>MDTG01185026.1_pt1 | contig 20612 bp, 18 predicted proteins | sample 811421 | NCBI WGS metagenome assembly MDTG01 (sample SAMN05326645, study PRJNA326480) | marine metagenome | isolation source: seawater | place: Pacific Ocean: South East | collected 2011
AATTTTTTGTTCTTGATTTTCTCATTGGCTTTTATTTTTATTAGTTTTTCGTTATCTAAATCCTTTGCTTTAGCTCTGTAGCTTACTCTTTTTTTTGTTAAAATATTTTTATCATCCAATTTATTCTTTTCTTTTTTTTCAAAATTTTCTTCTTTTTTTTCAGAACTTGTCTTAGAAACATTTAAATATTCTCCAAAATTATCAATATTATTTTTTTCGTGACAGTTTTTAAATAGAATTTCTGTTGCTGAACAAATTAGAAATTCATTTTCATTCAAATTAGGATAATAAACAACAGAAACCTTTTTAGAAAAAGATGTAGATGAACTTTTCATCTTATCAAAAAAAACATTAGATAATTTTTTTCCTACTAAGAGAAAAAGATTTTTGTAGATTGGATTATAAGCAAATTCATTGCAGACTTTTGTCAGTTGTTCAAACAAAAAATTTGTTGATGTAATACTACCATATCCATTGCAAATATGGCATCTAGATGACATTACAGTATCAGTAGTTACTTTTAGTCGTTGTCTGGATAATTCTAATAAACCGAAATTACTTATTCTCCCTATTTGCACTCTGGCTCTATCTTCTTTGACACATTCTTTTAATTTTTTTTCAACCTTAAAATTATGACCTCTGTCTAACATATCAATAAAATCAATAACGATCAGTCCAGCGAGGTCTCTAATTTTCAGTTGTTTACTAATTTCTTCTGCTGCCTCAAGATTTGTTTTAAATGCAGTATCTTCGATATTTCTTTGTTTAGTATATTTTCCTGAATTGATGTCAATAGAGACTAAGGCTTCTGTTTGATTTATCACGAGATATCCACCAGATTTTAAATTCACAGTAGGGTTGTTAATCCCAATTATTTTCTTCTCTAAACCAAAATTTGTAAATAAAGGTTTTTTATCCGTATACAACTTTATTGATTTAACGGAGTTTGGCATGAACTGTTTGATGATTTCTCTAGACTTTTTTAAAGTTGATTTTTCATTCACCAAAATTTCACTATAAGATAAATCATAATAATCTCTTAAGCATCTTTTAATTATATTATCCTCTTCATGAATTAAACACGGTGCATTAGATTTGATTGTTTTGGTTGTGATCTCTGTCCACAATTTAATTAAGGAATTGTAATCTCTTTTAATTTCTTTGACCCCCATTATTTGCCCAGCTGTTCTAATTATTACACCCATGCCTTTTTTTATATTTAATTTACTCAACATTTCTTTAAGTTTTTTTCTTAATTTTATATCCTCTACCTTTCTAGATATACCGCCGCCTTTGTTTGTATTTGGCATTAAAACACAATATTTACCTGCCAATGATAATCTGGTGGTAACTGCAGCTCCTTTGTTTCCTCTCTCTTCTTTAACAACTTGAATTAGTATAACCTGGTTACTTTTGATTACCTCTTGTATACTATATTTTCTATGAAAAATGACCTGAGACTTTTTCTGAACTGGTTTAAATCTCCTTTTCTTTCTAACTCTGTGATGAGGAAATTCATCGATAGGTTTGTAATTAAAAAAGTCAAAGACCTTAGATAAAAATCCTTTTTGATCCAATATCACGTTGTTTTCTTGATTATTTTGATTGTTTGGAAATTCATCTTCCTCCTCATCCTCTTCCTCAATTGGAATTGATTTGGAAGCTTCAAGTTCTTGTTGAAGTAATTTTTTTTTATCAGCAGTTGGTATTTTGAAGTAATCAGGATGAATCTCATTGTATGCTAAAAAACCATGTTTATTTCCTCCATAATCAACAAAAGCTGCCTGTAGTGATGGTTCAACACGCACAATTTTTGCAAGATAGATATTTCCTTTAATTCTATCGTTTTTTATTTTCTCAGATTCATAATCTAGTAGACTATTTTCTTGAATCATTGCAACTCTGATCATATCTTTGTTGGCTGCATCTATTAACATTTTCTTCTTCATTTAAAAATCCTTATTTATTAATTTGTACTCAATAACTTAATAATATACTAAAAAAATAAAAAAAAAATCGAAGATATTGATTTTTTTGAAAAAAAAACACTATATTTAGTATAATTAACTACGTTTTATGGTATAATTAACTATTATTTAAAATTGATTAACTTATTTAAGCTCACTCTTCTTTTTATTATTTACTGTAATCAAGCATATTCTGATGAATTAGTAAATTTAAGATTCGGTTCAAATGAAGAAAAAAAGAGAATAGTTTTAGATCTGGATAAAGATCTTTCATTTGATCACAAAACTTTTGACGACAAAATTCAAATAAATTTTAAGCAAAGGATTAAAATTAATAAAAATATAAGTGCAAAAGATAATCTTAAATCAATCCATTTCGATGAAAAAAAAAATACTTTAGTATTAAAATTTAAAAAAAGAATTTTTAAAACAAACATATATTTATTGAAAAAAAAGAAAAAACATTCTTTCTCTAGAATTGTTATAGATTACTCATTACAAGGAAGTAAAAAAAGGATTATAATTATCGATCCAGGTCATGGAGGTAAAGATTCAGGCGCAGTTGGTTTATATAAAAATCTTGAAAAAAATATAACTCTGCAGGTTGGTTTGATCTTAAAAGAAAAATTTAATAAAGAAACTAACTTCAAAGTTATTTTAACAAGAGAAAAGGATATATTCTTAAAGTTGAGAAATAGGACAAAAATAGCAAAAAAAAACAATGCTGATATTTTCATATCTTTACATGCTGATTTTAACAGAAATTCTAGGGCAAGAGGAATATCTTTATATACATTGTCTGAAAGAGCATCAGATAAAGAGGCTGCTGCTTTAGCAAGAAGAGAGAATAGATCTGATTTAATAGATGGTGTAGATTTATCTGGCGAGAGCTCAGAGGTTACTTCTATTTTATTAGATCTTACTAAAAGAGACACACTCAACCAGTCTAGTTTATTAGTGAATTTTTTAATAAAGGCATTTAAGAAAGAGATGAATCTATTGCAAAGAACACATAGATATGCTGGTTTTGCAGTTCTAAAATCACTTGATATACCGTCAGTTTTAGTTGAAATGGGTTATCTTTCTAATAAATATGATTCAAAACTGCTAATTGATAAGAATTACCAAAAAAAACTATCTGACAAAATTGTTAAAGCAGTGATTGAATATTTTAATTGGAAAGATAAAAATAATATATAAAATTTCCAAATGTTAAAAATTATCATTAACACACTTATGCTTTTTTTGATAGGATTGATTTCCAGCTTTTTTGTTTTAATATTTGTAATCTATATATTTGGAAAAGATTTACCAAATTTTGATAAGCTTTCTTATTATCAGCCAAGATTAGTCTCGAAAATTTATACATCTAATGGAAATTTTTTAGAAGATTACTCTAATGAAAATAGAATTTTTGCTAGATATGAAGAAATTCCAACAGAGCTAATTAATTGTTTTTTAGTTTCAGAGGATATTAACTTTTATAATCATATTGGAATAGATGCTAAAGGGATCTTTAGGGCATTTATTAAAAATTTAAAGAAAATATTTAGTAATAAAAGACTAGAAGGAGCTTCAACGATAACTCAGCAAGTAGCAAAAAACTTTCTTTTAACAAATGAAATTTCATATAGTAGAAAAATCAAAGAGATTATTCTTGCAATAAGAATGGAAAAAGTTTTAGAAAAAGAACAAATCATGGAATTGTACTTAAATGAGATATATTTAGGAGGGGGTTCCTATGGTATAACATCTGCATCTTTAAATTATTTTAATAAATCTTTGTCAGATTTAGAACTTGAAGAAATGGCGATGTTAGCTGCTTTGCCAAAAGCTCCATCAACCTATAACCCATACAAAAATAAAATAAAAGCATTAAAAAGAAGGAATTGGGTTTTAAAACGTCTTCTTGATGAAAACTTTTTAACTGTTGATGAATATTCATTATTTATTACCAAACCTCTGGAGCTATCAAAGTCAAAAAAGATTCTAAATAATAAGGCATCATTTTTTAAAGAGGAAGTTAGAAGAGAAATTATTTCAATGTTTGATGAAAGCGCACTTTATGATGGCGGAATGACTATAATGACTAGTTTGGATGAAAAAGTTCAAGTGCACGCTGAGGAATCATTTAAAGCTGGTATTAATGAATTTACCAAAAGAAAAGGTTGGCAAGGACCTCTGTTAAACTTAGGTACAAATAAAAACTTTTTAAAGAAACTCAGATCTTTAAAAAAACCCGAAGGTCTTTTTGACAAACATCTGGGTGTAGTTACAAAAATTAAAAAATCTAATATTCAAGTTTTATTGTCGAACAATAAGACAATAAAGCTTTCTTTTGAAAATTTTGATCTAATCAAAGACAAAAATTTTGATATTAAAGAAAAGTTTAAAATTGCTGATGTTTTAGTTCTAGAGTTTGATGATATCATTAAACAATACAATCTTAGCCAAATACCGAAGGTAAATGGAGGTCTAATAGTTTTAGAAAATAATACTGGAAGAATTCTTGCTATGGTGGGCGGATATGATTCTAGTTCTTCATTTAATAGATCAACACAAGCAAAAAGACAATTAGGTTCATCTTTTAAACCAATTGTGTACTTAGCAGCCTTAGAGAATGGATATTCACCAGTAAGTAAGATATTAGACGCACCATTCGTAATTGATGATTATTCGAAAGATGGGATTTGGAGACCAACTAATTATGGAGATAAGTTTTACGGTTCTAGTACGTTAAGAATGGGTATAGAAAAATCAAGAAATCTCATGACTGTTAGATTGTCAGACCAAATAGGTCTTGATACAATTGCCGATATTTCAAAAAATTTGGGAATATATAAAAAGTTTCCACCATTGATTTCAAGCTCATTAGGTTCTTTGGAAAGTTCACTTATTAAAATTACTGCGGCATATGCGACTATGGCAAATGGCGGTGTAAAAATTTCTCCAGTAATTATAGACGCTATATACAATAATGAAGGAAACTTTTTATATAAAGGTGACAAAAGAAAATGCATTTATTGTTCTATTGATGCAAATGTTGAGATTAATACAAACTTTTTAAAAGATGTCAAAATACCTAAAATAAAAAATGTAAGTAAAAACATTTTCTCTAAAGAATCTGCGTATCAAATGACTTCATTTTTAATGGGTGTGATAGAAAGAGGTACAGCAAAAAATATTAATAAGTTTGATTTTCAAGTTGCAGGAAAAACTGGTACGACCAATAACAACCAAGATGCGTGGTTTATTGGATACAATTCGGAGATAACGGTAGGAGTTTTTGTAGGTTATGATGTTCCAAAATCATTAGGAAAATTTGAAACTGGATCAAAAGTAGCCGCACCTATTTTTTATAATCTAATGAAAAAACTTTATACAAAAGATAAACCAAAACCTTTTGTCATTCCTAAAAACATAAAATTTATAAATATTGATTTGAATTCTGGTATACCAAGTAATAATAATTACATTACTGAAGCATTTAAAAATAACTTTAATTTTGAGTTTAATGACAAAGGAAGTAATGAAGAAGATTCATTTGATTTAAAAGGATTTTACTAATGAGTATTGAAATGTCTGATTTAATTTCCAAACTAGAGGGTTTAATAAGAAACCTGAGGGGGTTTGTTTGAAAAGAAACAAATTACGACGCAAATTGAATTAATAGAAGAAAGACTTCAAAATCAGGAAAATTGGAATGATCATCAAATGATGAACCAAGACCTAAAAAAAAAAACATACCTAGCAACATTTGTTGAGTTAATAAATACTAATGAAAAAAATTTTAAAGATACATTAGAGTTACTAGAAATATCTGATAAAGAAGGAGATAAATCATTAGTAGATGATTTAAAATCTGATTTACTCAAAATAGAAAAAAACTTAAGTGATTTATACCTTGAAACATTAATGTCGGGAAAAGCAGATTCTAACAATTCTTTAATTGAAATTCATTCAGGAGCAGGTGGAGTTGAATCGCAGGACTGGGTAGCAATGCTTTTGAGAATGTATACTCGATGGTGTGATTCTAGAGGGTATAAAACAGAACTCGTTGATCAAAATATTGGTGAAGAGGCTGGTTATAAGTCAGTGACTTTCAAGGTTGTCGGCGAAAACTCCTATGGATGGCTTAAGTTTGAAAATGGAGTTCACAGATTAGTAAGAATTTCACCATTTGATTCTCAGTCTAGAAGGCACACAAGTTTTGCCTCTGTATTTTGTTATCCAGAAGTAAATAATAACATTCAAATTGAGTTAAACGAAAAAGATTTAAAGGTTGATACTTTCAGAGCGTCCGGTGCAGGTGGACAACATGTCAATAAAACAGATAGTGCTATAAGAATTACTCATTTACCCTCAAAAATAATTGTACAGTGTCAAAGTAGTCGGTCACAGCACAGAAATAAATCAATAGCATTGAGTATGTTAAAGTCGAAGCTTTATGAAAAACAATTAATTAAGGAGGAAGAGGAAAATAAAAAAAGTAGATCAGAGAGAGGGGATATCGGTTGGGGTAACCAAATCCGATCTTACATAATGCAACCCTATACAATGGTTAAGGATCATAGAACAGACAAACAGATTTCTGATGTGGGTTCTGTGCTTGATGGGAGATTAGATATGTTTTTAGAAAGTCAGTTGGTGAAATTTAGTTGACTATTGATTCAAGAACTTCCTTTGCATGACCATTAACTTTAACTTTTTTCCAAATATTGATTAAGATTAAGTTTTCATCAAACAAGAAGGTGGATCTCTCAATACCCATATATTTTTTTCCGTACATTGATTTTTCGACCCAAACACCAAATTTTTTGCAGACTTCTAAATCTTCGTCTGATGCTAATTTTACTTTAAGATCATGTTTTGAAATAAATTTTTTATGTTTTTCTGTATTATCTTTTGAAACTCCAATTATTTCAGTTTTATTCTTCTTAAATTCTCCTATAAGTTCAGTGAATTCTAATGCTTCCTTTGTACACCCTGGTGTATCGTCTTTAGGATAAAAATATATTACAAGTTTTTTTCCTAAAAGTTGATCGGAAGAATAATTCTTTCCGTCCTCTAGAAGAAATTTTATATTATTTAATTTATCGCCTATTTTCATATTAAATCAATTTTTTATATAGTTTTTTATCATCTTAGTTATATTGAAATCATAAATAACATGAAATCAAAAAGAATTGTAAGAATATCATTAATTTTTTCGTTAGTATTTTTATTTTTATTAACGCTGTTATTTACATTTATATTTATAATTTCGTTAAAACCAGTCAAGCTAAATCTCTTAAATTACTTTGATAGGAAGAGTGAATTAATTAAAAATGCAGAAATTAAAGAAATAGGGGATGTTTTTCTGAGTTTTAACAAAGTGACTAAGAACTTTGAATTATTGATTGAGGATCTTGTTATTGACAAATCATATTTTCCAAATATTTTAATCGGACTAGACCTCACGCTTAACAAAGAAATATTTGAAACTTCAATTAAATTATTTGATAGTGAGTTGGAATTTGAATTATCAGAGGACGATCTAAACTTAAAAACGAACGAACCAAACAATAGGGATTTAAATTCCTATATAAATTTTTTAAATAAATTTAGTAATGTGCAAATAATCAATGGTTTCTTAAAGTTGAAAGTTGGCGACGCAATTTCAAAGAACTATTCAATTGACCTTAATCATAAAAATAACGAATTAGTTCTTTCTGTAGCTGAAAGAAATACTATAGATAATTATCTATCACTAAATTATGCTAAGTTAGATGATTTGTTTAATGTTGAAATCGACGTACAAGATTTTGACTTCGGTTTTCTTAATTTAATAAATAATTTAGATAGCATTAAACTGGAAAATTTAGTTTTAAGTGGTTCGTCAAAATTTAATATAAATGATGATTTTAGACTTAATGAATTATTTTTTAAATTTAATCTTAATGGAAGCATGAGTTATTTAACTTATAATGGTTTCGAAAATTTAGATTTTATTGATACTAAAATATTAGGTGAGAAAAATAAAAATAACATCGATATAATCACGTATTACTCCCACTTAAACTCAAAGATTAAGTCAGTTCTAAGAATAGATCTATTTGAAAGAATAAAGTCAAAATTTTTTTTTGAAATAGATAAAATAAATGTTTCAGACTTACTCGACGTTTGGCCTAAAAATATAAAACCCTCTGTCTACTGGTGGATGAAAGAAAATTCCAAAGGAAATATTACAAATTTTTTTTTAAGTCTAAATATTTTTAATGAAGAAAGAAATATAAGTTTTGATAACCCTAGTGGAAGGTTCGACTTTGATAATACTGATATTAGATATATGGAGTCTATGCCATCTGTAAAACAAATTAATGGTGAAGCAAAAATCTTTCAAGATAAAATTAATTTTTCAATATTTTCAGGAAAATCGGAAGACCTTTCAATTGAACATGGAAATGTTGATTTATTTGATTTAGATACTGATTTTGAAAAAGCCAAAATTTTTATAAAAATAAATGGTGAGAATACTGATATTGTAAATTATCTGAATTATTCGCCAATAAATAAAAAAAATTATGGAAAATTAAAAAAGATTGATGGTCAGTCAACAGTAGAACTAGATCTACGATTCCCGTTACTTTTAGATTTGCCGGCTGAAAAAATTCAATATAAATCGATTGTGACAATAGAAAATGGATTCTTCTCAAAAATTTTTAATGAATTGAATATAAGTGACTTCAAGTTGAGTATTAATATAGATAACTCATCAGTTACTTATAATGGGCAAGGAGAAATATTTAAATCAAAAGTTAAATTCTCAGGTAAACAGATAACTAAAGGAGACAAGTTGGTTGAAGAGATCACTGGAACATATTTAATAGACTCTGATGTTACACATTATATTTTTCCGAATCAGGAATTTGATTTTGATGGAATTGTTGATGTTAAATTCGGTATTAAAGAAGATGATAATGGAATTTTGAAAATAGAAGGTATAGGTGATTTGGATAAAATAAATTTGTATACAAAGTTTTTAGGTCCAAATTTAGATTTTAGAAATGGAAAGTTGCGTTTTTTAATAAGGCCTTACGATGAATCATACTCTGGATTCTTAGACATCAAGACAAGAAATTTTTCTTTTGAAGTTAATTCTATTTTTTTAGAGGATAAAATTATTGAAATTGATGTTTTAAAATTTCAATCACCAATACAAAATTTTAAATTCAAATTTAAAAATGGTAATGAAAAGATTATGTCTATAACTGGAAAACAAATGACGTTAAATAAAATTGATCTTTTCAAAGAAAAAAAAATTAATTTCAAAGACATTAGATTTAACTTAGAAATAGATAGTTTAATTATTAATGAGAAAAAATTTTCGAATTCTTCCATTCAAATTAAAAAGACAGATGATTTGTTTAGCTCAATGGATTTAAATTTAATGGGAGATAACGATTTTCATAAAGTATCTATTCAAGATCAATCAGACAAGAAGAAGTTCGTAATGGAATCTAACTATATCCCTTCATTATTAAAAATTTTTGATATTGATTTAAATATTAGCAGAGGAAGTTTAAAAGTAGAGGGCGAAAAATATTATAACTCAAGTGAATACAAGGGTTTAATTGCAGGTAATGACATAGTGTTTAATGATGCACCTTTTTTTGCCAATTTTTTCAGTATTTTTTCGCTCGAGGGTTTGACACAAAAATTAAAAGACGGAGGAATTATTTTTAAAGAATTTAATGCAGGTTATAAATTATCTAATGAAAAGCTCACATTAGTTGATAGTTTGTTAAAGGGAAGTGAACTTGGAATTCAATTTGACACAGTGATAGGGATGGAAGATGATTATTTCATGATGAATGGCTCTATCATTCCAGCTTATACAATAAATACTTTAATAACTAAATTTCCTATAGTTGGAGATATAATTACAGCAGGTTCACCGGAGGACGGCCTCATTGGTGCAAATTTTAGAGTGGAGAAAATTAACGGGGAATATGAAGTTTTTTATAATCCCATCTCAGTATTTGTACCTAATATAATAAAAAACTTTCTAGGTAACTAATTCAACGAGACCATATTTCTTTTTTCCAACAAAAACGATTAAATAAAAACCATTTTCCTTTTTAGGATTTACTAAAAAATCATCTTTTGATATCAATAATTCTTTATCTTGAATTAATTTCTTATTAATTTTTACTGCACCCTGATCAACCAACCTTTTAGCTTGCGCGTTTGACTGAGAAAGATTAAGTTCAACCAATATTTGTTTAATTGAAATTCCTTTTTTCAGAATATCATTTTTTAAGGAAATTTTTTGCTCACAAGTTTCTATGATATTGGAATTAATTGAGTTTGAACTTAAAATACTTTTAGCCTCAGCTTCAGCATCTTTAGATTTTTCCACACCATGGCATAGCTCCGTTACACTGTTTGCAAGTAAAATTTTAAGTTCGTTTAGATCTTCACCTTTAAAATTAACAAATTTATTGACTTCATTGATGTTAATTTCAGTAAAAATTTTTAAAAATTTTATTACATCTTCATCGGAAGTATTTCTCCAATATTGCCAAAATTTGCTAACAGAAAATTTATTCTCACTTAACCAGACCGCTCCATCAGCTGTTTTCCCCATTTTATGTCCCGATGATGTTGTAATAAGAGGAGAAGTAAGCCCATAGGATTGACGATTTTTAACTTTTTTGACTAGATCTATGCCGGATACAATATTTCCCCATTGGTCTGACCCCCCAAACTGTATTTTACAATTATATTTTTCATTCAAAACCATAAAGTCATATGCCTGCATAATTGAATAGTTGAACTCCAAAAAACTTAGATTTTGTTCTCTGGATAATCTTTGCTTGATTGACTCCAAACCTAGCATTTTATTAACTGAAAATTTGCTACCGATATCCCTCAGAAATGAAATCAAATTTAATTTATCTAACCATTCCAAATTATCTACAAGCACAGCACAATTTTTCTTTGAACTGTCAAAGGACAAAAATTTCTTAAAAATTTTTTTTAAACCCTCTTTATTTTTTTTTATGTCTTCATTACTTAAAATTTTCCTTGTTTCATCTTTTCCCGATGGGTCGCCAATAAGGGTTGTTCCCCCACCAACTAAAATTATTGGTTTGTGTCCACATTTTTGAAAAAGTCTAAGTAACATAATTGGGAGTAGTGAGCCAACATGTAAACTATCAGATGTACAATCAAAACCAATATAACCGGTTGTACTCGTTTGCAGTAGTTTTCTAATTCCTTTGTCATCTGTAGATTGATGCCAAAATCCTCTGCTTATTGCTGAATCGTAAAAATCGTTTATCATATTTTTTTATTTTAGAGATTATATTAATTATGAAAAAAAAAAAAGAATATTGTTCTCTTGGTATTATGAGTGGGACATCACTTGATGGGTTAGATTTCTCTCTAATTAAAACTGACGGAGTTTCAAATATTGATGTAATTTTCAATGAATTTTTTAAATTTTCCAAAGAATTCAAAAATGCAATCAAAAGCCTGGTAGGTAAATTCAACAAATTAGACTATAAAAAAACTTTGAACTCTAAAGAGTTTGTTTGCTTAAATAAAAGATTTTCTGATTTAATAATTGAAAAAACCGAAATTTTCCTCAATAAAAACTCTCTAAATAAAATACCATTGGATGTAATTGGGGTTCATGGTAATACAATATTACATAAACCTGAATATGGGATATCTCTTCAGATTGGAGACCCAATATATCTGTCAAAAAAACTTAAAGTAAAAACGATAGCTAATTTTAGACAAAATGATATTCAAAATAGTGGACAGGGTGCACCACTTGTTCCTATCTATCACCAGCGTCAGTTTAGTGAATCTAAAAACAATGTAATGGTTGTTAATATTGGAGGCGTATCCAATTTTTCATTACTAATTGGAAAAAAAAAAATTTTTGCATCAGACATTGGTCCAGGCAATAAATTAATCGATGAGTATTGTAAAAAAAATATGGATTGTAGTTTTGATAAGAATGGGAAAATGGCTTCAAAAGGTAAATTATTAATTGATTTAGTGGAAAACTGGAAAAAAAAAAAATTTTTGAAATTTAAATTCCCAATATCTTTTGACAACTTTTTTTTTAAGGTTGAAGATTTTGTCGATATTAATTCAGCAGATCATTACGACATAATAAGAACTCTAACTTTTTTTTCTGCTTTTACGATATTTAACTTAACAAAGAGAGTAAATTGTGCGATTGATAAATGGATTTTCACTGGAGGCGGTGTTAAAAATTTGTGTTTAATGAGTGATTTAGAATCTCTATTGGGCAAGTCAAATATTTACTCCTCTAAAAAATACAATATAGATCCATTTTTTGTAGAATCTGTCGCGTTTGCGTATATTTCTGTTAGAACATTAAAGAATCTTCCATCAACATTTCCAACAACTACAGGTTGCAAAAAACCCTCGATAAGTGGCACTATTTATTAACATTATTAATCAGAATCAATATACCTTTTTACTTTATCAATGACTTTTTGTTCAGTATTTGAAAAAAAATGATCAGCAAATTTTATTAACTCATGCTTTACAATTATTGATTTTTGCTTGTTCAATTTTTTAACAACATCATTAACATCATTATTGTCTATAAGACTATCTTTTTCAGCCGAGATTACCAAACCCGAAGCTGGACACGGAGCAAGAAAGTTAAAATCATATTTTCCCACTGGTGGGCTGATCAAAATGAATTTAGGAATTTCTGGTCGTCTCATTAACAATTGCATACCAATCCAAGCACCAAAAGAGATTCCACAAACCCAGTATTCATTTGATTCTTGATTTTGATTTTGAAGCCAATCTAAAGCAATTGCAGAATCTGCAAGTTCGCCTTCACTTCCATCGTGCTCTCCATCAGATTTTCCAACTCCTCTAAAATTGAATCTGAGGCTAGAAAATCCAATATCAGAAAAAAACTTATGAAGTTTAAGTGGTAAATGATTATTCATATTTCCTCCATGACCCGGATGAGCGTGAAGAATTAAAACAGAAGGGGAATTTGGTACATTGTTGTGAGTGTACCTGGCTTCTAGTCTTCCAATTGGACCATTAAGCAATATTTCGGGCATTTAAAGTTGACTGATATTGTAGGATATAATATTAATACCCTGGTATAGTACAAAAGTAAGTTTATGTCAAAAAATTTATTTAGCCTAATCATTTCAGACCTTAAAGCTGCAAAACAAAGAGATCCAGCTGCAAGAAGTTACATGGAAATAATTTTTACATATTCTGGTTTTCATGCAACACTAATGCATAGAATTTGTAATTTTCTTTGGCATATCAAACTAAAATTTTTTGCAAGATTCTTAAGTAATATTGCCAGAATTTTCACTTCAATTGAAATTCATCCGGCTGCCATGATTGATTCCGGATTCTTTATTGATCATGGTGCAGGTTTGGTAATTGGAGAAACATCAAAAGTAGGAAAAAACGTAACTATTTATCAACAAGCAACTCTCGGTGGGCTCACTCCTTCTTTAAACTCAGACTCTCAGAGAAATACTAAGAGACACCCAACAATTTGTGATAATGTTATCGTGGGTTCAGGGGCTCAGATTTTAGGTCCAGTGACTATAGGAAAAAACTCAAGGATCGGTGCTAATGCAGTTGTTTTAAAAGATATTCCAGAAAATTTTACTTACGTCGGGATACCTGCCAGGAAAATTGAATCTAAAAACTTAACCGAAGAATTTAATGCATATGGAATTTCTAGTGGAAAGATTGATGATCCAAATAAAAAAAGTATAAATGTGTTGTATAAAGAAGTTCATTCATTAACTCAAAAAATCAATGAAATTAAAAAGCTTGTAGATGAAAATCGGGAAGTTCCGAATAATAACGTAAAATTTCAAACGCAACAAAGTAAACAAAGCAAGAGAAAATGAATATGAGACAAGATTCTAATCGTAATTAGAATTATTCTAAGTTAATCTTTGATTATTGTTGAAAAATTTGATATACTGAGCATATTAGAAATAACTATACGATTTTGTGGAAAAATAAATTGTTAATTACTAAGTTAAGAGTATGAATAAAATTAAGAACATATATTTTGATTATCAAGCTACAACTCCTGTAGATCCAAGAGTTTTAGATAAGATGATGCCTTACTTCGGGGAAATCTATGGCAATCCCCATTCTAGGAACCACTCCTACGGTTGGGAGGCCGAAGAAGGTGTTGAAGTTGCCAGAGAACACGTAGCCAAAATAATAGGGGCTAACCCTAAAGAAATCATATTTACTTCTGGTGCAACGGAATCAAATAATCTTGCTATCAAAGGAGTAGCCGATTTTTATGGGGATAAGAAAAATCACATCATAACATGCGTGACAGAACACAAATGTGTATTGGAATCTTGCAGACACCTAGATGGGAAAGGCTTTAATATCACATACCTTCCTGTGTCAAGCGACGGTTTAATTGATTTAGAGTTACTAAAAAAAGAAATTACTGATAAAACTTTGATGGTTTCAATTATGGGAGTTCATAACGAAATTGGAGTTATTCAACCATTGGAAGAAATTGGAAAAGTATGTAGAGAACGAGACGTCTTTTTTCATACAGATTGCGCACAAGCCGTTGGCAAGATCTCTCTTGATGTGGAGAAAATGAATATTGACTTGATGAGTATATCTGGTCACAAAATTTATGCCCCAAAAGGAGTAGGAGCTCTTTACATTAGACGTAAGCCAAGGGTAAGGATACAATCAATGATTAGTGGTGGTGGACAAGAAAGAGGTATGAGATCTGGAACATTATCTCCCGCCCTATGCGTTGGTCTTGGTGAAGCTTGTAGGATATACTCCGAAGAAATGAAACAAGAACATAAGATGTTATCCACTTTTAAACAAATGATGTTAGATGGAATAAGAAACTCATGTCCAGACGTTTATCTAAATGGATCAGAAAACCATAGAGTTCCCGGAAACCTTAATTTGAGCTTTGCTTACGTAGAAGGCGAATCCCTAATGATGGGGATAAAAAATTTAGCTGTTTCCTCAGGGTCAGCTTGTACATCAGCATCTCTAGAGCCATCTTACGTATTAAAAGCGCTGGGAGTTGAGGAAGAGCTTGCGCATACAAGCTTAAGAATAGGATTTGGTAGATTTACTACAGAAAATGATGTTAAATATGCAACAGATATAATTGTTAATGAAGTAAAAAGGCTCAGAGAGTTAAGTCCACTTTGGGAAATGGCTCAAGAGGGTGTTGATATAAGCAAAATAAAGTGGGCACACCACTAAACATTATACGAAAGGAGATATTGTGGCTTACAGTAAAGAACTATTAGATCATTATGAGAACCCAAAGAACGTTGGGTCAATGGACAAAGAATCTAGCGAAGTAGGAACTGGCCTAGTTGGCGCTCCAGCGTGTGGCGATGTTATGAAACTTCAGATAAAAGTTAATAAAGCTGGTGTGATTGAAGACGCAAAATTCAAAACATTTGGATGTGGTTCAGCAATAGCATCTAGTTCCTTGATAACTGAATGGGTAAAAGGAAAAAATTTGAATGAAGCTCACTCAATTAAAAACACAGAAATTGCTAATCATCTAGCTCTTCCACCAGTTAAAATCCATTGCTCAATTCTTGCAGAAGATGCCATAAAAGCGGCAATCGACGACTATAAGAAGAAAAATAAAAAATGATTACAGTTACCAGCAACGCTGTTAACCATATCAAAAAGTTATTGTCTTCAAGAGAAAAAAAACCTGTTGGAATCAAATTAGATATAGAAACCAAAGGTTGCTCAGGCCTTTCCTACAAAATGCAATATGTTGATGTTGCAGATAAAAACGATGAATTAATAACTGTTGAAGATATCAATATATTCGTAGACCCTAAGGCCACTTTATTCCTTCTAGGAACTACTATGGACTATGAAGAGGGCGTTTTGGAATCTGGTTTCAAGTTTATAAATCCTAATGAAAAGGGAAGATGTGGATGCGGAGAGTCCTTTCACGTTTAACTTTTAAAAATGGATACAAATAATTCGTGTTGGAATTGTGGAGAATTAGTAGATAAAAATAAGTTTTTTTGTGATAAATGTAAAAAGATACAAGAACCCAATCACGAAAACGAATTTAAAATCTTCGAGGTTGAAGAAAAATTTGATTTAGATCTAACCGAATTAGAAGAAAAATATCTGATGTTACAAAAGTTATTTCATCCTGATAAATACTCAGCATTTTCTCAACAAGAAATTAAAATCTCAACTTGCCAATCATCATTAATAAATGACGCGTACCAAAAGCTTTGTGATAACAATGCCCGGGCAGACCTGCTTTTACGAATAAAAGGTCATAACTCTCTTGTTGAAAACAGGTCTTTTAATGACTCAGACATATTAGAGCAAATAATGGACATTCAAAATGAATGCCTTGAGGCAACCGATTTAGAGTCAAAAAAAAAAGTTTTAAAAAATTTAAATTCAGTTATTTTAGTTTCATTAGATGATCTAAAAAGTTCATTTGCAAAAAAAAAATTATGAAGAGGCCAGTAAGATTAATATAAAATTATCGTATCTTGAAAAAATGAAAAAAAATCTCAAAAATATAGCATGAATTTAATAAATATTGAAGAATCAACTAAACAGAGTGATGCAAATATTTGTTTAGGTATAGACTTTGGTACAACCAATTCTGTTTGTTCCATAATAGTTGATAACGAATTTAAATTCATTGTAGACAGCTTTGGGAAGAAATTAATCCCAACTGTTGTTTTATATGAAGAAAAAAATAAATTTTTTGGTAATGAAGCTTTAGAAAAAAAAAACTTTTTAAAATCAATTTTTTCTGTCAAAAGAAACTTTACTGGAGATTTTGATGAAAAAAAATACGAAGATCTTGCTAAAAATAAAATTTCATCGATAGATATTTCAAGAGATTTTTTTGTTTTTTTAAAAGAGGAATCTGAAAAACTTTTAAAAAAAAAAGTTTTTGATTGTGTCATAACGGTTCCAGCTTATTTTGACGAGAAGGCAAGATCAGGAATAATGAGGTCTGCATTTATGGCAGGTTTTAGGGTTAGAAGGTTGATAAATGAACCAACAGCTGCAGCCTTTGCATATGGTTTGGAAAAAAAAACAAACGGTGTTTTTTTCGTTTATGATTTAGGTGGTGGAACATTTGATGTTTCATTACTTAAACTTTCAAAAGGAATATTTAAAGTAATTGCCACAGGTGGTGACCCTAAATTAGGAGGAGACGATTTTGATTATTTATTTACAAAAAATGTATTAAAAGAAAATTTTGATGTAGATTTGGAAAAACTTACAAATGAAAAAAAAATCAAATATTTAAAACAATTCCAATCAATTAAAGAGAAACTAACTGATCTAGATGTAGTCGATGAAGAGGTAAGCGTTAAAAATTCAATTAGAAAAGTGACTATAAGTATTGATGATTTAAATAATAGCGTTGAGAAGCTTATTGATAAAACAATTGATATATCAACTTCTCTTTTGAATGAAGTAGAAATTGAAATTGATAAAGTTGATGGGTTTATTTTAGTTGGTGGCTCCTCAAGAATGAAACTAATTTCTGAAAAAATTTCTAAGAATTTTAATACAAAAATATTTAATGACGTAAATCCCGATCTTGCTGTTTCCAAAGGAGCTGCACTTCAGGGTTATGAACTTTTAAATGGATCGAAAAACATTTTATTAGATGTAACGCCATTGTCCCTTGGAATTGAAACTATGGGAGGTTTAATGGAGAAAATAATTACAAGAAACAGCCCTATCCCTGCAATTAAAGAACAAACATTTACAACTCACGAGAATGGTCAAACTGCCTTAAAAATTAAGGTTTTACAAGGCGAGCGAGAAACATCGGAAAATAATAGAGTTTTAGGTGAGTTTATTTTGTCAAATATTTTACCCAAACCTGCAGGTATTCCAAGAATAAAAGTAATATTTTCTCTGGACGCTGATGGTATTTTATTTGTTAACGCAAAGGATGAAGAGACTGGAGCTGAAAGCGATATTTCATTAAAAACAAACGAGAATTTAGATTTATCTGCAATGAGAAGCATTGTTGAAAGCAGCATAGTTAACGCCAAAAATGATATTGATCAACGGATGATTATTGAGGCTAAAATTAAAGCTAAAAGTTTTCTTAATGAAATAGAATCTGTAAAAAAAGACATTGAATTACTCTGTACGAAAAATGATATAAAAATTATAAATGATAATATAAATATGTTAAATAAAGTACTAGGTTCTAATGACTGCGATTTGATTAACAAGCATGTTGAGTTGCTTAACAAATCAACAGAGAATTTTGCTCAGAAAAGAATTGAACGTAATTTCTCTGGTGTTGTTGGAAAAGAAATTAATGAGATTAGTTAAATAAAATGACAAAAATAATATTTATTCAACCAGATGGAAGCGAGAAAGCTGTAGATGCAGAAAATGGTTTATCCCTCTTGGAAGTGGCTCACAGTAACGGGATAGACCTGGAAGGAGCATGTGAAGGGTCTCTTGCGTGTTCAACATGCCATATTATTGTTGATAAGATTTTCTTTGAAACTCTGCCAGAACCGACTGAAGAAGAGGAAGATATGCTTGATTTAGCTTTTGGTCTAACCCACACATCGAGACTTGGGTGTCAAATAATAATTGATGACAAGTTAGAGGGAATGAAGGTGAAAATTCCAACAGGAACTAGAAATATGAGTGTAGAATAATGAAACTTAAGTGGTCAGACTCACTGGAAATAGCAATTTCTTTAGAAGAAAAATTTCCGAATAAAGATAATGTAAATGTTAGGTTCACAGATTTGCATGCCTGGGTTTTAGGTTTGGAAAATTTTGATGATAAACCAGAGAACTCAAACGAAAAAATATTGGAGGCCATTCAAATGGCATGGATTGATGAAAGAGATTAACAAAGACGTTTTTATAAAAACTAATAATCTTCCTCAAATCGGTAAAAAAGTTGTTGTGGCTATGTCAGGCGGAGTTGACTCTTCTGTTACAGCTGCTTTATTGAAAGAAGTTGGTTATGAAGTAATAGGTGTTACTATGAAACTTTATGAAGCATCAAGTAAAAAATCCCCTAAGACATGTTGTTCTGGAATAGACATTGCTGATGCCAGAAAAGTAGCAAAAAAATTAGGAATCAAACATTATATAATTGATTACAAAGAAAAGTTTCAGAAATCAGTGATCGACAGGTTCGTAGATAGTTACATTGAAGGTCATACTCCTATACCTTGTATACTTTGTAATCAAACAGTTAAATTTACAGACTTAATTGAGTTCACAAGATCTCTAAAATGTAATATTTTGGCGACTGGTCATTACGTAAAAAGAATCGAAAATGGTGAGGACATAAATCTCTATCAAGCAGATGATGGTTTGAAGGATCAAAGTTATTTTTTATTTGCGACAACTCAAAAACAGCTTGAGTTTTTGAGATTTCCTTTAGGTAATTTTACAAAGTCTTATATAAGATCTCTAGCAAAGAGCTTTGGTTTGCTTAATGCACAAAAGCCTGACAGTCAAGACATATGTTTTATTCCTGACGGAAACTATAGAGAATTTGTGAAGAAAAAAATTTCTAGTTCGTCCAAAACGGGAAATATTGAAAGTCATGACGGTCGTGTTATCGGAAAACACAAAGGCATAATAGATTACACAATTGGTCAAAGAAAAGGCATAGGTATTGGAGGAATTAAAGGCAATAAAGATAGTGCGCCAATGTATGTTGTAGATATAGACAAAAAAAACAATAAAATTGTGGTAGGTCCTAAAAACAAACTAATGAAATACTTTATTTATTTAAAAGATTTAAATTTTTTTACAAAAAATATTTTTGAAGGTCAATTTGATGCTCTTATTAAAATTAGGTCTGGCAGAAGACTAATTTCTGGAAAGATAGAGGTCAATAAAAATAATATCACCAAAGGGGTTGTAAAATTAAATGAACCCGAGTTTGGGGTAGCACCTGGCCAAGCCTGCGTTTTTTATGATGACTTTAAAAAAATGATAGGTGGAGGATGGATAATCTCAAGCAAATTTGGGTAATTTAGGTAATTATTTTTGCTATACAAAATAGATATACTTTGTCAATAAGTTATTAAGATTTATTTGGTTGCAACAACTTTACAAGAACCCTATATTATATTTATATTTGCGTTTTTGCATTTATACAAATTAGACAAATCTGAAGTTTACTATAAACTTTAGGTGTCTTTTGTGGAGGAAGATTATGAAAGGTCTATTACTTGGAATATCTTGCTTTGTATTCTTCGCCTCTAATGATGTATTAGGTGGAGATATTAAGGCTGGTGAAGCCAGATACGCCCAGAACTGTGGAAATTGTCATGGTCCTGGGGGGATGGGTTTGGCAAGCTATCCAAAGCTCAAGGGAAAAGAAGTTCCATACCTTATAGACAGGCTCAATACTTACAGAGCTGGTACTAAAATAGGCCCAAATTCAGATCTTATGATTATGATGGCACAACCCTTGTCTGATTTAGAAATCGCAAATTTAGCTGCGTATTTGAACGCGCAAAAATAGTAAATAATAATAATAATTTAAGGGAGATTATTTAAATGATTAAAAAATCTAAACTTTTATCAGCTGCTGTTG
>MDTG01212102.1_pt1 | contig 20610 bp, 19 predicted proteins | sample 811421 | NCBI WGS metagenome assembly MDTG01 (sample SAMN05326645, study PRJNA326480) | marine metagenome | isolation source: seawater | place: Pacific Ocean: South East | collected 2011
ATAATTCCATCTGAAACAACTATTGATATAATATCATCAACAGAAATTGATTTCATTATAATTGATGCTGAACATGGTCCAATTTCATTTGATAAAGCTCAAACGATGTGTTCTATATGTGAGAGTAATAATGTATCTCCTGTTATGCGAATTGGTTCGATCGATGAATCAAATATTCTCAGGGCTCTTGATATTGGGATCCATTGTTTACAAATTCCCAATGTGAAATCTGTAGAAGATGTTAAAAAGATTATTAATTATTCAAAATATCCACCTCTTGGGAAAAGAGGTTTTTCCCCATTTACTAGAGCCGGTAATTATTCAATTAATAATGCTTCTAAATTATCTAAAAACGCAAACAATAATACATTACTTGCTATAAATATTGAAGGTGCTGAGGCTATCAGAAATATTGATTCAATACTCGAAATTGATGGCTTGGATATAATTTTTGTTGGTCTTTACGATATTTCAAACTATCTAGGTATTCCAGGACAAGTTAATAGTAAAGAGGTTGAGAAATTATTATCTGAAATTACTAATAAAATAAATGATAAAAATAAAATTGCAGGTACTATAACTACAAACAAAGATGATATTAAAAGATACTTAAATATGGGTCTAAAATATATAGTACACCTTGTAGATTGTGAAATTTTAAAGTCATCATATACTAATTATATAGATTATTTTCATGAACAGAAAGAAAAATAATGTATTCATAACAGACTACATTGATAATCCTAGAATAGAAAAAGAGATTTTAGGTGACCATCTTTGTTTAAATCCAAATAAAAAAATTGAATATTTATTAGTTTGGCACAAAAAAATAAATAAAAAGGTTTTAAATGATTTTCCAAATCTTAAGGGAATAGTCCGATATGGTGTTGGTTATGATAATATTGATTTAGAAGTTTGCAAAGAAAGAAATATAGCTTTCTGTAATACACCGGATTATGGCACTGATGAAGTAAGTAATACTACAGTTAGTATGATAATGGACTCTTCAAGAAAAATATTTGAATATAATCAAATTGCAAAAAATTTAAATGGCAGCTCATGGCAAGAGAATACTATAAGAAATATTAGAAGAAATAATGAGCTGAATGTTGGCATTATAGGATGTGGAAGAATAGGTTCCAGCGTAATTTTAAAATTGAATTCATTAAATTTCAACACCTACTTTTACGATCCTTATTTAAACTGGGGCTATGAGAAGATTATTTCCTCAAATAGGCTATATAATGTTGATGATTTATTAAAAAAATGTGATATAGTTACAATTCATTGCCCATTAAATAAAGAAACAGACGGGATGATTGATTCTACTTTTTTAAAAAAAATGAAGAGAGGCTCCATACTAATAAATACTGCAAGAGGCGAGATAATCTCAGACGTAGACTTGATTTATAGTGAATTAAAAAAAGGAAATATTTATTCAGTATATCTTGATGTCCTTCCAGATGAACCGCCAGACTTAAGTAAGAAATTAATTAAAGAGTGGAGGTCTAATAGTAGTTTAAGTCATAGAATAATAATCAATCCACACACAGCCTACTATAGTCAAGAATCATTTGAAGAAATGAGATTAAAAGCATCTGAAAATATTTTAAGAATGATAAATAATGAGCCTCTACTCTATCGCATTATATAATTAACGTTTAGTGATTGTTTTATTAAATCAAAAAATATCTTACAGATTTCTTTTACCAAAAAAGTTCAAATATTTTACCACAAATCCCGAACTTCTTCAAGACTTATCTGTTAGATTTAATACAGTAGACATTTTCCCTGAAGGTTATATGTCAAAAAACTACTATAATGAAATTTTGAATTTTCAAGAGGATCTGCTCTATAATAAATTAGATGAAATGTTTAATCCCAATACAATTAATTATCATGAAAATTTCAGAAAAACAAAATTAAAATATTACACTCTACTTAATAAAAAATTAAATAAAAAGTATGGTGAAAAAGTTGTCTTCCCCAGTCAGCTTAATGTCCATAAAAATCTTAGACTATATTTATTTTTTTGTTTACAGGATTTAAAATTAAGAGGACGTACATTATTATTTATTATTCCTAGCATTTATAACCTAATAAAATTTATGCTTGATTCAAATAAGACTTTAGTTATATCTAGTTTTAATCACTTTCAGTTCATTAATAAAAATTTTCCAAAATCTAATTTTTATTTAATGTCAAAAGATTTTCGAAAGAGCAATACAATTGACTTAGATACACTTTTTGCTATATATACATTTTTTGTTGTAATTCCATTATTATTGAGATTCTCAGTTCATTTAAAAAAGCTTCATAATTATAAAATAAAATACAGCAAGAATCTTCTTTTTAAAAATTATTGTCTTTATCACTTTGCCAAACTGATCAATCAAATAGCTAAATTTAAAGTTATTGCCACCTCTAGTTATGGTTTATCCGAATCCTTTTTAAATATAAATAGAAATAATATTTTAATAAATCACGGTGCATATTATGTCGACAAGAATGAATTAATCAATAAATTGTGGAAATTTCAAAGCCAGACAATCTTATCAACTAAGGGACTAATTGTCAGTACAAGTTATGATGATAAAAGCTTTTTAAAATTTAATGGATTTACCTCTAAATATAAATTATTAAAAAATACTATTAGAAGACAAGCTTTTAAAGTAAAAAGTTTAAACTCAAATATAATTTTGATTGCTGATACATTTAAAACTGACGACTTTCTTAGGCCATATCTTTATCATGACGTTAATTTATATTTGAGTTTTATTAAAATTATTTTAGAAGAAGCTCCAAAAAATTACAAGGTTATTTTAAGGCATAGAAAAGGAACAATTATTTCAGAAAATTTTTTAAAGAATAGGTTCCCCATGCTTACATTGTCAACAAATAATTCTATTGATCTAGATTTTCAATTAGACCCAATATTATTTAGTTACTCCTCAACTACTCTAATGGAAGCTAAAGACTGTGGAATAAGAACTATATCTTTTGATGCTTTTAATTCAAATTTAAATTTTCTTAACAGTAAAATTTTTTATGATATTAATAATTTGCCTAATAGATACAATTATCATATAAATTCAATTAAAAGTCTAAAAGATTTTTTTAAATTATTGTCATGAATAAATTTAAAATAGGCGCTATAATGCTAGCAAGATCAGGAAGCTCTTTTCTAAATAAAAACATTATAGAAATTTCTGGTTATCCTGTTATGGCTTTTGGGATGCTTGCTGCTAAAGAAACTAATTTAATAGATCACTATTACCTTTCAAGTGATTCAAATGACTATCTTACAATTGGAGAAGAATATGGTTATAAACCAATTAGGAGGCCTGATATCCTATCTCAGAGTTCAAGTAAAAGTGATGATGCTGTTTTGCACGCATACAAAAGTATTGATGCTATAAAAGATTGTGATATTTTAATAGTTCAGCATGCTAATGTGGTGACAATCTATCCAGAATTAATTATTAAATCAATTAATATTTTGACTTCTGATAACTCTATAACTAGTGTAGTCCCAGCTCACATTAATAATGAATATAATCCTTATAGATCATTTTGTCTAAATGATAACACTATTGAACCATTTATTGAATTTAATGAAACTATTTCCCCTAATAGGCAAGATTTAACGGATGCATATTTTCTTGATCATTCATTTTGGTGTATCAGGACTGAAAACCTATTAAAGAATCATAATTTTTGCCCATGGAACTCTCTAGGCAAAAGAATCACACCAATTTTAACTAAAGATATGTTTGATATTCATAGCGAAGAGGATGTCAATAAATCAATAATTTGGTTAAATGAAAACAAGGATAAGACAAAATATTTAAAATGAATTTAGAAAAATTAGAATCTGAGTTAATAAATATTGTAGATAATGGTTTAATGAAGTTAGATTCAATAAATCATAAAATTGATAATTCAATTGTTACAAATTGTGATGTTGAAATTGAAAGAAATATAATCATTTATCTAAAGAAGCAGTTTCCTCAAATCAAAATTATTTCTGAGGAAAATAGTGAGAGTCATAAATCGACTTACAGTTTAAAAAATAGGTATGCTATAGTTGATCCAATTGATGGCACCGAGAACTTTTATTTTTTTCAAAACATATTTGGATGTGCAATTAGCATTGTTTATGATGATATTAATTATCACCTAATTTATTTACCATCAGAAAATAAAAAAGTTTCAACTATCTCAATACCTAATTTTTCGAAGGTAAATTCAAACATAAAGTTAATGAGCACTTCATGTATAGGAAAAGTTAATTATATAAAAGATAGACAATCAACAAGAATATTAGGATCAAGCTCATACATGTTTTATACAATATTATCAGGCTCTGCAAAATCATATCAATATTGTGGTAAGGCTAAGGTTTGGGATTTTTTTACAGGGATTTCATTAGCTCTTGAATCTAAATTAAACCTAAAAATTACTTTTGATAAAATGGTAATTAAAAATTTACCTAAAAATGTCCCCCATAAATGTAACTTTCAAATAGAGAAAAATGACTAGAATACTTATCTGTGGTAAAGGTTACTCTTTTAAATTTTTTGAAAATTTTAAAAATGATTATGATTTAATTTTTAGCTATAATCATATAGACAAACTTGAACTTTTTGATTTTAATTTTTTTTCATTGAATAAAGAAGATTTAATACAATCTAAAGATGACAAAATTTTAAAGGAAAGCGAAATAAGCTCGTTAATACAAATTGAAAGTCTAAAAATAGGCAGTACAACACTAGGATTATTTACCTTATTGAAGTTCATGTCAATTAAATATCCTGACTCAAAAGTTCATTTAGTGGGTTTTGATAGCAGGTATATATACGAAGAAGAATTAAATACTTTTAAAGACATTAATATTCAAAGCTACATTAATGTTGAATCACAAAAAGCAATTCTAAATAAGCTAGAGTATTTTTTTGAAAACCTAGAAATTGAATTTGTAGGCTTTGATATTTTTTCAAAAGTGGATGCAAAAACTTCAGAGGACTTTAAATTAAATGTTGAGGAAGGGGTTGAAATTGTTGCTGAAATAACAACAAACCATTTTGGTGATAATGATAGGATCAAACAGTTGATGATTGCTGCAAAAAAATCAGGTGCTAATTCAGTAAAATTTCAGATGAGAGATGTCGAGACATTCTACTCTAAAGAAAAATTAAACGAAAAATATGAATCCCCATTTGGTAAAACTTTTCGAGAATATAGAAATGCACTTGAACTTAATCAGAATCAGCTGAAATTAATTGAAAAATATTCAAATGAATTAGATCTTAAATATTTTTTCAGCGCTCTTGATATTAAATCATACAAAACTATTAAAGAAACTGGAATTAAAAGAGTGAAGATTCCATCAACAATTTCTAATAGTAAAGAATATATACAATTTGTACTTGAGGATTTTAAAAATGAGTTAGTAATATCTACAGGAATGACAGATGAAAAATATTTAGATTTTATATTAAACGCTAAAAGTAGTTATAGCAAGTTATACCTGCTTCATTGTTTATCATCTTATCCAGTTAATATTTTTAATCTAAATCTCTCTGTAATTAAAAGATACGCAAATCTTTCAAATAAAATTATTCCTGGTTACAGCAGTCATGATATCGGCTATGATGGATCAGTTTTTGCAGTCTTTGCAGGTGCCAAAATGATTGAAAAACATGTAAAGCTTGGTAATACAGCCTTTGGTCATTTTGATGAAACCGCATTGGATATTAATGTTGAATTTGAAGAGTTTGTTAAAATGATACGTAAAGCTGAATTAATTTTTGGTTCCTCAGAGAAAAAAATATTAAAAAGTGAACATCATAAATATTAATAATTCTGATGATTTAAAGTCTTATATAAAAAGTAAAAAATTTTTAAAGAATTTATATATAAGAGAAATATATAGCTCTCTTCACGGTTATAAAACAAAAAAAACTTCTTTAATAATTTTCTTAATAAAATCCTGGGCTTTTTTATTTTATCATTTTCTTATTGTTTTTAGGAGGAGAAATATAAAGTTAGATAATCAAATATTATACTTATCCCCAGATCATTTGTTTGATAAAGATCTAAAGTTCCACAAATACTGGGAACTTATTCCTAAATATCATGATATAAAGCATATTGACTTTATATTTTTTTCAAATATAAAGGATAGGCTTTTTTCAAAAAGTAAAGGTATTTCCAATTCAATTGATTCATACTTTTCAATTAAATCTTTTATTAAATTATTTTTAATTGTCTTAAAGCTAAATATTCTTCTATTAAATATTAATCTTGATTTATTTTTTAAAAAAATTAAGAGTGCGAAATATTTAAGTAACATATATAATCTTGGTACTCTAAATGATTATTTTATTTACTTTTTACTAAGTGACTTTTCAAATCATAAAGACAATGTTAATAAATCTATTTATCTAGCAGGTGAATTTCAATTTTGGGAACTGGGATTATTTAAAAATTATAAGAAAAATAGATTTTTATATCAACATTCAGGCATAAGATTTAATGACTCTAGAATTTCATTTTTTAAGGAAAAAAATAAAGACTTAAATATTTTAGTAACCAATAATGCTGAATTAGATTATTTAAAATCTATTGGGTTTACAGAGTTAGTTATTGAAAAAAATTTTAGATCTAGTGATTTATGGATAAAAGTATCTGATAAAACTGATAAACTGGTGTTTTTTGGATCACTTGATATCGATCTTGATATTAAAATATTAACAAAACTCAATGGAAACATAAGCTATAAACCTCATCCAAGTATACCTGACAAGTTTATGAGTTTTGATAAGATTTGGATAGACACAAAAGAAGAAATTACTCCAATAGTATATGCTCAAAGCGCAATGTCAAAAAACTTACTTGATAACAACATTAGATGCAAGGTGATTTTCAAAAATAATTTTGATATGTCATTAATTAAAGTGAAATCAATAATTGAAAAATCAAAAAATACAAAATCCAAGATATTTGATGATTATAGTCTGATTGAATTATAATAAATATTATGAGCTTACAACCAATTAGAAAATTTGATAAAGAATCATTAGTTTCTTTTATAATGCCGGTATACAACGGAGCTTCATTTCTATCTAGTACAATTGAGAGTATTCTAAACCAAACGTATGAAAATTTTGAGTTACTTATTTTAGATGATTGTAGTACTGATAATTCAATTGAAATAATTAAATCTTTTAATGATAAAAGGATTAAACTATATCAGAATAAAGAAAATGGAGGATATATAAAGGGTTTGAACTTCTTAATACAAAATTCTAGAGGAGACTATATAGCAAGAAATGATCAAGATGATATTTCATTGCCTGAGAGAATATATAAGCAATTAAAGCTATTTAAAAAGAAGCCCAAGCTATCAATCGTTGGGGGTCAAATAAAAACTTTTGGAAAAAATCATAAAAAAATTTCTTATCCAACTAGTGTAAGTGATTGCAGATCACATTTACTTTTTAACACATGCCTTCACCATCCTACAGTAATTTTTAAAAGAAAAGCAATTGAAGGTTTTATTAATAAACTGTATGATGAAAACAAAAAACCAAGTGAAGATTATGACTTGTGGACTAGACTTTCATTGTTTTTAGAAATTGAAAATGTTCCCGATATTGTTTTAAAATATAGGATTCATCAAAATAATTATTCAACTTTACACTCAGAAAAACAATTTGAAAATAATTTAGCTATAAGAAAGAAATACTTTAATAAATATCTTAAAATATCAATAAATACAAATGAAAATATTTTAATGAATAAAATAATTTATAACCAGGATATTAGTAAGAAAGATATTTTTGAATTATCAGTTTTTTTAAATAGAATTAAAACTTTTTCTAAAAATCATAATGATTATTCAAGCATAAGTCAAACAATTAGTTTTTATTGGCTAAAATCTATAATTAATTTTAAATCAATAGATTTAAAATCATTTAAACTATTTGCTAAAAACCTAAATTTAATTTCATCTAAAATTTTCTTTAATCCATTTTACATAAAAAAAATCCTATATAGAATATGAAAAAAATTATAATTGCTGGGGCTGGTGGAATGCTGGGAGAAGCATTCTATAATGAGTTTAAAAATGATTATAGTTTAACCTGTACTGATATTGACGTTAACGAAAGCTGGTTAATCTATAATGATTTTCGTGATCTTAAATCTTATAAAGCATTATGTCATAAAGTGAACCCAGATATATTAATTCATCTTGGTGCTCATACTGATCTTGAATTTTGTGAAGTTAATGAAGAAGAGGCATTTAAAACTAATACTACTTCTGTTGAAAATGCAACACTAATTTCTAACGAACTTGATATCCCTCTCGTCTATATTTCAACAGCTGGTATTTTTGACGGTCAAAAAGATTCTTACGATGACTGGGATAAGCCTAACCCTTTGTGTGTATATGCTAGAACCAAATATTTAGGAGAAGAATATGTTGTTAGAAATTGTAAAAGATACTATGTGTTCAGAGCAGGATGGATGATGGGTGGACATAAAAAAGATAAAAAGTTTATATATAAAATAATTAATCAAATTAAAACAGGTGCAAAAGAATTATATGTAGTTGATGATAAGAATGGTACCCCTACTTACACAGTTGACTTTGCAAGAAATGTTAAACAAGTAATTAATAAAGATCTTTTTGGAGTATATAATCTAGTATGTGGTGGTTTAACATCTAGATTTGAAGTTGCTGTTGAAATATTAAAAATATTAAACTTAGATAGCAAGATTAAAGTTCAAAAAGTCAGTTCTGGGCATTTTGAAAAAGAATATTTTGTAAAAAGGCCAAAGTCAGAAAGGCTTGTAAATAAAAAGTTAGATTTAAGAGGCTTAAACATTATGAGAGATTGGAAAGAGGCATTAGTTGAGTATTTAAGTGATATAAATTTAAATGAATGATATTATTTGACTCTATATATATTCATCAAGGAGGTGGAAGAACTATTTTAAATATTTTAATTAGTAATATTTTAGAGGATAATTTAGATGATTATTTTTTTCTTATTGATAAGAGATTTAGTGAAGATGTATTAAAAAAAATTCCAAAAGAAAAGTTTTTAATTTTATCCTCTTCTGAAATTTCAAGAAGAAATTTCTATATTAAAAATCAAAAAAAATTTAATACATTTTTTTGTCTAGCAAATGTTCCACCCCCAATATTTATAAATAATAAAAAGGTTATTGTTTATTTTCATAATGAATTGCTTTTGAATTCAAATCCTTTTAATTTAAAAACTTTAATACTTTGGTTAAAAAGACAATATATATCTTTATTAAAGTTGTCAAATTATAAGTGGGTAGTTCAAACCAATTTAATGAAAGATAAGCTCGCTAAGCATCTTAAAGTTTCTAAAAATTTGATAAAAATTTTTCCAATATTCCCATTAATAAATAAAGCAAAAAATTTAAACAGACCTGCTGAAAAGTTTATATATGTAGCTAGTGGTGAGAATCATAAAAATCATCAGAGACTAATTAATGCATTGAACATTGCTAGTAATAGGTTAGACAAACCTTTACATCTATATCTTACCTTAACTGATAGTGAATTTAAGAGTTTAGTTAAGAAAAACCTTAAAAAAAATTCAGAACTAATCTTAAAAAATTTAGGAATAGTAAAACAAGATAAACTTTTTGAAAAATACTCAGAATTAGGATATTTAATATATCCTTCACTTCATGAGAGCTTTGGGTTGCCACTTATTGAAGCTGCTCAACTAGACCTTGTAGTTATTGCATCTGACTTACCTTATGTAAATGAAATTATCTCAAATTATTATTCATTTGATCCACTTGATATAAATGATATATCTTTGACTATTGAGAAAGTAATAAATTTAAGTAAACCTAAGACTTCAATTCTTAAAATAAAGAGTGAAGAAGTTGCATTAATAAACTATATAAATGATTAATCTTAAAGATAAAACTTTATTAATTACAGGAGGTACTGGTTCATTTGGTAATGCTGTACTTGATAAATTCATTAGTTCTCAAATTTCAGAAATAAGAATTTTATCGAGAGATGAGAAAAAACAGCACGACATGAGAGTTTCTTACAATAATCCAAAAATAAAGTTTTTCATTGGAGATGTAAGAGATAGGGAGAGTATTAGGGCTGCCTTTGATGGAGTAAATTACGTTTTTCATGCAGCTGCACTAAAGCAAGTTCCTTCATGTGAGTTTTTTCCAATGGAAGCAGTAAAAACAAATGTTTTTGGTACTGATAATGTATTATCAATTGCTATTGAAAATAAAGTTGAAAAAGTTATATGTCTCAGTACTGATAAAGCTGTCTATCCCATTAATGCAATGGGAGTATCGAAAGCAATGATGGAGAAAGTTTTTGTTGCTAAATCTAGAACTACAGACTCAACTATTATTTGTGGAACTCGGTATGGAAATGTTATGGCCTCAAGAGGGTCTGTTATACCTCATTTTTATGATCAAATAAAGTCCGGAAATGATATAACAGTAACAGATCCTGAAATGACAAGATTTATGATGACGCTTGAAGATGCAGTAAGTCTTGTTTTCTTTGCATTTCAAAATGGTAGAGCAGGTGATATTTTTGTTCAAAAATCTCCGTCTACAACAATTGGTAGCTTAGCTAAAACCATGAAAAAAATTTTTAAATCCTCTGTCAAGATTAAAAATATTGGCATTCGTCACGCTGAAAAAGTGCATGAAACTTTACTATCAAAGGAGGAAAGAATTGTTGCAAAAGAACTAGATAAATATTTTGTAATACCTTCTGATAACAGAGATCTTAATTACAATAAGTATTTTTTTGAGGGGAAAGCAAGTAAGAATTACGAAGAGTATAACTCTTTTAACACTAATAGATTATCAGAAGATAGTTTAGAGAAACTACTTGGTAGTATTGGCTACAAATGAAAGTTCTAATTCTTGGCGCGGACGGAATGATTGGGCACAAAATGGCTCAGTCACTTAATAAAGTACATGGGATTGAAATTATTCTAAACTCGAGGTCTCACTCAAAATTTCTTAGTCAATTATACCCTAAGTGTAGTATATATAAATATGATTTTTTTAAAGATGATATCAATAATCTCTTAAATATTACAGGTCCCGATTTAATAATAAATGCTTTGGGTATTACAATTAGGAGAGGTGCAGAAGACTTCCAAAAAGCCTCCTTAATTAATTCAATTTTTCCTCATAAAATTGACAAATGGGTCACAAAATTTGATAAAAAATTAATCCATTTTTCTACAGATTGTGTCTATTCAGGCAGTAAAGGTGACTATTTAGATAATGATATTCCAGATGCTGAAGATAATTATGGAAAGTCTAAGGCTACGGGTGAAGTAAATTCAGAAAACACTCTCACAATTAGATGTTCAATAATTGGCAGAGAAATATTCAATAAAACTGAATTATTGGAATGGGTAATTTCAAATAAAAATAAAAAAATTAATGGCTTTAAAAATGTAATTTATTCAGGAGTAACTTCGCTCTGGATGTCTAAGGCTATTGTAAAAATTTTTAAAGAACAGCCAGGGTTAAATGGTGTCTACAATGTTTCATCGGAACCTATCTCAAAATTTGATTTAATCAGTAAAATTAATAAGCATTTTAAACTAAATATAGATATAGACGCTGATAGCTCTTTTTTCTCTAATAAATCCTTAAATTCGAGTAAGTTTTTTTTAAAATCAAATTTAGATAAGCCTGATTGGGATGGAATGCTTATAAACCTTTATAATGATAGTAAAAAAAATAAAAATTTATATAATCTATGACCAAAGTCTTAACAATAGTTGGCACTAGGCCTGAAATAATTAAACTTTCAAGGGTAATAGCTGAGCTTGAAAAGCAAGTTAACCATATTTTAGTTCACACTGGTCAAAATTATGACTATGAGCTAAATGAAATATTTTTCAATGACCTTGAAGTCAAAAAACCTGACTATTTCTTAGATGCTGTTGGCGAATCAACTGCTCAAACTATTGGAAACATAATTTCTGAATCTGACAAGATTTTAGAGAAAGAAAAACCAGATGCAGTTTTAATTTATGGGGATACAAATTCTTGTCTATCAATTATTGCTGCAAAAAGAAGACAAATTCCTATTTTTCATATGGAGGCTGGTAATAGATGTTTTGACCAGAGAGTTCCGGAAGAACTAAATAGAAAAATTGTTGATCACTTAAGCGATATTAATATGCCTTTAACCGAGCATGCACGTGATTATCTTGTTGCAGAGGGGATAGATCCTGAGACCATTATAAAAACTGGTTCATGTATGAAAGAGATTCTATCTTATTATAAAGATAAAATTGAGACGAGTAAGGCTCTTGAAAAATTAAAGGTTAAGAGGGATTCATACTTTGTTGTATCTTGTCATAGAGAGGAAAATGTTGATTATAAAGAGAATTTGACTTCTTTTTTAGATAGTCTTAATGAGATAGCTGAGACTTTTAAGCTACCAATAATCGTATCTACTCATCCTAGGACAAAAATGAGAATTGGTAAGCTCAAAAATATTAAAATGGATAAAAGAATTAAGTTTCTAAAGCCCTTAGGATTCTTTGACTATGTTAATCTGCAGCAAAATTCTAAATGTGTAATTTCAGATAGTGGAACTATTTCAGAGGAATCATCTATTCTTAAGTTTCCTGCAATTATGATAAGAGCAGCACATGAAAGGCCTGAGGCAATGGAAGAGGGCACATTTATAATGTCTGGTCTTGAAAAAAATAGAATTGTTGAGTCTATAAAGATGATTGTAAGCCAATTTGAAGCAGGCAATATTCAAAAAACTGTTGATGATTATAATATGGACAATGTTTCACTTAAAGTTTCCAGAATTATACTTAGCCATATTGACTATGTTAATAGAACTGTTTGGAAAAAAAATAATTCAACCAGAATGATATAAATGAGAATTCTAGTAATATCTCAATATTTCTTTCCTGAGAATTTTAGAATCAATGATCTTGTTTTTTCACTTTTTAAAAGAGGTCATGAAGTTGAAGTACTTACAGGTAAACCAAATTATCCTAAAGGAGATTATTTTAGTGGTTATTCCTGGAAAGGTCCAAATCAAGAAAAAATTCAAGGCATTAAAGTTCATAGAGCTAATTTGGTTCTAAGAAAGAAAGCTGGAGGAATTAGGCTCTTTTTGAATTATATGTCTTTTGTTTTTTTTGGAATCATCAAGCTTTTCAAATTAAAGGGGGAATTTGATAAAGTTTTTATTTATGCACCTTCTCCAATTACAGTTGGGATACTTGGAATAATTGCTGCAAAAAAATTTAAGTGTAAATCATATTTATGGGTACATGATCTTTGGCCTGAATCTGTTAAAGTTGCTGGGGGAATTTCAAATAAAATAATTTTAGGTCTAGTAAATGAAATGACAAAAATTATATACAAGTTCACAGACTTGATTTTAGTTCAGTCTCCAGAGTTTAAGAATTATTTAAATAATCAGAATGTGTCTGAAAATAAAATAATTTATTATCCCTATTATGCAGAAGATTTTTATAGAATTGTTAATAAGTCAGAAGAATACAAAAAAAAATTCCCTTCTGGGTTTAATCTAGTTTTTGCTGGAAATATTGGTGTAGCTCAAAGTTTTGATACTATTATTGGTGCTTTTGAGTTACTGAGAAATAAGAATATCAACTTAGTAGTTCTTGGGGATGGGAGAGATAAAGAGCGAGTACAAAAAATAATTAATTATAAGGGTATTTCTGATAAGTTCTACTTTTTAGGATCTTTCCCGGCAAAAAAAATGCCTAATTTTTTTGCTTGTGCTGATGCACTACTTATATCACTTAAGAGGGCTAACATTTTTTCTTATACAATTCCAGGCAAGCTCCAATCATATTTAGCCTGTGGAAGACCAATAATTGGCTCTTTAGATGGGATAGGTAATAAAATAATAATAAATTCTAAATCAGGATATGCATCTGAAGCTGAAAATGAGAAACTTCTAGCAGATAATATTTTAAAAATTTATAATGCTTCTGAATCTGAAAAGGAGAAATTCTCTTCCAATGCCATAAAATATTTTAAAGGAAATTTTAGTAAAAATTATCTTTTAGACAACTTAGAGAATATTCTAGATAATTAATTATTAGAATTTCCTTAATCAATTTTGTTAATTTTTATTTATATAATTTTAAAAAACTAGATTGCATATATTAAATTTTAAAAAATTAAAAGAATGAAAGGTATTATTCTTGCGGGTGGTAGAGGAACCAGACTTTTTCCTGTTACATCTGTTATTTCAAAACAACTATTACCTGTTTACGATAAACCAATGATATATTATCCTCTATCTGTATTACTTCTAGCAGGAATAAGAGAAATATTACTTATTAGCACTCCAAGGGATATTAAACAATATGAGGAATTATTGGGTAATGGAGAAACATGGGGTGTAGATATAAAATATAAAATACAGAAAGAGCCTAAAGGGATAGCAGAAGCTTTTATTTTAGGTAAAGATTTTATTAAGAAAGATTCTGTTTGTTTAATTCTAGGAGATAATATATTTTATGGAATTGATTTCTCAAAACAATTAGAGGCTGTGGTTGAAAGAACACCTTTAGAAAATAAGGCAACAATCTTTGGTTATAAAGTAAAGGATCCCAATCGATATGGGGTGATCGAATACGATTCTAATGGAAATGCCAAATCTATAGAGGAAAAACCTGAAATACCAAAAAGCGATAAGGCTGTTGTAGGGCTATATTTTTATCCTAATGAAGTAATTAAAATAGCTGAAACTATTAAGCCGTCTAATCGTGGAGAGCTTGAGATTACTGCTATAAATCAATTTTTTTTAAAAAAACAGAAACTAAAAGTAGAAACTTTAGGTAGAGAGTTTACATGGCTTGATACTGGGACACATGAATCTCTATTAAAAGCTAGTCAATTTATTGAGACAATTGAAAAAAGACAAGGTTTGAAAGTTGGATGTCTAGAAGAAATTGCATTTCAAAAAGGCTATATAAATATTGAGAAACTGAAAAAAATTATAGAGAAATTTAAAGGGACTTCATATGGTGAGTATCTTTTAGAGCTTTATTTGAGTAAAAACTAGTTAAAATTATTAACTCCCACTCTAAGATACAGCTATAAATTGTTTTTTTGATTTACTGTAAAATGATTATTTTTATTTGGATAGTTATAAATTAAGATTGATTACATATACACTATAATGGTTGTTACTACCAAACTTAAAGATGTTTTCCTTTTAAAAACTAAATTACATAGTGATGCTCGAGGAAGTTTTAAGGAGGCTTTTAACCTTAAAATTTTTGAAAATTACATTGGTAAAAGAATTAATTTTTGTCAAGACAATTTAAGTGTCTCAAGAAAAGGTGTAATAAGAGGCCTCCACTACCAACTTGACCCATACAGTCAATCCAAATTGGTTAGTGTTGTCAGTGGAAAAGTTCTTGATATAGTAGTAGACCTTCGAGAGGGTTCTCCAAGTTTTGGAAAATATATTTCTCAAGAATTAAGTGCTGAAAATGGGTTTCAACTTTTTATTCCGAGAGGTTTTGCCCATGGTTATATTACATTAAGTGAAAAATCAATATTTCATTATAAGGTTGATGAATACTATCACCCTGAGAGTGACAGTGGCATTGCAGCAAATGATAATACTTTAGGAATTAATTGGCAAATTCCTGAATCTGAATGGATTCAATCTGAAAAAGATAAGAATCACCCGAGCTTTAGCGAGGCAGCTCTCTTCCATTATAAAAACTAGTTTATATGACTAAGATTTTAGTTACCGGTTCAGATGGTCAGCTTGGCCAATGTTTTAAATTAGTAGCTAATGAATTTCCAAAGCATAAATTATTATTTGTAAACCAAGCAGAAGTAGATATTAATAAGACAAAGACTCTATCAAATAAATATGAAAAGATTCCTTTTGATTTAATTATAAATTGTGCTGGATACACTAATGTAGATAAAGCTGAAAATGAGAAGTCAGATGCAGAACAGATTAATTTTCAAGGAGTAAAAAGTCTAGTTGACTTTGCTGAAGAAAAAATGATAAAAATTATCCATTTCTCTACTGATTTTGTTTTTGATGGTAAGCTCTCTGAACGATCTTATCATGAGATGGATACTCCTAATCCAATAAATGTTTACGGTAAAACTAAACTATTAGGAGAGAATGCTGTTAAAAATGCTAAATGTCCACATACAACATTTAGAATATCATGGCTATTCAGTCCCTTTGGTAATAATTTTATTAAAACTATAATTAAAGCTTCACAAACAAAAAGTTCACTTGAAATAGTTAATGATCAATGGGGAAAGCCAACATATGGATTAGATCTTGCACGAGCATTATTAAGTAGAATAGAACACCCTAACCTATTTAAGTATGAAACTTACCATTATGCGCAAGGGCCTAAAACAAATTGGTTTAAAATAGCGTCGAAAGTTATAAATTTCTTAGATGTTAACTGTAATGTATGCCCAATATCTTCATCTCATTATCCATCAGTTGCAAACCGTCCCTTAAGTACATCTCTTGATACTAAAAGAATTGAAAATACATTAGCTTTGTCAATTAGAGGTTGGGAGCATGCGTTAGAAGAGTGTTTAAATAATTTGGCAACAAATGAGGTCGTTTAAATCTATATTAATTACTGGGGGAGCTGGTTTTATTGGGTCCCATGTTGTTAGATATATGGTCAATAACTATCCAAATACTCAAATTGTAAATCTTGATGCACTCACCTATGCTGCAAACTTAGAGTTATTAAATGACTGTATTGATCAGCCAAACTATGAATTCATTCATGAGGACATAACAAATTTTAATCAATTGCAAAAATTGTTTTCAAATTATAATTTTGATGGAATAATACATTTAGCAGCAGAATCTCATGTGGATAATTCCATAAAAAATCCATTTGCATTTTCTCATACAAACATACAAGGAACATTAAATCTTTTAGAGGTTGCACGCCAAAACTGGGATAAACAAACTAATAATTCAGTTTTTTATCATATTTCGACAGATGAGGTATTTGGTAGCCTCGGAATTGATGGGGCTTTCAATGAATTGACTCCATATGATCCAAGATCTCCCTACTCTGCATCAAAAGCAGCAGCAGATCATTTTGTTCGTGCTTATTTTCATACATTTGGGCTACCTATTGTCCTGTCTAATTGCTCAAATAATTTTGGACCTGGTCAACATTCCGAAAAATTAATTCCTTTAATGATAAAAAATATAGTTAAGGAACAGTCTTTACCTGTTTACGGAAAAGGAGATAATATTAGAGATTGGCTTTATGTTGAAGATCATGTAAAAGCAATTGACCTTATACTACATAATGGAAAAATTGGTGAAAGTTATGTTATTGGTGGTAATAACGAACAAAAAAATATAGAATTAATTCATCATCTAATCAAAATAATTGATAACAGATTGAATCGCCCTGATGGAAGCTCCACAAAACTTATTCAATATGTTACAGATAGGTTAGGACATGACTTTAGATATGCTATTAATTCTTCTAAAATAAAAGATGAATTAGGATGGAGAGCGTCTACCTCTTTCGAGGAAGGTTTGGAAAAAACTTTAAATTTTTATTTAGAAAAATTAATTTAAATATACTCTATCGTGAGAGAAGGCTTAATGGAACTTATAAATTTATAGTGTGTTGCTAAATCCAATTATTATCATATTTCTTTTAAGTATTAGTTTTATAATTCATTACTTAACTCAAAGTGTTTTTTTAAAAAAGAAACTAACTGATGTAATAAACGATAGGTCTTCACATAGCTCTGATGCTTCACGATCTGGTGGTGTAGGTATTTTTATTATACTTTTTCTCGTCTCTTTATATTATTATTTCAGTGGATATGAAATCTATGACTTTTCAATTATTATACCATTGTCTATTTTAACTCTAGTTGGTTTTTATGATGACCTTTATAATGTTGATTTTAAGTTAAAATTTATTTTCCAAATAATAGTCGCTAAAATTATAATTGATAACGGGTTTATTATTGATAACCTTCATGGCGTATTTGGTCTATTTGAAATTAGTAGAATATTTGCTCAACTTCTTACCATATTCATAATTGTTGCAATTATTAATTCCATCAACTTTATTGATGGAATAGATGGCCTAGCAATCTCTGTAGGCCTACTCTTTATAATTTCATTTGAGTATTTTGCAAAAATGAAAACTGGGTTCTCACTATTAAACATTATTATCATATCTTCACTACTACCTTTGTACTATTTTAACTTTAGAAAAAAAAATAAAGTTTTTTTGGGAGACTCTGGCTCTTTATTGCTTGGTGGAATTATAAGTATATATGTAATATTTATTCTTTCAAATAATTACATAATAAAGAATGAATATGACCTTCATAAAATTATATATGTTATTTCTATTTTAAGCTACCCAATATTAGATATTATAAGAATTTTCTTTTTGCGAATAATTCAAGGTAAATCTCCATTTATGCCAGACAGGAATCATATTCATCATATCATTCTCGATAAATTAAAAAACCACTTCTACACAACTTTTTTAATATTATTATCCTCAGTTGTGTTATTAATTCTTCTACAATTAGTTTTCTAATTAAAGTCTTTTATTCTATTTATCAGTAATTGATCATCAGGAAACATCTTTACACTATTCAGAAGTTTACTTAAAAAAACAGGCCTATTAAAAGAAGGTAGTTTTGAGAATTCATTAAAAAAGAAATGGTGAACTTTGACATTACTACTTTCAAGATAATTTGATGATTGATAAAAAATTTCACTTTTGCCTAGGGCAGAACTAATACTAAAAAAAATCTCAGCATAAATCTCATTATTTATATTTTTTTCGAAAAGGTACTTTGATACTTCAAAGGCACCAACCAGGTTATTAGATTTTAAAAATAAAGTTAATTTTTCTTTCCATGTTATATCTAAATATGGGTTAACCCGCAAAGAGTAGTCAAGTAGTCTATTTGCTTTTTCAAAATCATTTTGATTGATTAATTCCTTAGCCAAATATGTTGCAATTGGGGTAGTGTTACTTGATAAATTTGGAAATTTATAATCTACATCAATATTTAGATTTGGATTGTGTTGATTGGGGTCGCTGTAGAATCTAGTAATTAGTATATCCTCTTTGATAAGCGACTGGTGCTGTTTAAATGATAGAATTGATGAAAATATTAATACAATTACTATTATTAAATTAATAGTAAGAGAAGATGAACCTTTGAAGTATTTTGAATCTTTCTTAATAATTAATATGAAAGCTGAAAGGAATATAAAAGGTATAATCTCTTGAGGTCTGTGAAAAGGAAAGTTAATCAGTGAATTAATTAAAAAAATTATAATTGACCCAAGTAAAAATATATTAATTTGATTTTGTTTAAAGTTATTAAGAGTCAATGATAAAATTAGAGTTAAGAAAATAGTATATGAAAAAAATCCAAAAATACCAGTTTCGGATAACAGCTGTAGAAAGTCATTGTGTGTATAGTATGGAACAATACTTATGTTATCATAAAACTTTAGTGATTCGGTTTTAAAAGAGCCTATTCCATTTCCAAACAGTGGTCTTTCAATAAAAAGGGATATTGCATTTGTGTAATAGTCAATTCTTTGATTTAAAGACTCATCATTAACTAGATTTAATATATTCTCAATTTTATAGCTTGCCAGATTAATACTCTTAAAGAAAAGTGTAAGAAATATTCCTGCTATGACAGATAAGCTAAATAAACTTGACTTTAAAAAAAATTTTCTTTTTTGAACAAATAAGAAAGCAACATATAAAACTAATATAGATAAAATAGCTGCTCTACTCTGTAATAAAATAATTGATGATAACGATGAAATTTCAACCAATCTAAGTAATATTAATTTTGAGTTCCACTGGCTATCAATTTTACTAATTAAATATAAGAGAAGAGGTAATTTAAATGCCATTGAGAATGAGCTAACATTTCTATTCATGGAGATACCTTTTAATTCATCAATGCCATATAACAAGAAGAAAGAGTTTGTGTAAATAGTTTCGATTATTAGCGAACACATAAATAGTGATATAACTATATCATTTGAAATATTCACCCTGAGTAGCGCATTGAAAGACAGATAGAAAGTAGAAACTATTATTAATATTTTTGAAAGAGAGAAAATTGACTCATTAATATTATTACTTAAGAATAGTGATAGAGTAGATGAAAATATCAATACTAAAAGTGTTAAGGAAATAATTTTTTCATATCTAAAAATATAAGGCTTAGAGGTAAAGTAGTATATACTATAAAATAAACCACTTATTGAGACTAAGAACCATCTTATTCCAACACTATCAATTGCTGTAAATTTTGGTGCTAATACAAATAATAATAATGAGGTTAAATAAAAAACCTCAGCCCTATTCTGTTTTAATTGATTTTTCATTTTGAGCCATTGAGCAGTAGTCTCCAATTAGAGGATATGCGGGTGAATAGTCGAAGTTAGAAGATGCATATATAAATTCACATGCTTTTTCAAAATCTTCCAAAGCTGCATATGTTTGA
>MDTG01019382.1_pt1 | contig 20600 bp, 20 predicted proteins | sample 811421 | NCBI WGS metagenome assembly MDTG01 (sample SAMN05326645, study PRJNA326480) | marine metagenome | isolation source: seawater | place: Pacific Ocean: South East | collected 2011
TGATTATGAATAATTAAGTTATTTAAAATGTATATGACTAAAAAAATATATCATATTCGTTATATAAATAATTTAAAATATTGTAACTAATGAAAGAGTGGTTTATATTATATACAAAGCCTAATCAGGAAATAAAAGTTGCTGAACAGCTGAAAGAAATGAACATTTCTTGTTTCTGTCCAACAGTGAATATAATTAAAGAGTATTCCGATCGTAAAAAAAAGGTACTTAAACCACTTTTACCGTCTTATGTATTTGTATTTATTGAAGAAAAAAAGCGCGACAAGGTTTTTTCAGTTTTTGGTATAGTAAGATACATGTTTTGGTTGGGCAAGCCTGCAACTGTTAGAGAAAGTGAAATCAAATTAATGCAACAATACCTTAATGGTATATACGAATCAGCTTCATTAACAAAATTTACAAGAGGTCAACTGTATAAAATTTCTCAGGGTGTATTTTCTGGTAGAATTGGAAAAGTTGTAGAAAGCAAAAAAAATAAAATTAAGTTAGAACTTCAAAGTCTAGGAATGATTGTTACACTTAGACTTAAGGCTGCTTAATTTGGTTTACATAATCATATGAATAAAATATGTCTTTGTGACATACAATGGCGAAGCCGTAAATTTTTTTAATTAAATAAATTGCTAGGAGAACTAATTACATCAAAAACAAGACTTAGGCTTCTAATTAAGTTTTTTGTTTCAGAGGCAAATAAAGGGCATCTAAATGGTTTGGCTACAGAGATGGGTGAATCCACAAATGGGATTAGGAAAGAACTCAATCATTTATATGAAGCTGGTTATTTGCTCAAGCTAAAAGTCAATAATAAAATTGAATATAAGGCAAATAATAATCACCCTTTGTTTGAAACTTTAAGTAAAGTTGTATTTAAACACTTAGGTCTGGAAGATTTAGTTGAAAATGTACTTGAGCGAATGGGAAATGTAGATCAAATCATCCTTGTGGGTGACTATGCAAAAGGAAATGACTCAGGACTAATTGAAGTATTTTTAGTTGGGCAAGATTTAAACATGGGTTATATTTCTCAGTTAGAAAACAAAATTGAAAATTTAATTGGACGAAAAGTTAGTTTTTATTTAGCTTCTAAATTTTTAACTGATAAAGAGTACATAGTTCTATTTAATTCTAAAGAAAAATGATTTCAATTGAAAGTGAAGAGCGTCCTTGGGGACGATTTTTTGTTGTGCATGATGAACCTAATTATAAGCTAAAGCGAATTGAGGTTAACCCCGGAGGAAGACTCTCATACCAGTATCATCAAAAAAGATCAGAGGTGTGGACCATAGTAGAGGGTAATGGAACCATTACTTTAGATGGTAAATTAAAAGATTATAAAACAGGGGAAACCATTTTGATTCCTCAGGGAGTAAAACACCGAATTGAAAATAGAGGAAAAGAGAAAGTTGTTTTTATTGAGGTGCAAACAGGAACCTATTTTGGGGAAGACGATATTGTTCGTATTGAAGACGATTATAACAGAACGTAAATGAAGCCAAAAGCAATTATTGTTTCAGGATATTTTAATCCACTCCATAAGGGGCACTTAGAGCTTTTTGAAAAAGCAAAGAGTAAAGGGGATGAGCTTTGGGTCATAATAAATAATGACATGCAACGTAAATTAAAAGGAAGTAAAGCCTTTATGGAAGAGGAAGAGCGTGCTACAATTGTAAAAGCTATTGGAATAGTTGACAAAGCCTTAATTTCAATTGATGAAGACAAGACTCAATGCAAGACATTGAGTTTTTTAGAAAAAGAACACGGCACTGAATATAATTTATTTTTTGCAAATGGTGGGGATCAAAATAACAATAGTATTCCTGAAGCAACTGTTTGTAAAGAAAAAGGAATAGGGCTCATTGATGGGCTTGGATCCAAAATTCAATCTTCTTCTTGGCTATTAAAAAAGTAATATGCAGATTAAAAACATTTGTTGTATTGGAGCTGGTTATGTAGGTGGACCTACCATGGCTGTAATTGCACTTAAATGCCCGGAAATTAATGTCACGGTTGTAGATGCAAATCCAGAAAAGATAAAAGCTTGGAATGGGCCTCTAGTTGATTTACCTATTTATGAACCTGGGCTCACAGACGTTGTTAAAAAAGCTCGTGGGCGAAATCTTTTTTTTTCAAATGATATAGCGGGAAATATTGAAAAGGCTGAAATGATTTTTATGGCAGTTAATACACCAACTAAAACTGAAGGGGAAGGTGCTGGAATGGCTGCTGATTTAAGTTATGTAGAGGCTTGTGCCAGAGATATTGCTAAGTATTCAAAAAGTAATAAAATTGTTATTGAAAAATCAACTCTACCAGTAAGAACTGCTGAAAAAATTAAAGAGATACTAGAACAGAACTCTACTGATATTCATTTTGAAATTTTGTCCAATCCAGAGTTTTTAGCTGAGGGAACAGCGATTGAAGATCTTTTTAAATCAGACCGTGTCCTTATAGGTGGTGATGACACAGAGTCAGGTCAAAAAGCCATTGAATCATTGGTCAATATTTATGCTAATTGGATTAAAAAAGAAAAAATTCTAACTACAAACCTCTGGTCTTCAGAACTTGCAAAACTAGCTTCAAATGCATTCCTTGCCCAGAGAATTTCTTCTATAAACAGTTTGTCAGCGCTCTGTGAAAAAACTGGAGCTAACATTGATGAACTTTCAAAGGCCATAGGAATGGATCATAGAATTGGATCAAAATTTTTAAAAGCCTCAGCAGGTTTTGGGGGGAGTTGTTTTAAAAAAGACATCCTAAATCTTGTATATCTTTGTAAGTTTTATGGCCTTAGTGAAGTGGCTGATTATTGGCATAATGTAGTTAAAATTAATGAGTACCAAAAAGAACGATTTGCACAAAAAGTCATTGATCATTTTGATGGAAATTTAAATGGTAAACACATTGGGATTTTGGGGTGGGCCTTTAAAGCAAATACTGGAGATACTAGAGAATCTTCTGCAATCAAAGTTTCAGAGATTTTATATAGTAATGGAGCCACACTGTCAATCTATGATCCTAAGGTTCAGTTCAAAACTATAGTAAATGATATTGAAAATTTGTGGGAGATTAAAGGTAATTTTAAAAACAAAAGAATAAACATAGTTGATAAATTGACCAGTACTAGTGAATGTGATGTGTTTGTTATATTGACAGAATGGGAAGAATTCAAATATATTGATGTGGAGGGTACAAAAGTTATTTTTGACGGAAGAAACATAAATCAAAATCAAAATAAATTTTCAATTGGCAAATAAATGTTGAGCTATAATGCTTAAAAACATCTAGTTATCTGCTTAAGAAATTATAAATAAATTCAAAAAATAGTTAATCATCATGAAAAAAGTTTACGTAAGTCTTATTGCTGATCTTATACACGCAGGACATATTAATATTTTGAAAAAAGCTCATGATTTAGGCGAAGTTACAGTGGGGCTTCTGACTTTAAAAGCCTGTGGAGAGTTGAATGATATTCCATATTTAGACTATGAAAAAAGATCAGAGGTACTTAAAAGCTTGAGTTTAGTAAAAAATGTTATTCCTCAACATACAGCCAGTTATTATGAAAACTTAAATAATCTTAGACCTGATTATGTTGTACATGGAGATGACTGGAAATCTTCTTTTCAAAAAAAGTATAGAAGAGAAGTTTTAAATGAATTAGCAAAATGGAAAGGAGAATTAATAGAAGTCCCATACAGTTCCGACATCAGTGAATTAAGAATCAAAGATGAAATTGCAAGAAGGGGTATTTCAACTAATGCAAGACAAAGTCGACTGAAAAAATTAATTGAGGCAAAACCATTAGTTAAAATTTTAGAAGCTCACAATGCTTTAAGTGGATTAATAGCAGAAAATGCATCCGAAAAACTTGAGGATCAGTCTATAGTTAGTTTTGATGGTATGTGGTCAAGCTCATTAACAGATTCAACCTCAAAAGGTAAACCTGATATTGAAGCTCTAGACACCACGACTAGATTAACAACTATAAATGAAATATTTGAAGTAACCACTAAGCCAATGATATATGATGCAGATACTGGTGGAAAAGTAGAGCACTTTGAATTTATGGTTAAAAGTTTAGAAAGAATTGGGGTAAGTGCTATGATAATTGAGGATAAAACTGGCTTAAAAAAGAATTCTCTTTTTGGTAATGACGTATCACAAACTCAAGACTCAGTGGAAAACTTTTGTAATAAAATTAAGGTAGGCAAGAAAGCACAAATAACTAAAGACTTTATGATAATAGCTAGAATTGAAAGTTTAATTCTTGAGGCTGGTATGGATGACGCTCTTACAAGGGCTTTTGCTTATGTAAATTCTGGAGCTGATGGGATTATGATTCATTCAAGACTTAAAGATCCCTCTGAGATAATGGAGTTTATTTCTAAGTTTAGAAAAGAAGATACTTCAACTCCCATTGTTGTAGTTCCTACAGCATTTAATTCCGTAACAATAGATGAATTTGCTGAAATGGGAGTTAACATAGTCATCTATGCTAACCACATGTTGAGATCAGCTTATCCTGGGATGATGAAAGTCGCTAAATCAATTTTAAAGAATAAAAGATCTTTTGAAGCTGAGTCATACTGCATGCCTATTAAAGAAATTTTAGAATTAATTCCAGGTACAAAATAATGGCACTTAATACAACGCAATTCATCAATATTCTTATTAATAAAGGATATACTCATCTATGCGTCGTACCATGTTCATTTGCTAAAAATGTAATTAACGAAGCAATCAATAATAAAGATATAGAATATGTTCCTACTGCAAGTGAAGCTGTAGCATGTAGTATTGCCGCAGGGCTTAAGCTTGCTGGCAAATCTCCAATTGTAATTGTTCAGTCAAGTGGTGTTACCAATATGGGTTCTTGTATTACTAGTCTTCTAAAACCATATGGAATTAAATTTCCTATTCTTTCTAGCTGGAGAACTTATAGAGATGGTGATAGTGAAATTCAACACAAACATTTAGCAACTGAACTTCCAAAACTTATTGAATCCTATGGATATGAGCATATTGAATTAGATTATGATGATTTATATAATGCCATAAATCAAATAGATTTATCAAATGAAACTCACACAATCTGTATGATAAAAAAGAATAGTTTTACTAAAGTTGAACTCAACAATGAGCACAAACTAGAACTATCTCATTATGAGCCTAGAAGCAAGTTTCTAATTAAAATGAATGATAATTTTCAATTATCAGACAAAGTATTTATTGGCACTACTGGAAATACCTCCAGAGAGATGTATAGTTTTATGCCGAATACATCAAATTTTTACATGGCTGGAAACATGGGAGGTGCATTAAGTTTAGGTTTAGGCGCTGCAATGGCTGGAAAGAAAATAGTAGTTTGTGGAGGTGATGCTGAGTTTGTAATGCATATGGGCGGGCTAACTACAGCGGGGAGATATTCTAATATTATAGATTTAACATATGTTTTATTTGACAATGAGTCAAACAAATCTACAGGTGGACAAAACACTTACCAACAACATATTAATTATAAATCAATAGCACAAGCATCTGGCTTTAAAGTAATAGGAAATAATATTTTAAGGTCTGATGATTTCATTGAGATTATAAATGATAATAAAGGAGCTAAAGGTTTAAAGTTTATTCATGTAAAGTGCGGGATAGATGAAGAAACTCCAAGGCCTCCTTTAAATGTGGTAAAAATTAATAAATTATAATACATAAAATACGGAAACGAATTTTAAAAACTACTTAATAAATGAAAAAAAGAATAATGGTAGATATGTCTGCTACAATATTACACCATGGGCATATTAGGTTGTTAAAAAAGGCCTCTAAATATGGTGATGTCATTGTAGGGCTGACTAAAGATGAAGATATTATTAATGAAAAAGGATACAATCCAGAACTTGATTTTGAGTCTAGAAAAGAGGTGCTTGAATCTATTAAATATGTTAAAGAAGTGGTCGCTACTTCTTGGAAAATAAACAATTCTATTTTAGAGAAATTTAATATCGACTTGCTTGTTCATGGAGATGATAATTCTAATAAAATCGATAAAGAAAAACTTTTAATATTTCCAAGAACAATGGGGGTTTGTAGTAGTGATATTAGGAAAAAATCATTTAATATAATTAATAATGTAAAAAGAAATATTCTTTTAAATCCTGGTCCAGCTACTACCACTGATACTGTGAAAATGGCTCAAATAGTTCCCGATATCTGTCCAAGAGAAGAGGAGTTCGGAAATTTAATGAAAGGTGTATCAGAAGATTTAACAGGCATAGTCGCCGATAAAAATAATTACTCTACTATTCTTTTTGGTGGTAGTGGGACTTCTGCAATAGAATCTATAATCACTTCTGTAGTGCCCCTTGATAAAACTATATTAATAGTTAACAATGGTTCTTATGGACAAAGGATGTGTGATATTGCAAAGAGATTTAATATAAATTATCTTGAGTTTAAAAGCTATCCTACTAAACCAATAGACTTAAAAAAATTAGAAAATAAAATAAAATCAGACAATAGTTTATCTCATCTAGCATTAGTTCACAATGAGACAACAACAGGGCTGTTAAATAATATTAAAGAAATAGGGTTCTTAACCAAAAAGTACAGATTGGATTTCGTTGTAGATGCAATGAGTTCATTTGCAGCATTACCTATTAATTTAGAAAAAGAAAATATTTCCTTTCTTGCTGCCAGCAGTAATAAAAATATACAAGGGATGGCAGGTGTTAGCTTTGTTATCGCCAATAATCAATCGCTTAAAGAATTAAAAAAAATTAAGCCAAAGAGCTATTACTTGAGTTTATTTGAACAGTATAAATATTTCTTAAAATCTAATCAAATGAGGTTTACTCCTCCTGTTCAAACAATATATGCTCTTAAACAGGCAATAGAAGAGTTAAAAGAGGAGGGCCTTAATAAGAGATATGATCGTTACACAAATTCATGGAATTTACTGACAAAATCTTTAAGAAAACTGAATTTAAATTATTTGGTAGATGATAAACATCATTCAAAAATAATTACATCAATTGAACTACCAGAAGGAATTGTTTTTAAAGATATGCATGATTATTTTTACAGTAAAGGTTTTACAATTTACCCAGGAAAAGTTGAAGAATTTAACACCTTTAGAGTTTCTAATATTGGGGATATTGATGCTAATGATATTTCCAATTTTATACTATTATTAAAAAAATATCTTTCTAAGATCCAACATTTTAATTAAAAATTAGTACTCAATCATAATTTATATAATATGAAAGTCTTGACAATTTTTGTTGACATGATAAGGGCAAATAGACTCTCAACTTTCAATAGAGAAAAATCAAATAAAACACCGTTAGACTATGCATTTGAGGAATTAGGAGGTACGGTTTATTCAAACTGCTTCACGCCTGGCCCTGATACTCCAAGAGGCATGTCCTCTTTTTTGACTGGTAATGATCCCTTCATTAATGGTTGTAACACTAGGCTTAAATGGCCTCAATTTTTTCTTAATAAAAATCAAAAATCTATATTCGATATTTTTTTAGAAAATGACTATAAAATTGATAGTTTTTCTTCTCCTCAGGAAAGAGAAAATGGATTATTTCCTGAAAACGTTGCTAATATGGATATTCATAATGATGAGTATGATCTAAGTGACTTTTTATCAAAAATAGAATTAGATAAAAAACATTTCATTTTTCTAAGTCTAGCTGATTTCCATAGTGCTTTTGATGATTACGGTTATAATACAAATGGTGAAAAAAAAGCTTATGATCTAGTTAAAAAATCATATGATAAAATATTTGAAAAATTTGATAAAAATGATTTCGATCATATTTTTATATTCTCTGATCACGGATTTAAGTTCAGTTTAGAAAGAAAATTACAACCTGATGAACTTCTTTTAAATGAGGATAGAACAAATTGTATTCTATTGCATAGAATGAAGTATCAAGAAGAGCTTGATGTAAATGATAAATTATGTTCATTATCTGATTTCTACGCAACTTATCAAGACATACTAAATCTAGATATTGAAAGGGGCTTCTCTTTTTTATCTAATAAAGAAAGAGAGTTTGTTTTTATAGAGGAACATTTAGATTTTTTACCCCAATTAAATCAGAACATAGAGTTATGGGCTGTGGTCTCAAAAAAAAGCATATACTTAAGAACTCTCAGTAAATGTTTTCTAATTGATAGAGCTTCAGGGAAATTAAATTTGACACAAATCAAAAGATACGAGAATTATTTATTAAAAAATACAAGTTTCAAAAAATACATAGATGAATATGATAAAATCTTTAGTTACAAAAAAAATATTCTTGCAAAGAAAAATTATGCGTCTGGTAAGACCAGAAAACCCAAAAGCAAGTACTATGTATACTTTTTCACCTTAATTGACTATTTAAAAATTTATATTTTAAAGTTTAAATAATTAGTCTTTGAAGATATTCACATTTTTTAAAAAAGATTTGGCTTTCATTATTGGAGGGAGAATTTTTTATGCATTAATTACGTTAGCCTCTATTAGGGTATTAACAAAAGTATTAAGCCCATCAGAAGTTGGAAATTACTATATAGCTTTAACAGTTCTAGCATTTTTTAACCTGGCTTTATTGAATCCAATTGGAATGTATTTCACTAGAAATTTACTTCAGTGGCAAAAAAGCAGAAATTTAATTAATGCTTTATTTGTGTTTATTTTATTTATGTTTTTTGTTGCCTTATTAGCAATTCCAATTATTAGTGTGCTTTTTGAGGTGAGTAATTATGGTGATAAATTTGATCTAATTCTATTTATTGTTTTTATTGTTCTAGCAATTACCGTAAGTGCATCTCATAGAAATATTTTGTCCGGAGTAAACACTTTAGGGTTTAGAAAGCAGTTTGTTATAATTGGTAACGCTACTTTAATTCTTGGACTTATTTGTTCAATTCTTTTTATTAATTTTTTTGGTGAAAATTCTATTTTATGGCTCTTTGGTGTTATTACCTCTGAGATAGCTCTGCTATATTTTAGTTTTAAAATTTTCAAACAAGATAATAAATTGGACTATAAAAAAATCCGAGATACTTTTACAAAAGCAAAAATTATAGAGATCAGTAAATTTTGTATTCCAATAGGTATATCAACTATATTAATGTGGGGGCAGTCCATGTCTTATAGGTTTATTATAGATTATAAATATTCAGCAGAAACCCTAGGTTTTATAGCAATAGGTCTAGGAGTATCTAGTGCGGTTTTTTCTTCGATTGAATCAATTTCAACTCAGTATTTCAATCCAATATTCCTTAAAAATATTTTAAATACTTCAGTAATTAAAAGGGCGCAAGCTTGGAATAACATGGCTAGTTTTTTAATCCCAATATATATATTTACTTTAATATTTGTTGTAATGATGGCTCAATCTTTGACTGTTGTGCTATTAGATAGTAAGTTTCATGAATCATTTATTTTTACAATGATTGGAGCAAGTATTGAGTTCTTCAGAGTAAACACAAATTTACTGAACAATATTTCTCAATCGGAACGCAATACATTTTATTCAATAACACCATACCTCATAGGGCTTACTTTTACAATAGGTATTCTAATGATTTTCGACTTTAGCACTAGTTTATTTTTAATACCGTGTGCTTTATCCTTAGCTTATTTTGCATCAATGGTACTTATGTTTATTCAAATGAAGAAACTTCTTAATGTTAAAATTGAAATTGACATATTTTACATTTGTATATTATGTGTTCCGTTTGGTTTAATTTTTTTAATACCAGTTGATTTAACATTTATGAATAGTTTCATTTTGTTATCTGTATTTGGCGGTTACTTTATTTTAAGTATTTTGTTGTACTTGAAAAAACTAAATAAAAACACTCAATATTATTAAAAACTAACCTTTTACATATTACACCGATTTTAAAATAATTTAATTAAAAATTAATAGATATCAATTAATCTAAAATTATATTACAAATGACTTACTTAAAAAAAAATCTCACAATATTTGTCTCTACATGTGATTCTTATAAAGGTTTATGGGATTCATTTCATCATTGCCTTAGTAAATATGTTAAACTAGATTGTGATATTGTTTTTGTGTCAGAGTCTGTCAAGTTTAGTAAATATAAAACTATTACACCTGGATTTTTACCCTGGGGAGAAAGAAATCTTATTGCTTTAGATACAATCAAAACTGATTATGTTTTATGGTTATTTGAAGATTACTTTTTCACTAGACCATTAAAAAAGAGCGTAATTTTAAATTACTTAGAATTTGTAATTAACAATGATATAGATCGACTACAAATAAGTCCTAGGGGGCAAAATACAGACACTTATTCATTTTTAAACAAACAATATTCATCTCCAAAATTTGAATATGAAATAATTGCACCCACTGACCCATATTCAATATCAATGCAGCCGTCCATTTGGAAAAAAGAATACATAAAAAACTTATTAAACAAAAACTATTCTCCCTGGGATTTTGAAATTAAAGGGAGTTTAATAAACAATAGTAAAAAGGTTTACATTGATAGCTCTGTTCATAAATTTATTTATTTTAATGCTGTAAGGAAGAAAAACATATTAAACTTATCTACATTGATTAATAAATTTGACAAATTGATAGAAAAAATATTTTATGACAGTAAGCCATATAAATATTCCAAAGGATTAAAAAAATTAATTGAACACGAAAAATTAAATTTGTGAAAAAAATACTTATCACAGGATCATCAGGTTTCATTGGCAAAGAATTATTAAAAGAAATTAATAAGGAGCAAAATGAAATTACAATAACCGGAAGAGACATAATTAAACTTAAAAAACTAAAAAAAACTTACGGATTAATTAATATTGTCGCTGGAGACTTAAGTAATGTAAATGAGGCAAATGATATATTAGTGAATTCATTTGACGAAATATATCACTTGGCAGGCTATAAGTTTGTAAATTTTTCTGAGATTAATGTCCTTGAATCAATTAACTCTAATTTGATAACTACAATAAACATTTTACAATACTTGAAAGAAAATAACCCTGAAGCTAGTTTTAATATAGTTTCATCAGACAAAACAAATAATGTCAAGGGGGTTTATTCAGCTACAAAATTTCTAAATGATGCACTAGTTAAAGAACATAAAAAATATTTAAGAGAAATCGTTAACCTTAAATTGAGTAATATATTTAAATCACCAGGTTCAATAGGAGAAATTTGGAAAAATCAAATTATAAATAATGAAACAATAAACGTTTCAAACCCAAGTGCAACAAGATTTTTTTCTACAATAGACAATGTCGTTACATCATTATTAAATAATGATGTTGAATTACAGATGAAGAGTTTAGAGATAAATGATCTAATCGAAGCAACAATTATCAAATACAATAAGAGTTATGATAGAAGTAAAATTAAATTGACTGGGTTAAATCAACACGAAAACCTCCATGAGTTCAATGAAAGATTAGATAGTTCTTCAGAAAATTATTTAAAATATTCAGTAGAAGAACTAGTTAAAATCATTTAATATTAAATTAAAAAAGCAACTCCATTTTTTTTAAAAAAAATACATCCTAAAGTATTGGCTATTAATAATATTCTAAAGTATTAAGATGAAAAAAGATCAATTTTTCTTCTCAATAATTCTTCCTGTTTATAAAGAACCCTGGAAAGTATTATCTAAGTGTTTAGATTCAATTCAAAATCAAAGTTTTAGAAATTATGAATTAATTATCATTATTGATAATCCTGATTTTCATTTTTTTAATGAAATTAAAAATGAAATTAAAAATGAAATTGAGTTTAAAATAATAAAAAACAAAGAAAATTTAGGAATTACTAAAAGTCTAAATATTGGGATCAAGAATGCAAAAGGTAAATATATAGTTAGACAAGATGCAGACGACTATAGTCTACCAGATAGATTAATGAATGCACATACTGTTTTAAATATAAACAGAAAAATATCAATATATACCTCTCCAGCAAGAGTAAATGGAATTCTAAAGCCAAATTATTTTGTTAGAAAATTTTTTACAGAAGAAATTTTAAAATTTAAAAATGTACTTTTTCACGGAACATTGATAATAAGAAGAAATCTAATATTAAAGAACCTATATAATGAGAACTATAAATATTCTCAAGATTATGAGTTATATAATAGGCTGATGAGCCAGGATATCAAAATTTTTTATGACGATAATAATTTAACATATGTTTCTAATCCGTCTGTTCACAGTATTTCGGCTGTAAATTTTGAAGAACAGACAACTTTATTTAATCGAGTAGTTGATTCAAACGGATATGGATGGACAAGGTTTAAATTAATTAAAATATTTAGACTTGATCTATTAATTGTTTTATATATGATCTTTAAAAGAATCATATATAATTTTTTTTTCCTGACTAAATAAAACAACCAAATTAAATTTATGATTTTATTAGACGCAGTATACATACATAATTATGGGGGTAAATCGATTTTGGATTTATTGATTAAATATTTAATAGATAAAAATTTAATTACTTCATTTTATTTTCTCCTTGATAGTAGGTATAAAAACAGTTTGGAATCAGGAGTTAAGTTCGAACATGTAAATGGTAATGAAATAGAAAGATTGGTGTTTTATAAAAAAAATGCATCTACTTTTTCAAGTATTCTATGCCTTGCAAATGTTCCTCCACCTATTAGAATTAAATCACCAGTTTTAATATATTTCCACAATGATTTATATGTTAATTATAATAAAGCCAATTTAAGTTTAAAATCAAAACTTATTTATTTCTTAAAGTTTAGTTATATAAAATACAGAACCCAAGAGGCATATTCTTGGTCTGTTCAAACCGAGATAATGAAAAAAAAATTATTTAGTAAGAAATTTATTAAAGAAGAAAAAATTAAAATTTTTCCAATTTATGAGGTTAATTTATTTCCTTCAACTAAAAAAGAAAGAAAGACATTTGTATATGTTTCAAACTCTATGCCTCATAAAAACATAAAAAATTTAATTTTAGGATTTGCTCATCTATCTCAAACCACAAACTATGAAATACAATTAAATTTAACATCTCTAGAAAAAGATTTTAAACATATTAATTATAAAAGGCATAAAAACCTAAAAATATTTTGGCATGGTGAAATAAAAAAGTCTAAACTTGAAAAGATATATAAAAGATGTGAATTTTTGATTTACCCATCGTTGAAGGAAAGTTTTGGATTACCACTGATAGAAGCAATTCAACATAACTGTAAGGTTCTTGCCTCTGATTTACCTTATGTCCACGAAATTATTGAACCCAGTTTAGTTTTTAACCCCAATTCTTATAAAGAGATTTCAAAAGCTGTAGGCTTGGCTTTAAATTCAAAAAATTTAAAGGAAAGCAAAATAAAGATAAAGGATACGCTTCCTGAGATGATTAAGCATCTAATATCCCATTAAAAATAATTAACTTATTTCCTTGAATAATTAGAAGTTATTTTCAATTCTAATTAAATATTTACCTTAATTAATCACTGATTTATTACTTTTGAATATGGATGTAATGTTAATCTTTGTATCATTTATTCTCAGCACTTTTATAATTATTGTTACTCAGAAATACTTCTTGCGCAATAAATATGTTGACAAAATTAATGATAGATCTTCTCATTCCTCCATAGCAACAAGAAGTGGTGGTCTTTCCATATTCTTAACACTTTTCTTAATATCGGTGTATTTCTATCTAATAGGCTTCGATATATATGTTTTCTCATTGCTAGTCCCTCTTTCACTTCTATTGTTTGTTGGGCTCTATGATGACATAAACGGTGTTGACTTTAAACTAAAGTTTATATTTCAAATAATTGCAGCTAAAATTATTGTTGACAATGGCCTTATTATTGATAACCTCCATGGTTTAATTGGGATTTATGAATTGTCAAGGATAACAGCACAATTATTAACAGTATTTATTATTGTAGCAATTATAAATTCAATAAACTTTATTGATGGTATAGATGGTTTAGCCATAACCAATGTTATATTATTTATAATTGGGTTTGAATTTTTTGCATCTGGCCCAACCTCTTTTATTAATCTTACCTCCATTTTAATTGGATCCTTAATTCCTCTCTATTATCTTAATTTTAGAAAAAAAAATAAAGTTTTTCTTGGGGATTCAGGGTCTCTTTTTTTAGGAGGTATAGTTAGTATCTATACAATTTTTATTCTTTCACAAGACTATACAATAAAAGAGGAATTTGATATTCATAAAATTTTATTTGTGATATCAATTTTATCTTACCCAATAATTGATATTGTCAGGGTTGTTTTTTTAAGGATTCTGAATAAAAAATCTCCATTTGAGGCTGACAAAAATCATATACATCATTTAATATTAAAAAAAACAAAAAGTCATTTCACTACAACGGTTTCAATTTCTGCATTTGCTTTAATTATATTAATATTGTTACAATTATCAAATTTATGAATATAGATAAAACTCTTTCTTTAGCTTTATTATTTATTTTAATTCAAGGTTGCTCTGACCCTCAACCATGTCCAGAACTTAACTTTGATCAAAATGAAGGAATAACATATGTTAATGATGAACCCTTCACTGGAAGGTGCTTAACCTTTAAAAATGAAAATAAAAGAAGTGTCCAACAATATCTTAACGGAACTGACCATGGAAAATGGATGTTTTATTATGAAAACGGTGAGTTAGAGACTGTTGGTAAATTTAAAAATGGAAACAGAATTGGCACCTGGAATTACTATTGGCCTAATGGTAAAGCTCGACAAATATCAAAGTACTCAAGCACAGGGGAAAGAAGGGGAACCTGGAAGGTTTATGACTCAATTGGAAATTTACTTTCAACATCAAAGTACTAATCAATTATAATGTTAATTACAGAATCTATTAAATAGATCAATAGCTTTTATTCCAGTAGTAGAGTCTATATATTTTTTTTGAGATGATATGCCTAAATATTTACAGCCCTCTTCTTTATTACTTAGTTGTATCTTAAGTAACCCTTTCATATATTCTGACTTTCCATCTTCACTTTCAAGCCTATAAATAACTTCATCATAATAATTTATTGCCTTATCATATTCCTTAAGAAGCCCATAAGCAATTGCTGCATTTTCGTAGAAAACATATACATTATTATTTAATCGGATTGCTGACTCATATAATTCTGCTGATTTTGAATAATTTTTATTTATAAACTCTTTTTCTGCTTCAGCAGCAATTAAATATGAAAGAGTGAATTCTTCACTTCCTATTGACGCAAATGCTTCAATTTCTTTAATTTGAGTTTGATCCTCATTTGGAAACTTAATTTTAAAATTTTCAATTTCACTAAGTATTTTTTTATCGTTTTTACCAACAATTGAATATCTGGAAGTGAAATAATCATACCAATGAATTGGATTGTTATAATGTTTAACAAGGTTGAATGCTTTTTCTAACTCTGTGGAATCTTTAAAATGTCGTAAAGCTCGAAAATAAATACTTCTATGAGCATTTACATTTGGTAAATTGTAAAATGCATCTTTAGCAAAATAGAGTGAGCTATCATATTTCTTTTCATTAAAGTAAATATCAGCTAATAATAATTCTGGGCCTTTTAAATATGGGTTAGCTTTTATCGATCCAAATAAAAGACTTTTTGCTTTTGCTGTTGAATCATTATTAATATAATATCTAGCTTTCATCATCTTCATAGGTATAGATGTCAAAGTTATGTTAGGATAGTTGACATCAAGTTTTTCTGCATATATCTCGTAGGGTGTGTCATATTTTTCATTATTAAAATCCCACATTAAAAAAGTTTGATTTCCTGCTGACTGAAAAAACTTAATGGAAGACCATAAAGAGCCAAATAAAATCAATATGAACATAAAACCAAGTAACTTATTTTTCATAGATTTTATTAAATATAAGTTGATAGAATAGGGCTATAGAGAATATTAAGTAAACATAGGTTATGGACCTGTCCATTGGAAAGTTTAACATAGAGTCTATTATATAAACTCCAATAATTAAAAACATCATAAAACTTAAACTGAAAGTTTTTTTAATTAAAACTTCTCTAAAGGATCTATAGAATGGATAAAAAATATAAAAAATATAAAACAATCCTCCTAAAAGACCTATTTCAGCCATTACTTGTAAGAAATCGTTATGAACAAAGTAAGGAACAACATATTCCTTTATAATATCTTTACTATATTTTATTGAAATAATTTTCCAGTTTCCTACCCCCACTCCAAAAATAGGGTTCTCCTTTATACTCTGAAATGCTGTTGTATAAAAGTTAATTCTTTCTTTCACAGAACCATCAGTAGCAGGGTCTGTAATTGTAGAAAACCTGTCAACAATTAGGTCCGATGGATTTTTATCGTTAATTAACTGATAAGACACGAAGCTTAAAAAAACAGAAAGTATAACCCCTAAAAAATTTCTATTATTTAACTTATTAGTATTTAAAAGAAACATAAAAAACAAAGAAACTGAGATAAAAACTATTGCTAGAATAGCTGCTCTACTCAAAAGAAGCAATATTGTTAAAAATGAAGAATATATTAGGATAAAACAAATAAGCTTTAAATATTTTTTTTGTTTGCTAAAAATAATATAAATCAATACAGGTATTTTTAGAGCAATAGAAAAAGATGCAATATTTATGTTAGCAGCAAGTCCCTTAAATGCATTTCCTCTTTGTAAAAAGTTTCCATTTGTTATTACAGACTCATAAAATAGATAATTAATTAATCCGCTTTCAACAAACAGCGCAATAAGACTAAATGTTATAAATATTTTCAAAAAATTAATTTTTTGACTCTGAGATAAGAAAACAATTATCATAAAAGACAAGAAGAAAGTCATAATCTTAGTTAATGATACAAGACCTTCTGTAAAATTTTCAGCAACTAGAAGAGAAAAGGATGAGAACAAAACAAATCCCAAATATGAGTAAAAATGATATTTACTCCTATATATTGAAAAAAACTGTTGAAAGGTATTTTTTCTAATTATTAATGAAAAAGCAATAATGTTTAATATAGTCAAAAACAGTAATTGAGCAGCTATTCTATCATACACATAGAATAAACTAGGAATATACTGAGGAATAGTATAACAAAAGAAATATGATCCCAATAAAAAAATTGTTTGACTTCTATTCATATAATCATTATAAAATTATAAAAACGATCCAACATAACTCATATAATTCTCTTTAGTTTAAGAAACTTCATAAATAATATAGCTCACAAATTAAAATATAGATTCAAATAAATAAGAACAATAAAATTTACTTATTACAAAAAAATAAATAGAAATTATAAACAGAAATTTTTGTAAATCACAGCAGGATCTAGATTGGACCCTTGATCAATATATTTTTTGTCTACTGATAATTTTAAATATTTACACCCTTTTTCTTTATTATTGATTTGCAGATAGAGTAAACCTATAAGGTATTCTGATTTACCGTTTTGAGTTTTAAATCGATATATTACTTCGTTATAGTTGTCAAGTGCTTTATCATATTTTTTGAGAAGCACATATGCAATAGCTGAGTTCTCGTAAAAAGTATATTCAGTATTATTTAATCGGATTGCTGACTCATATAATTCAGCAGCTTTTACGTAATTTTTATTTTGGAGTTCTTTTGAAGCATTTTCGGCAATTAAAAATGAGTTATTGTATGCATCAAAACCAACTTTTACAACTTTTTCAAGATCATTTATTTTGGAATGATTTTCATTTGGAAATTTTTCTTTAAAAGCTTTTATCAGCTTTAATAGTTTTGCATCATTTTTTCCTACTATTTCATTTCTAACAATAATATATTCATACCAATTATCTGGCTTATTAAATTCTTTAATGATATTAAATGCTTTATCAAGTTCTAAGGTGTCTTTTAAATACTTTAGATTCTTAAAGTATTGGTTTCTATGTAAATTAGCATTGGGCAGTTGGTAGAAGGCATCTTTTGCATAATAGAGAGAACTGTCAAATTCCTTTGCATTAAAATAAATATCAGCAAGCATTGCCTCAGAAGATTTTAAAAATGGATTAACCCTTATTGCCTTATTCAACAATTCCTTTGCATAATCAACAGAATCTATTTTAATATAATATCTGGCTTTAAGCACTTTGATAGGAACTGTAGTAAGAGATAAATTAGGATAATTATCGTCTATTGATGAATATTGATCATAAGTCAGTGAATATTTATCATTATTAAAATCATATAGAAGGTTAGTTTGCTGTATTGATGATTTAAAAATTTTATAGCTTGATAAGATTAATAATAAAAAAAGAACAGTAATAAGGAAAGCCAGAAATCTATTTATCATAATTAAAGTTTTGATTGTTTAACGTATAAAATAACGTTATCGTAAATAAAAGATAAATAACATTTACAGGTCTAGCCATTGGGAAATTCAGTGATGAGTCAATTATGTAGACTCCCAATATTAAAGAAATTAAAAAGTACTTATTAAATCCTTTTTCAATAAATTTAAACACCTTTATAAAAGACATAATAAAAGGAAAGAAGATATAATAGATATATGCTAATCCTCCAAACAATCCGATTTCAGCAAGCATTTGTAAAAAATCATTATGAACAAAATATGGGACTTTATAATCTTCAATTATATCCTTGCTATAGTTAATTGAAACTATTTTCCAGTTTCCAACACCTATGCCCAACAGCGGGTATTTTTGTATACTTCGAATTGCAGTGCTATAAAAATTTAATCTCTCTTTTACTGAGTCATCTTCTGATGGATTAAATACAATTGAAAACCTGTCAATCACATTTGATGATGTATTATTTTGATTAAAAAACTTATATGTGAAAAGGGATAAAGCAACAATGATAAAAGAAAGACTTAGATTAATAGTTTTTAATTTACTAGATTTTAAAATTGATATGATAATAACTGAAACTAATATAAAACATAGGGCAATAAGGGCTGCCCTCCCTCCCAATAATAGAATTGTTAAAATTGATGAAAAAATCATAAATAAAATAAATCCTTTTATTGATGTTGCCCTAGTGTTAAACAATAAGTAAAAGAGTATGGGAATCTTTAAACACAATGAGAAGGAAGATATATTTATATTTGCAGTAAAGCCTCTAAAATCATTACTTCTTTGAAGAAGGTTTCCTTCTAAAATTATTGAGTCATAGAATAAATAATTAATAAATGTACTTTCAATAAATACAGCAAAGATTGTTAAAATTGAAAAAACTTTAAAAAAGTTAATATGTTTTACTTTACTTAAAAAGACAATTATAATAAATGAACTAAAGAAGATTAAAAATTTTGTTATTGTTACTAGACCCTCAATTAAATTTTCAGCTACAAAGAGAGATAAGAGTGAAAAGACAATAAATACCAGATAAGAAAATACATGATAATTTTTATTGAATACTGAAAGAATTTGACTCACAGTATTAGTTCTTAAAATTAGGAGAAAACTTGAAAGATTTAAAACTGCCAGAAATAAAATTTGAGTTGATACTCTATCAAATACATGTACACTATTAAAAAAAGACTGAGGTATAGTGTAACAGAAAAAGTATAACCCTAAAAGTAAATATGTTAACGTCTTGCTCACTCAAAATTAAAAATAAAAAAAACCCCCCAATTATGGGGGGTTTAATTCTTTAAAATAACTGTTGGGTTATATTAACCTAACCAAGTTACTCTATTAAATAATGTCTGTGCAACAGCATTTGAAGTAGCAGCAGCTACCGCCTCTTCAACGTTAGCAACATCAGTTCTTTCAGCTTGAGCACCAGTATATGCGTTAGCACCAATACCAGCAGTCCAAGTTGAGTTTGCTGTATAGTTAGTAGCAAAAGCAACCATAGTAGCTTTTGAACCATCTGTAGCAGTTGTAACAGTAGTTAGTGTATTAAGATCTGCACCTGCTTCCTTAGAAGTTACAGTAATAATCAGACCGTCATTAGCACTAGCTATAGTTGAATTATCCGAAGTTTGCTTTGTAGCACCAATCATCCAACCTACATTACCACCAGTTCTTGATGACTGAGCAGCAGTACCACCATTAGCCATTGAGAATGTTACAGCTTTACCATAACCTCCACTATCAGATTGTAACATCTGGATGTTAAATAATCCGTCAGCTCCACCAACTAAAGTTGCGATTGCAGACGCAGATGCAGTACCAGCAGCACCGTATTTAGCAGCCCATGCAGCAACAATTTTAGTTTCAATTGCAGCAAGAGTAGTTGCACCTGAACCAAGTGAAACAGTAACAGAATTTCCTCCAACACCTAATGTCCATGTATCGTAGTGATCCACTGTCCAGATAGGTACACCTCCACCTGTTGTATCCGTAGATGCAGCAGTTAATGCAGCAGTAGATGCATATCTTTCACCTATTTGCGTAGTTGCAGTAGGAGCGTGAAGAATTAATGAAACAGTACCAGTTGAAAACGCACCAACGTGAGCAGCTAAAATTGCACCAGCAGAGTTAGCAGCAGCAACATTTGTAGTAGAAGCTATCTGTGCAGCATCGTACTCATCATTACCAGTTAAAGTATAAGCAGCA
>MDTG01127134.1_pt1 | contig 20599 bp, 16 predicted proteins | sample 811421 | NCBI WGS metagenome assembly MDTG01 (sample SAMN05326645, study PRJNA326480) | marine metagenome | isolation source: seawater | place: Pacific Ocean: South East | collected 2011
ATAGTCTTACTTAAAAATATTAAATTATCAAATCCCAGCTTAAAAGCTGGGATTTTTTGTTGGCATGCTATTTGTTCTTTAAATCTTAAACTCTTAAAAAATACAGGTATGGAAAACAAGAAAAACCCAAAAGTTACTTTAGATAACTATAGTAAGATTTTTATACAGCTAGGTTTAGTTTTAGCGCTATTTATTAGCTATGTGGTTATTGAAAAAAAGTCTTTTAAACATTATAAAGTGTTGCAAGGAGTGTCAATGGACCAAGTTATAAACGAGGAACCACCAATTATAAAAGCTAGAGAGTTAGAAACTCCAAAAATAGAACCACCAGTTCAACCAGAAAAAATTGAGGTAATAGATGACGACGAGGATGTAAACGAAACGGTAATACTAACTACGGATCCAGATGAAACAGAAGCTTTAGAAACTGTAAATATTAAAGAAGAAGACGAGCCAGAAGAGCTAATTGAAGATGTGCCTTTTACTATTATAGAAGATGTGCCTGTATTTCCAGGGTGTAAAGGAAACAAAAAAGAATTGAAATCTTGTTTTAACAAGAAAATGCAAAAACATTTTCAAAGAAAATTTAATGCAGATTTGCCTAACGATTTAGGGATGTCTCCAGGAAAGAAGCGAATAATTATGCTTTTTAAGATAGATAAAGTTGGGAATATTGTTGACATTAGAGCAAAAGCCCCACACCCAAAATTACAGAAAGAAGCCATCCGAATTATTAAATTACTTCCAAAAATGAAACCTGGAAGGCAAAGAGGAAAGGCAGTTGGTGTAAAATATACCTTACCAATGAGAATTGAGGTAGAATAATTTTACATTCACATACATCATAAGAAATCCTAGCTGTTTGGCTGGGATTTATTATTTATATGACATTTCTTATTTTAGGATTCCTCTAATTATATTTTCAATAATAAGTTGTATTTTCGATGTAAAATTTAAGTATTTTTATTGCACATGAAACCCTATTTTGCTCACAAAACTTCTGTTATAGACCCTGATTGTACTATCGGAGAGGGAACTAATATCTGGCATTTTAGTCATATTATGTCTAATTGTATTCTTGGGAAGAACTGTAATCTTGGACAGAATGTTGTTATTTCACCAGAGGTAGTGCTTGGCAATAATGTGAAAGTACAAAATAATGTTTCTGTTTACACAGGTGTAATATGTGAAGATGATGTTTTTTTAGGCCCTTCTATGGTTTTTACAAATATTATAAATCCAAGAAGTGCTATTAAAAGAAAAGATCAATATAAAAAAACACACGTTAAAAAAGGAGCTAGCATTGGTGCCAATGCAACCATTATTTGCGGAATCGATATCGGTGAGTATGCTCTAATAGGTGCTGGTTCTGTAGTTCTTAAAGATGTATTACCCTATGCTTTAGTAGTAGGAAACCCCTCTAGACAAATTGGTTGGATAAGTGAATATGGTCATACATTAAAATTTAATGAACATGGTACCGCTACCTGTCCTGAAAGTGATGAAAAATATCAATTAAAAAATAATACCGTATTAAAGATTAGTCCCTAAATGAAGAAAATAACCCTCTTAATCTATGTTTTTTTACTGCCGTTAATTTCTTTTTCTCAACAAGAAAAGTATCCTACTTTTGTTGAATGTAAAGAAGAAATACTAGACAATAGTAGTAATTGTTTTTACAAAAAAACCAAAGAAATTTTTTATAAAGACTTTAAAGAGCCTTCAATTATAATGAAGGAAAATTTTAAAGGAACTGTAAATGCTATTTTTGTAGTGACCAATGATGGCTTTTTTAAGTTAATTTATCTTAATACTCCCTACGAAGAACTTAAAAAAGAGGTGGCAAGAGTTTTTGCAAAATTCCCAAAAATAACACCTGCATTTTATAATAATCATAGGGTAGAAATGCAGTTTGTATTTCCTTTAAGTTTTCCGTTATCAAATGATATACAATCAGATCCTATTTCTATTGTTGTAACTCCAAAAAAAGATATTAATGATGTTTTAGAAAAAGAAATAATCACCTCTAAGAATTCGTTATATAAAAGTCATTTAAATATTCCTTTTACTCATCAACGCTATGTAGATTATGAATATGAAATGCACAAAAATAATAAGCACACAGGTAGTAAGCCTTATTTGTATAAGAATGTAAATCAATTCATTAACCTAGATTCTGTAAAAAATAAATTTTTAAAGCCAGCAAAAAAAACCTGGGTAGCTAAAAAAGTTTGGAATGAGCATTTACTAGCGATTCAAGAAAAAGATTATTGGTTTAATCTAGATGTTTTATTTGACGTTCAATTTGGTAAAGATAATTCAAAGAACAATCCGTTTTCTTATAATAATTCTAGAATTTTACAACTAAATGGAGGGCTTGGAGAAAAGTTTTCATATTCTGCCACTATTTATGAGAGTCAAGCAAGATTTGCTGGATATGTAAATGAATTTATTTCAAACAGATCATTGGTCAATAGACCGGCTTTTTCCGAGGGGCTTGTTCCGGGTAGAGGTAAAGCAAAAGGTTTTAAAGAAGACGCGTTTGATTATCCTGTTGCTGAAGGGTATTTATCATATACCCCTAATAAATTTTTGCAATTTCAGTTTGGACATGGAAAGAATTTTATTGGTGATGGATATAGATCATTTATTCTTTCAGATGTTGCTGCTCCATCTTTATATTTAAAAGCCTCAGTTGATTTTTGGAAATTTAAATACACGAATCTGTGGATATGGGGAAACGATTTAAGATCTAGAACAGTAATAAATAATGAGCATGCAAGAAAATACATTGCAATTCATTATTTGAGTATTAATATTACAGAGAGGTTTAATTTAGGCTTGTTTGAAGCTGCAATTAGTTCTAGTGAAACTGGCATAGACGCTGGGTTTTTAAATCCAGTTATGTTTTATAGATCTGTAGAATTTAATAGAGGTGAAGATGCGGGAAATGCTTTAGTTGGAATTACAGCTAAATATAAATTATCTGATCAGGCTTCGTTATATTCACAATTAGTTATAGATGAATTTTCTGTAGGAAACCTCACCAATTTAGGAGATTGGAGAAATAAATTTTCACTTCAATTTGGGGCAAAATACTTTGATGCTTTCAATGTAGAGAATCTTTTTATTCAAGGAGAGTTTAACTATGCAAGACCTTATACTTTTGCTCACAAAACATCTGTTTTAAATTACGGGAACAACAACCAAGCACTTGGTCATCTTTGGGGAGCAAATTTTTGGGAATTAGTTGGTATTGCTAGATATAAAAAAGACCGTTGGAGTGGAAGCGCCAAGGTAGTTTTTGGAAAGAAAGGATTCGATTTTATTGATGAAAGTGTTAGTTATGGAGGAAATATCTTTCAATCGTATGAGGATAGACAAGGAGATACTGGAAATGCTATTGCTCAAGGAAATGCTGCTTCTATTTTTAATATTGATATTCAAGGAGATTATTTACTAAACCCTTCTAATAATTTAAGTTTATTTGCTGGCTTAAGCTATAGAAATTTTTCAATAGACGAGACAACAAATGGGTTTTTAACAAATAATAATGTTTGGATAAGAGCTGGTATAAGAGCAGATTTATTTAATTGGTATTTTGATTTTTAGTAAAAAAAACCTCCGCTAGGAGGTTTTTTCTATAAATCTTATTTAGCGTCTTGATAGTTATAATACCCTTCAACTGGAATCATTAAATGATCATATCCAGTCCCTTTAAACATCACGTATGGAGCTCCGCTATTAAAATTGGTAGTTTGGCCTTCAAGTGAAGCTGGATCTTTAGGGAACAGCATCAAATGTGCTCCAGATTCAATCCATTGACCTTCTGCAGCATCTTCTTTATTGAAAACTAACTGCTTTGTATTATCTTCTCCCATATCACCGTGAAGCATCCATGCCCATCCGTCTGTATCCATTTGAGGAGTTTTACCTCCCATATAAGCCATAGCCCATAGCATTGCAGGACCATCACCAACCATTGGCATTGCTTCATGCGGGTCTTTCCAGCCATTTTCAGGATCAGACATTCCTCTTGGGTTTGCGGCCATAGCAGTCCATCCGTTAGTTCCTTCTCTTAATATTGTTCCGTCCACATCAACTACAGTGCAATTAGCAGCAATATAAGATGGAGCGGCAGTACTGTAAGCCCAAACTTTCCATTCTATTGAAGTATGAGGCCCATCAGGTTCTCCATTTAAAATAACCACTTCAGCTGGAGCAGTTACTTGAGTACAGCTTATAAATAAACTAATACTCAACATTATTAATAATAGTTTTTTCATTTTTATAAAATTTAAAATTGATTATTTAGTCAAATTCTTTTGAAAGATCTGCCGAGTCATACCACTCCATATAATGAGCTAATTTCCCATCTTCATTAAATTGTAAAACAGCATACCACTTTAACATGCTCTTTTTTCCAGTAGCAGCAAAATTAGAAGTCCATGTTCCATAGGCTCTTACATTTCCATCAGGTAAATTATCCTCACCTAGGGCAGCATAATATTGAGGGTTCGTAAGTTTTTTATTGTCATAGTTTACCATGAAAGCACTAAAGGCTTTTTTCCATTCAGCTTTGGGAAGAGAATCCATTCCTACTGCTGGAGGAGACCAAATAAAGTCTTCACTCATGTATTTATCTGAAAAGAAGGCAGTAGAATCATTTTGCATAAATGCACCTAGCCAAGCTTTAGTTGTTTCAGTATTTTTCTTAAAAACACTCATTTTAGAATTTACTGAAGTTTGGTTGTTTTCTTGACAACCAACTAAAAGTGCAAAAACGAATGCAAAAAAAATTATTTTTTTCATTTTAATAAAATTTTAGTTCTTTAAATGTACTAATTTTAATAAAGAATTGCAAATTGCAACTAATAAAAGAGTTTAAATTTGTTTTTACAGGTGCTTTTTTTTGACTCTAAATCCAGAATTTCGTATTTTTATAGTTCTTAAATCAAAAGAAATGAAATACAAAATAACACTAGCATTAGGATTGTTGTTTTTAGTTAGTTGTGGTAAAGATCAACAGAATACTCCTCAGAAAACTTCAAAGGAAACAAAAGTAGAAACAACTAAAAAGAAAAATAAACCCGAAGTCAAAACAGTTGTTGTAGATGCCAATGGTGTTGCCAATGTTACCATTACTTCAAATGATGGAATGAGGTTTGATGTTAGAAAAATTAATGTGAGTTCAGGTCAGAAAGTAAGAGTAACTCTAACTCATACAGGAAAACTAGATAAAAGAATTATGGGACATAATGTGGTTTTCTTAAAAAATGGAGTGAAACCATCTGCATTTGCTGTGAAAGCAGCTGCTGCAAGAGACAATGACTATATCCCTGAGGAAACTACAGAAGTTATTGCACATACAAAAATGATTGGAGGAGGAGAAACTACCATTATCGAGTTTATAGCACCTGAAGCAGGAACCTATAATTATATTTGTAGTTTTCCGGGGCACTATGCCATGATGAAAGGAAAATTAATTGTAGAATAATTTATTTTAGAGTTCTAAAATTTGAATATTCTTAAATTCTATCGGGTGGCTTTCACTCTGTAATGAGATGTAGCCACCTTTAAGTGACTCACCATTTTTTGCTTGAATTTCTTTTGAAGTGCTATCTAGAAAATCTCCGCCAATAGTTGGCATAGAATAGGTAATTACTGGTATTCCATCAATAAAATGAGTAATAGAATTGTTGTTTACAACAACCTCTGCATCTATCCATTCTTCACCGTAATACGTTTTACATTCTGCCATGATACAATGTTCTGTAATTTGCTCACCATTCATAACTACATGAGTAGCGGGAGTGCATAAATTTCCAGAAGGGCGAGGCTCACCAGGAGTAACTCCTCCTAAGAGTTGTACTTCTAAAGACAAAGGAAACCCTTGCTTTAAAAGCATGGTTTCTGGAGCTTGGCTATGGATCATAATACCACTATTTTTTCTGGCCCAAGGCTCACCGCCAATAACTTGATCTCCTACAAATCTATATTGTAATTTTAATCTATAATTAGTAAAAGGAGTTTTGTAAAATAAATGGCCAAATTCGTCTGTAAAATTATCGTATTGGTCGTAGGATACTTTTAGAATACCGTTTTCAGCTCTAAAGGTATTAAGATGGTTGTCATGTAATTTGTAGCCATTAATTTTTACGATCCAGTCATCTAAGTTTTCACCATTAAATAGCGATTTCCAGTTTTCTGGTGAATTAACGTCAATTTTAATTTTAGTTGAGTTACTTTTTTTACAACTATAGCAAGTGCTTAAAAGAATAATTAAAGCGATGTTATAAAAAAAATACTTCATAGTTGTTAAAGTGAATAAGATTTTCCTCCAGTTAATTCTTGTAAGTTACCACAATAATAAGCTGCAGGAACAGGGTCATAGGCTAAGATATTTTCACCTACCTCTTCAGAATTTTTATAGGCATTAATAATCATCCATTTTAACTGATTCAAAAATTCAGAAGTTGTCATCAACAGCGCTTCTGGATCTGCAGTTCTTTCTTGATCAATTTCTCCTTTTAAAAGCATGTGATCATCCAATAATGCTTTGTATTGCTCTGTTGTTGTATCTCCTAAATCAGCTGTTGCATCTGGTCTTAGAATAGCAATTACTTTTACAAACGCGGCTCTGGTTATTTCTTGATCATCGGTATCTAAAACTTCATCAATATATTTGTCTATAAATTGTGGAACATTTACTTCAGTTGCCGAAGGAGTAGTGGCAGTTTTTGGAATCATAACATCTGCTAAATTTGTTACAAATATTTTTTCATCCGAAGTTAAATAGTTTGGAATCCATGTAACAGAATCACCAGTACACCCTTGCAACATACTAAAAATGCTTGGTGTTATAATTGCAAAACCAGCAGCAAATCCTATATTTTTTAATGCGTCTCTACGTTTCATATGTTGGTTTATTAAGCGTTCTTTTTAAAATTTTTAGCAGCATGATTGGCCGCTCTGGCAGTAAAAGCCATATAGGTTAATGATGGGTTTTGACAGCCTGAAGAAGTCATAAATGCGCCATCAGTAACATATACATTTTTACATGCATGTATTTGATTGTGTTTGTTTAAAACAGATGTTTTTGGATCTTTTCCCATTCTTGCAGTCCCCATTTCGTGAATTCCTAATCCCATGGCTTTACCACCATTATCGTATCCTTTAACATTTTTATAACCTGCGGCTTCTAACATTTTTTTAGCTTGCTCTTGCATGTCTTTTCTCATTTCAAATTCATTTTCTCCAAAAGCTGCATCAAAAGTTATGGTAGGCAAGCCCCATTCATCTTTTTTACTTTCATCTAAATACATCTTATTGTTGTGATCTGGTAAAGTTTCTCCAAAAGCTAATAAATTTACGTTCCATTCTCCTGGTTTTAAAATAGCTTCCGCTAATTTTGGACCATATTTTAATTCTGCGACCAATTCTGAAGCATCTTCTCTACTAGCTCCTCCCTGATATCCATAGCCTCTTTTAAATTTTTTCATATTAGTATTCCCTCCAAGATTTCTAAAGCGTGGAATATAAATACCATTAGGTCTTCTTCCTTTTACATACTTATCATCATAGCCTTCTGCTGTTGCGGTGGCACCAACATGAAAATGATGATCCATAATATTATGCCCTAATTCTCCACTGTCATTTCCTAATCCGTTTGGAAATCTTTTAGATTTTGATTGCAATAAGATAGAGGCAGAAGCTATAGAAGAAGCACATAAAAAAACAACTTTTGCATTGTATATATGAGTTTCTTTTGTTTCTGCATCAATAATACGAACACCAGTAGCCTGTTTTGTAGCATCATCGTAAATAACCTCATGTACAATAGAATTGGGTCTTAAAGTCATGTTTCCTGTAGCGTCTGCAGCAGGTAATGTAGAAGAGTTACTGCTAAAATAAGCACCAAACGGACAGCCTCTCATACACCTACTTCTGTATTGACAAGTACTTCTGCCAAGCCCTTCTTTAGTGCCTTCTGTAATGTGAGCTGTTCTTCCTATTGTTAAAACTCTTTCATCATTAAAGTTTTCAGATATTTTACTTTGTAAATGTTCTTCTACACAATTTAATTCCATGGGTTTTAGTAGCTTTTGATCTGGGAAATGTTTTAATCCTAAATTCTGCCCACTAACACCAATGTATTCTTCAACCTTATCATACCAAGGTTCTATTTCTTTATAACGAACTGGCCAATCTACTGCAACGCCATCTTTTTTATTAGCTTCGAAATCAACATCACTTAATCGGTAACTTTGTCTCCCCCACATTAAAGAACGCCCACCAACATGGTAGCCGCGCATCCAATCAAATCTCCTTACTTCGTTGTAAGGATGTTTTACGTCATCAACAAAAAAGTGTTCTCTAGCAGGGTGGGTAGTGTATCCTGTTCTATGTTGTTTTGGTTTACGATTAATTATTTCCTGTGTAGTTTTTCCTCCATTTGGAAGATCCCAAGGATCTAGATTTGCAGTTGGATAATCATCAATATGTTTTACCATTCTACCTCGCTCAAGCACCAATGTTTTAAATCCTTGTTCACAAAGTTCTTTTGCTGCCCAACCTCCAGAAATTCCTGTGCCAACTACAATAGCATCAAATTGATTATCTTCTGTTTTTACCTTGTTTTTGTCCATTCATTATAATTTTAGAGACTGTTTATTGTAAAATTCTGAATTTTATACCTGTAAATTTACATTATTCTAAGCCAAATTAATTAATTTGCGCTTTTATTATGTTCAATATTTTTCAGTGAAAATAAATATACAAAATATATCGCCTTTCAAAGAGAATGGAATAGAGTATCACGCAGATACCTGTATCCCCCTGGTTGACGCGGTGAGTAGAAAAAAAATAAAATTCAATGCTTTAGCCAGGCACACCTATCCTGGGAAGCGGCTAACAGAAGATACAATAGGCCTCAATAGCATTGGGTATTGGGATGCTAATGAGCCACAAGACTGGGGTTTAGATTGGCATAGAAATGAGGGAATTGAGATTCATTTTTTAGAATCTGGTTCTATGCCCTACTCACAAGAAAATCAAGCATTAGAATTATTACCCAATAACTTAACTATTACAAGACCTTGGGAGGTTCATAAAGTTGGAGGACCAGTTATTGGAATGGGAAAGTTTTACTGGATTATTATAGACTTAGATGTGAGAAGGCCTCATCAAAATTGGTTATGGCCAGATTGGATTATATTGGCGCCTAAAGATCTTGAAAAATTAACCAATATCTTACGACAGAATGAAAAATTTTGTTGGAAAGCAGACAAGCGTATTTTAGATTGTTTTCAGAGAATTGGAAAAGCAGTAGACTCTGATAATGAGGGAAGTAATGCTTCAAAAATACGATTATTAGTAAATGATTTATTGCTATTTCTTTTAGATTTATTAGCCGTTGAAGAGGTACAGTTAGATGAGAAATTAATGAATAGCTCTAGAAGTGTTCTTCAATTTTTAAAAGAATTAGATGTTAACTTATCAGAGAATTGGACCGTAGAAAAGATGGCCAAATCTTCTGGAGTTGGCCTTACCAGATTTACATTTCATTGTAGGCAATTAACCAATTTAACCCCCATGAAATACCTGATGCTTAAACGTGTAGAAATGTCTAAAAAAGTATTGCTAGAACACCCTGAAATGAATATTTCTGATGTAGCCTATTTATGTGGCTTTTCTACAAGTCAGTATTTTGCAACCATGTTTAAAAAACAAGAAAAATGTACTCCTGTAGCTTATCGAAAAAGAGCGATTAGAGCTACCTAATTTTTGTTTAAAATTTTTCACTGAACAATTGTACACATAATTTTAAGCGCGATGTTATACTTTCAATTTACATAATAATAAAAATCAGATTAAAATGAATTCAACTATTATTTCAAAAGCACTATTTTTTATTTCACTATTTTTTTTATCTACAACAATCTTTAGTTGCAAGAAAGACATAAATAAAGAAGTTGCCTCCACAACAGCATTTGTAACTAAAGGAGATCCGTTTTTTAAACTTTCTTTAGCTCAATGGTCATTAAACCAATATGTAAGAACTGAAAAAAAATCACCGTTTCATTTTGCTTCTCAGGCAAAAGAAATGGGTTTTGAAGGATTAGAGTATGTGAGCCAATTGTATAAGTTTGAAGTTGAAAAGTTAGGATTTGATGTTGTTATAGATTCGCTAAAAACCCTAAGTGAAAGAGAAAAAATACAAAATGTTTTAATTATGGTAGATGATGAAGGTGATTTAGCTGACCCAGATGAGTCTAAGCGAGATCAGGCTGTTGAAAACCATAAGCGATGGATAGACGCTGCAGCAATATTAGGATGTCATTCTATTCGTGTCAATACTTTTGGAACCAACGACCCGGAGATTTGGAAAACATCTGTAGTGGATGGGTTGAGAAAACTATCTGAATACGCTGCAACAAAAAACATTAATGTTTTGTGTGAAAATCATGGATGGTTATCTTCAGATCCTGATAAGTTAATGGCAGCAATTAAAGCCGTAAATATGGAAAACTGCGGAACACTTCCAGATTTTGGAAATTGGTGTACAAAAAGAAAAAACATGAATGAAAAATGGGGAGATTGTGCTGAAGTTTATCCAGATAAATATAATGGAACAGAATTGATGATGCCTGCAGCCAAAGCAGTAAGTGCTAAATCCTATGATTTTGATGCTGATGGAAACGAAACCACCATAGATTTTGTAAAAATGTTACAAATTGTAAAAGATGCTGGATATATTGGTTTTATAGGTGTAGAATATGAGGGAGATAGATTAGATGAACCTGCTGGAATTAAAGCCACCAAAGATTTGTTATTGATAGCAGCAAAAAAAATCAAGTAATTTTAAAATCAACTAGATAATATCACAAATTAACCTTTAGTAATATGAAAAAATCAATTCAATTTCAATTGTCATTAATGATGTTTCTCGAATTTTTTATTTGGGGAGGATGGTTTGTGACTATGGGTACTTTTTTAGGAAGTAACCTAGGTGCCTCAGGAGGAGAAACAGCTATGGCATATTCTACCCAATCTTGGGGAGCTATCATTGCACCTTTTATTATTGGCTTAATTGCAGATAGATATTTTAATGCTGAAAAAATATTAGGAGTATTACATATTGTTGGCGCGGTGCTAATGTATTTAATGTCTCAGTCTACAGAATTTTCTGTTTTTTACCCCTACGTTTTAGGATATATGATTGCCTACATGCCAACATTGGCATTGGTAAATTCAGTATCGTTTCATCAAATGAGCGATCCAGCAAAGCAATTTCCGATGGTTAGAGTTTGGGGAACAGTAGGTTGGATTTTAGCTGGTTTAGCTATTAGCTTCCTATTTAAATGGGATTCAATAGAAAATATTGGTCAAGGCATGCTGTCAAATACCTTTACCATGGTTGCTATTGCATCTGTAGTGTTAGGGGTTTTTAGTTTTACTTTACCAAAAACACCACCATCTATTAGTAAAGATGAAAATGTTACCATTAAAGATATTTTAGGCTTAGATGCCTTAAAATTATTAAAAGACAGAAATTTTTTAGTCTTTTTTATCTCTTCAGTTTTAATTTGCATTCCATTAGCTTTCTACTATCAGAACATTAGTCCTTTTTTAACAGAATATCAGGTAGAAAATTCTACTGCTTGGGCCTCTTTAGGTCAAATATCTGAAGTAGCATTTATGTTATTATTGCCTTTTTTCTTTAAAAAGTTTGGCTTCAAAAAAACCATTCTCTTTGGTATGTTAGCATGGGCAATTAGATATGTGCTTTTTGCTTATGGTAATAATGGCGATTTATTTTTTATGATTATTACAGGAATAGCCTTGCATGGAATTTGTTATGATTTCTTTTTTGTATCGGGTCAAATTTATACAGATTCTAAAGCAGGAGAAAAAGTTAAAAGTGCTGCACAAGGTTTAATAACATTGGCAACTTATGGTGTTGGAATGTTGGTTGGTTTTTGGATTGCAGGACAAGTTGTAGACAAGAATTTACTTTCAGATGGCTCTCACGCTTGGCAAGATATATGGATATTTCCAGCAGTATTTGCAGTGGTAGTAATGGTAATTTTTGCTGTATTGTTTAAAGATGAAAAAATAGAATATAAAGGATAGTAACACATGAGTAGTTCTAAAATAAGATTAGGAATTTTAGGTGGTGGTGGCAATTCTTTAATTGGCGTGTTGCACCGTATTGCTTCCTCAATGTTTGATAGATATCAAATTGTTGGAGGAGTTTTTAACCCCAATTGGGATGAAAATATTGAGTTTGCTACAAAAATTGGTCTCCCAACAGATAGAGTTTATATAGATTTTGAAACTTTAGTAGCCCAAGAATTACAGTTACCCAAAGAGCAAAGAATGCAGGTAGTTTCTATTTTAACGCCTAACTTCTTGCATTTTTCTATGGCAAAAAAACTGTTAGAAAACGGATTTCATGTTATTTGCGAAAAACCATTAACTACTACTTACCAAGAAGCACAAGAGCTCTATTCTATTCTTCAAGAAAAGAAAACGGTATTTGCGGTCACCTATACTTACACAGGATATCCTATGGTTCGTCAAATGCGAGAAATGATTCAACAAGGAGTTATAGGAAATGTTCAAAAAGTAGATGCTCAGTATTATCAAGGATGGATAAATCCTCTAATACATGACGTAGAAAAAAGAAAAACAACCTGGCGTTTAAATCCTGAAAAATCAGGAATAAGTTGTTGTATTGGCGATATTGGAACCCATGCTTTTGATATGTTAGAGTATGTTTCAGGAGTTAAAATTGAAAACATTTTAGCAGATTTAAATCATGTTTATGATGATAATCCAATGGACGTAGACGGTACTGTTTTGCTGCGATGCTCTGAGAATGTTAAAGGACTTATTTGTGCAAGTCAGATTGCTACAGGTGAAGAAAATAGTTTTGTAGTAAAGGTGTATGGTGATAAAGCAGGGCTCAAATGGGAACAAGAAAACCCAAATTACTTGTATTTAATGCAAGACGGAAAACCATTACAAGTTTTAAAACCAGGGCATGTATACAATAGTGAGCTATCTTTAGATGGAACAAAATTACCACCAGGACATCCTGAAGGAATTTTTGATGCTATGGGGAACATATATAAAGGAGTTGCCAGAGCAATTTGTAATGAACCTTATAATAAAGGCGAATTTCCAACCATTATAGATGGTGTAAGAGGTATGAGTTTTATAGAAAAAGCTATAACATCACATACAAACGGAAATATATGGGTGGCTATTGATGAAAACTATGCATTGTAATTTTTAATTATTGAATAAAAAATATGAAAACAATTAAAGGACCTGCTGTTTTTTTAGCACAATTTATGGATGAAAAAGCACCTTTTAACTCTCTAGAAGGCTTGTGTAAATGGGCAAGTAACCTTGGGTATATTGGTGTTCAAATACCTACATTAGATAAAAGTATTATTGATTTAGATATTGCTTCTGAAAGTCAAACATACTGTGATGAGTTTAAAGGAAAAATAAATTCTTTTGGCTTGGAAATTACAGAACTATCAACTCATATTCAAGGACAACTAGTAGCAGTTCATTCAGCTCACGACCTAATGTTTGATGTTTTTGCACCTAAAGAATTACAAGGAAAACCAAAAGAAAGAACCTTGTGGGCCATAGATCAAATGAAAAAAGCTGCCATTGTAAGTAGACGTTTAGGTTTAAAAACACATGCTACTTTTTCTGGATCGCTACTTTGGCCAATGATGCATCCTTGGCCACAACAACCTAAGGGTTTGGTGGAAACAGGATTTAAAGAGTTGGCTAATAGATGGCTGCCTATTTTAAATACCTTTGATGATCAAGGAGTAGATGTTTGTTATGAAGTGCATCCTGTTGAAGACATTCATGATGGAGATACTTTTGAACGGTTTTTAGCAGCAACAGGAAATCATAAGAGAGTTAATATTTTATATGATCCATCACATTTTGTATTGCAACAATTAGATTATTTAAAATACATAGATCATTATCATCAATTTATAAAAGCTTTTCATGTAAAAGATGCAGAATTTCATTCCACTGGTAAAAAAGGAACTTTTGGAGGGTATAATGATTGGAAAAATAGAGCAGGAAGGTATCGTTCTCCTGGAGATGGCCAGGTAGATTTTAAGCAAGTTTTTTCAAAACTAACAGAATATGGTTGTGATGTATGGGCAGTATTAGAATGGGAGTGCGTGATAAAAAGTCCAGCACAAGGAGCAAAAGAAGGCGTAACTTTCATTAAAAATCATCTCATTGAAACAACTAGTAAAAAGTTTGATGATTTTGCAGGAAGTGAAGGAGATAAAAATGAAGACCAATTAAAAAGAATTATAGGAATTTAATATTATAAATATGGCAAGAATAACTTTATTAGTGTGTTTATGCTTTTTAGTAGCATGTAACCAATCAGAAAAAAAATCGAAAGGGAAAGAGGAAACACAGAAGATTGAAACATCAAGTTTAACAACTAATGATGATGATTGGACAATTTTATTTGATGGAAGTTCTTTAGATAATTGGCGAGGTTATCTTTCTGAAGACATTTACCCAGAATGGACTATTAAAGATGATGTGATGGTATTTACTCCAGGTAAAGAAGGAGGGAAAAATATTATTTCAAAGAAAACCTACACTAATTTTATTTTATCACTAGAGTGGAAAATATCAGAAGCAGGCAATAGTGGTATTTTTTGGGGCGTACATGAAAGCGAAAAGTTTTCTGAGGCTTATATGACAGGTCCAGAAATACAGGTTTTAGACAATGCAAAGCATCCAGATTCATTTGTAGGGAACGGAATTCATAAAGCGGGTTCTTTGTATGATATGATTGGATATCCAGCTGAAGATATATATCCAGCTGGAGAATGGAATCAATGTGTTTTAGAGGTGAATCATACAACCAATATTGCACGTGTTACTATGAATGAAAAAGAAACAATATCTTTTCCTCTTCATGGAGTTGAATGGGAAAAAATGGTTGCTAATTCTAAGTTTAAAGATTGGGAAGGATTTGGTAAATATCCTACTGGATACATAGGTCTTCAAGACCATAGTGACAAAGTTTCCTTCAGAAATATCAGGATTAAAGAGCTTTAAACTAGAATTTCATCAATTTATAATTTATAAAACTAGTTTTTTGAATGTTTTTTATGATTAATAGAAGTGTGATAAGAGTCTCTTTTTTAATAAAAACACTGATAATCAGTTTTTTAAAGATGTTTTTACCTTTAAACACAGGCTTTAAAACAAGCGAAAACGTTTTCGCTTATTTTATTGCATTATTCTTTTTTTAAGCTCAGAAAAATGTTAATTTGCTAACCTTATTAAGACTTTACTTCTTTTGAAGTTAAAAAAGTGTTAATTTGGCAACAATCTCTAAAAATTAAAACAAACAAATCATTATTAATTAAAATTAAACTTTTATGAAAAATAGTTTACTTAAAAAACCTTTGCTGATTATAATGCTACTTATTGGTAGTATTTCCTATGGACAATCAGTTAAAGGAGTTGTTTCTGATGCCGATGGTAGTTTACCGGGCGTTAGCATTACCATACAAGGTACAACAACGGGGGTACAAACAGATTTTGATGGAAACTACACAATTAGCGCTAAACAAGGTGATGTGTTAGTTTACAACTATCTTGGGTACAAAACAGAACAAAGAACTGTAGGTTCTGAAGCTGTAATTAATGTTACTATGACACAAGATGCTACAGAGTTAGACGAAATAGTAGTTATTGGGTACGGTTCAACTACAGTTAAAGATGCAACAGGAGCTGTTACTTCTGTAAAATCAGAAGACTTTAACAAGGGTGTTATTTCTTCGCCAGAACAACTAATACAGGGTAAAACTGCTGGGGTTCAGATCTCAAGCACAAGTGGAGCACCTGGAGCTGGCGTTAATATTCGTATTAGAGGTTCTAACTCTGTTAGATCTAACAACAATCCATTATTTGTAGTAGATGGTGTTCCATTATCAGGAGGTGCAACTACTGCAGGAGCAAATGTTATTGGTCTTGGAGGAAATCCAGCAAAAAACCCACTAAGCTTTTTAAATCCTAACGATATTGAAAGTATTAGTATTTTGAAAGATGCATCAGCTACAGCCATTTATGGTTCTAGAGGAGCAAATGGGGTTGTTATTGTTACTACTAAGCAAGGAAGATCTAAAAAAGGGGAGTTTAATTACCAAGCAAATGTTAGTTCTTCTAAGGCAAGACAGACTTACAATCTACTAAATGCTAGTCAATTTATTTCAGAAAGAAGAAGATTAGGATTGGCTGTAGATGCAGTAAGTAATGTTGGGTCTTCAACAGATTGGCAAGATGTTGTTTTTAGAACAGCTCAATCACACAATCAAAATTTAAGTTATTCTAAGTCTCATGATAAAGGATCTTATATAGCTACTCTAGGTTTTGGAAATCAAACAGGTATTGTTGAGAATTCAAATTTAGAAAGACTTACAGCTAGATTAAACCTTAATCAACGATTTTTAGATGATAAGTTAACACTTTCTTTCCAAGGATCTGTATCTAGAGTAGATGATAATTTAGCACCTACTGGAGGAACTGCTGGTTACAAAGGAGATATTTTAGGAGCAGCTTTTTCTGCAAATCCTACTTGGCCTAATGACCCAGATTACGATGGAGGAACTTTGGTAAACCCTGCTAACTTATTAGCATATACAAAAGGAACAACAAATACAAATAGATACTTAGCCAATGTATCTCTTGAATATGATTTAACTTCTAATTTAAAAGCGAAAGTATCTGTTGGTCTAGATCAATCAGATTCTGACAACTTTTCTGTTACTTCAGCTGATGTATTAGGATTGGAAGATGGAATACCAGGTAATGGTAGAGGAGCTTATAATGTGTTAGAAGTACAAAACGAATTATTAGAAGCTACGATATCATATAATAAAGAATATAAAAATTCTAGATTAGATGTTTTAGGAGGTTTTTCTTACCAAAGTTTCCGTAGCTCAGGAATGTATTCTGGAGCTTGGGGTTTCTCAACAAAAGATTTAGATTTAATGGGATCTAGCCTTAAAAATATTGTTACAGGTATTGCTGGCGAAATATCAGGTCAGTATCAACAATTTGGTTACGCACCTAATATTGATGGAGTATACGTAAGAGGGTTTGATGGATTAGATTTCACAACCTCTAGCTTTACACCAAGAACATCAAAATCTGGAATAAGATCTTTAGCTGTTGATTCTTATGATAATACAACAGAGTTACAATCATTTTTTGGAAGAGTAAATTATACAATAGCAGACAAGTATTTGTTTACTGCTACAGTAAGAGCTGATGGTTCTTCTGCTTTTCCAGAAGCAAACAGATATGGTTATTTCCCTTCAGGAGCTTTCGCATGGAAGTTAAACGAAGAAGACTTTATGAGTGATAGTAATATGTCTACGTTAAAACTACGCGTAAGTGCAGGTTTAACAGGAAATCAAGAAGGAGTAGGTTATGGTAATTATGTAAACAGATCTCGTTGGAATGGATTAAACCCTCAAAATAATGGGGAGATAGATCTAAGTAATGGTAATGGTATTGTTTCATTTGGTGGTAATGACCTTAAATGGGAATCAACACTACAATATGCGACAGGATTAGATTTCGGTTTTAATAATGACAGACTTTCTGGAAGTATAGATGTATACAGAAAAGAAACAAGAGATTTATTATTTTTAGTTGATGAAGCTCAACCAGCTATTTTATCTCAAAAATTTAGAAACTTACCAGACTCAAAAATTGTAAATCAAGGGGTTGAATTTTCTTTAGGATATGATTTAGTTCAAACAGAAGATTTTAACTGGTCTGCAAACTTTAACATTGCTTACAATGATAATATGGTAGAATCTCTTTCTGGACAATATGATTTTGCCAATGTAAACGGACCTGGATTAACAGGTGCTTTTGCAATGAGATTACAGGAAGGACAATCATTATTCTCTTATTATTTATTAGAGTTTGACGGTTTTGATGGAGCCGGACAGCCAATTGTAAGTGAAGATAAAAGCTTTTCAGGTAAAAGTGCTTTACCTAATTTAACAGGAGGTTTATCTACCAATTTAAGTTATAAGAGATTTACAATGTCTGCTTATTTTAATGGGCAGTTTGGGCACTACATATACAACAACACAGCAAATGCATTCTTTACTGCAGGAGCTTTTAATACAACTAGAAATGTGCTTCCAGAAACCTTAACAAGTGGAGAAGCTTTAGGAGCTGCTGCTGCAGCCTCAACTAGGTTTTTAGAAAAAGGAGATTTTGTAAGACTACAAAATTTATCTTTAGCTTATGACATGCCACTATCTGGAGAAGGAGTTTTTAAATCTATGGTATTCTCTGTAACAGGGCAAAACCTATGGTTATCTTCAGATTATTCAGGATTAGATCCAGAAGTTAGTTCTGCTACAGGAGGTAATTTACCTTCTATTGGAATGGATTATGGAGCATATCCAAATCCAACGACAATTACTTTTGGAATTAACGCAAAATTTTAAAAAATATAAAAGATGAAAAAACAATTTAATTTAAAAATAGTTTTACTATCACTTATTTCTATGACAGCACTTTATTCTTGTTCAGATTTAGAACTTGAAGCTACGGATTCAGTGATACAAGATGTTTCTTTTACAGGGGTAGCTGATTCACAAGAATCGTTAAACGGACTGTATGGTGAAACATGGGGTATGTTAGGAGATCAGGCAAATTTCTTTGCTTTGAACGAAGTAACTACAGACGAACAAGTAATTCCTACAAGAGGAAGTGACTGGGGAGATAACGGATTATGGCGTTCACTTCACAATCATACATGGAAAGTAGATCATGGTTTCTTATTAAGTACCTGGAACCAATTAAACTCTAAGGTTTTAAAAGCAAGTCAAATTATTGATCCTCTTAGTAATTCATCGCAACAACAAGTAGCAGAAGCAAAGTTTTTAAGAGCTTTTAGTATGTTTTTTGTGTTAGATATGTGGGGTCAAAATCCATTTAGAGAAGCTACAGATGATCCAGTTGCAACACCAGTTGTACTATCTCCATCTGAAGCCTATGCTTATATTTTAAATGACTTAAACGAAGCCATTGGAGGATTGCCTAATACTGGTCCAAGTATGGAAACAAACGGCGCATCTAAAGCAGCGGCTAACTTTCTAAAAGCAAAATTAATTTTAAACAGCGAACGTTACACAGGTTCAGCACCTAATTACCAAGAAGTAATTAATGCTGTAAATGCTGTTGAAGCTAGTGGGTTTGCTCTACAGGATGGATATTTCAAATTATTTGAACCAACTGTAAATACAGAAACCGTTTTATTTGGAAACATAGGAATTGGAAACAGAATCTGGAATGGTATGCATTACAACATGGTAACGCCTAACCAAGGTGGAGGTTGGAATGGTTTTTCTACCTTAGCTGAATTTTATGATTTATTTGAAGGAGATGCCAATGAAAACTATGTAGGTTCTGGACAAGAAGAAAGAAGAGGATGGGTACCAGACGCTTCAAATGCAAATAATACAGACAACTATGGTATGGGGTATGGCTTTTTAGTAGGTCAGCAATATTCTGGTACTGGACAAGCTTTAACAGATAGAGCAGGAAATCCTTTAGTATATTCAAGAGACTTTAGTTTAACTAATAGTAATGAAGCACAAGCCATTAGAGTTATTAAGTACCACCCTTTTAATGGTACAAATGAAGATTCTTTTAGAGCTCACGAAACTATTTTTAGATATGCAGATGCTCACTTAATGAGAGCAGAAGCAATGTTAAGAGCAGGAAATGCAGGTGAAGCTTTAGCAGAAGTAAATGAATTAAGAGTTTTAAGGGATGCAACTCCATTAGGATCTCTAAGTTTAGACGATATGATAGACGAAAGAGGTAGAGAATTGTATGTTGAGTTTTTTAGACGTAACGATTTAATTAGATTTGGTCAATTTACAAAAGATTGGGAGTTTAAAGACCCAGCAGCTGTCGGAGATGCGAATAAAAACTTATTCCCAATTCCATTAACAGCATTGTTATCAAATCCTAATTTAGTTCAGAATCCAGGATACTAAGCATATATTTTATATATGATATTAATTAAAGAGGGTATTTATACCCTCTTTAATTATTTACAAAACTTATTTACTTTGAAGTGATTTAAACTTCTTTAAATATAATAACCTCTTACAACATGAAAGAGTTTATAGTATGTAGTCTTCTTTTCTTATTAGTATCTTGTAACAACAATGATTCTTTGTTTGTTAGCTTACCTAGTAATAAAACTCAAATAAAGTTTCAAAATAACTTAACAAGTACCACTGATTTAAATATTTTAAACTATTTATATTATTATAACGGAGCCGGAGTAGCCGCCGCAGATTTTAATAATGATGGTTTAGCGGATCTCTATTTTACAGGAAATCAAACTGCAGATAAATTGTATTTAAATACAGGAGGGCTTCAATTTAAAGACATCACCAAACAGGCACTTATCAATAATGCAACTCCTTGGACTACCGGTGTCACTACTGTAGATATTAATAATGATGGATTTCTA
>MDTG01016358.1_pt1 | contig 20598 bp, 23 predicted proteins | sample 811421 | NCBI WGS metagenome assembly MDTG01 (sample SAMN05326645, study PRJNA326480) | marine metagenome | isolation source: seawater | place: Pacific Ocean: South East | collected 2011
GAAGCTGTCCCTTTGAGGGGCTGAGTCCCGTTGCGCGTCCACGCTGGTCAGAGTCAATCAGGATGAACAGGTTGCCTTCCTTGGTGTACTTGAAGCTCTTAACAACGCCAGTGTGGTAGAAGCCTGAACGATCTTCGCCAGCACCGATACCGCGCTTGATGTAGTCAGCAAACTTCGCTTGGTCACTCATGCTTGGTGGGTTGTCGCCACTTGGAATGTAGACAACTTCAATACGAGCCTTGCCCTTGCTCTGCTCAGAACCGATGCGAGCCATCAGAGAGTGACGGAACATGCCTGTTGCTTTACCAGTCTTGATACCGTCCAGCTTGATGGGGCGTCCGATGTTTGAGCCGCGAGGCTTGTGCATTTGAACGAGAACGTGGTCGCGCTCAACACGATCAATCGTACCGTAGAAACCCTTTTCCTTCGGGTACGCCTCAGCAAACTCGCAGTTTTCTTCGTTGGCGCACTTGAAGCGGTCGAGGTGAATCAACTCACCACGCTCAAGGGGCTTACCGCGCTTGCTTTCAGTCTTGACGTACTGAAGGGGTGCTTTACCAAGGATCTTTTCAACCTCTTTGGCGGCACGCCCATCGTCATACTTCTTGGCTCGGTCAACGACCCAAGCAACGAATCGTGCGGTCTCTTGGTTGTACCCAACCTTGTCGCTCATCTTACCACCAAACATAGCAGTAAGGACACGCTCTGCGGCGTAGTCGTCGTTACCAATGTCTTGGATAAGTGGAAGAAGCTCTTCGCGTAGATCAGGGTTATCGAAAGCGAGCTTCACCAGATCGGCTCGCAAGGCTTTGTTCGTGTCACTCATTTTAATTCTCCTAAATCGAATCGAACTGGTTGCTCTGCTAAGTGAGGACTATAAACTGCCTATTGAACGGGGTGGAGATCCCAAGGGTAAAGCCAGCACACGTCACCACTGTCCAGCAAAACAACCACTCGATTATCTGAGCGGTATGCGTGACCCGTTACCGATATGACTGTACCCACTTGCCCACTCTTGCTTCCGTTCAACACCCTTACGATGTTGTCGATAAAGAGAATGGGCGAACGAGTACCCTCGAATCGTGCTTCCCCGAACTCTGTCGGGATGATTCGCTCGGCCATGGGTCAATCGCCTTTTAGTTACTGTTGCCTCGGGAACCGCCACGAACAGACTCACCACCAGCGAGGGGTGGATGACCCATGTTGTTACTGCCCTTTTTGGCACCGTCGCTTGAGTGGCTGTCCAAAGGCTTAATCGCTTCGCCCTTTTGCAAGGATGCGGAACGAACTGCGCCCTTCTTAGCAAGTCGGTACGAAGGTGGAGCCTTGTGATGCTCACCGCCAGCCTTGGCTCGGTACGAGGGTCCGTCCGAAACATTGTGGCTTTTGATCTTTTGAGCGCAAGCGAAACCCATTGAACCTGTGTCTGCGTTGAAAGCATACATGGTCTTCTTAGCGAAGCTCGCGGGATCGATGATGCAATAAGCCGACTCGTAGCCTTCAGCGTTGTCTTCAGCTTTCAAGCCTTTTGCAAGAGCAGTCGCAAACTGAGCCGCTGCCGTAGCACCGTCTTCAATGTCTGAGAGAAGAACGCCGTCTTCGTAATAGCTGATTGCACTGTTGTCAGCGACGCCCATCGTTCCTTCACCGTCGGTGTCAGTGTGGGTGCCGTCTGCGCTGATGCTCAACTGGAAAAGGGCTGTGCAGCCTTCCATGTTGAATCGGTAGAGCGTACCTGTGGTCATGTCGAAGCTGCTCTTCAAAGCAGGGTCGGCACCGCCAACATTGTCGCCAACCGTGACGACAAACTTATCTGCGTCCGAAATGCTGGCGTTAAAAATATTTGTGGGTGTACCCATGGTGGAATCTCCTTTTATGTTCATCGCAGTGGGGTCGCTGCTATCTTAGCTGTACGATAGAGGAACCATCGAGAATCGGTAATCGTTGCCCTTTAGACCTAAAAAACCTGTTCGCCGTACTGTAGGAAAAGGTCATACTCAGCCCACTCTGCATCGGTGAGGTCATCACTGTCTGATGAGATCCGAATGTAGTTCCAGATCTCAGCATCTCTGTCAGCGATTTCTGAGGCGGTTCGATTTGCCTCAGACTGCCAATCCGATTCGTTTCGGTTTCGGATACAGGCTTCATTCACAAACTGTGACGGTCCAGCGGCGCGTCCTGTGTGGTTCTCCATTGGACACAACACGTTGACCGAATCGCGACCACGGGTCAGTGCCACATAAGCCAACCGACGTTCACTCTCCATTGCTTCTGGATCAGACTCCGACTTGGCGTGGGGGAATGTTCCCGCTGCCATCGGAATCCACATGTGTCGGGCTTCCAACCCTTTCCACCCGTGACAAGTATCGATGGTGACGGCAGGCTTTGCCTTGTCTTCGTCGTCGGGATCATCTTTGTAGGACTTCTTCTCGCTGACGTTTTGCAGCTCACGCACATAGTCCATCGCTGGTCCCAAGTCCTCAAACTCATTCAGTAGACCTAAGAGCGGGGAGATGGGAGCCAAAGCAAGGTTCTTAATGTCCTTGTCGGAAATCGTGCCGTCAGTTGATTCTTCATAGAGCAAGTCAATCGCGTCAGGGTCGCCTTTGGTCTTATTGATCAAGGACTCGATGATGCTCTCCGCTTCTTTGCCCTTGAACCCAACACCTTTGATTTGCAGAACAGACTCAAGGATCTCCGCAGGGGAACCCGTCAGGGTTTGTACGGATACCAGTGTGTCTGTGTACTTCTTGACGTTCTTGTTTCTCCACGCGGAACGCCCCTCATAGATTCGATCCCAACCACCGTTACGGAGCCATTCGAGGTAGTTTTGCCCCCGCGCTTTCTTTTGAAGGCTCGATGCGAAGGTCTTATCGAGGTAGAACTTGGGTGTGCTGTACGCCTTGAGAACCACGTCATTGATGCGCTTCTTATCGTCGGGATCAGCTTCAGCGAGAGCCAACCACCCCGTGAGTGCCTTGGTCGTCGGGTCCGTAAAAAAGTTCATCTTGGAGCGGAATGGAATCCGACGCTTGATCATCTCCAACCCGAAAGCCAACGCCTCAGCATTGGTTCGCACCGCGACACCGAAACTTGGAATCTCTGGCTCGGTCCACCCTTCGTTCTCAATCAGGTCTTTGATTTCCTCGGCACATGTCACCGCCGCCGAAGTATGGTCTTCAACGACTTGGAAGTTGATCTCGCCCTCGCCCCGTGATGGGCTGGTCGAGCAAACCATCGGGATCTGTTTCTCGTTGTGGGCGATGAGCTTGTTCGCCGCATCGACGATGTTCTTACCAGACCGAAAGTTCGATGAGATCAGCTTGGTGTCAAAAGAGCCGCCGCGCATGTTTGATTTCTCAGAGTATTCATCTGGTGTCGCGCCTCGGAACTCGTAGATTGCCTGCTTGTCGTCGCCAATGAACGTAAACGTGGTCGCCGTCATTGAGCCATCGGCTTTCTCTTTCTGCGTCGCAGGATCAACGGCGCCAGCGATTAACCCGAATAGCAAGTGTTGGAGCTTGTTCAAGTCTTGAGCTTCATCCACCAACACCCACTTGTATTGCTTTTGCACGGCTGCGAGAGCCTTGGGGTTTTTGATGAGTTCCTTGATGCACTCCAACTGCATGTCAGTGAAGTCCACCTTGCCCACAGAGTTAGACTCATTGTCTTTGAGCCACATGTATGCGCCATAACATGCTGCCATCAGGCGTTCTTTGTCTGACTCAGCTTCAGCCCACGCCTCAGAATCAGTCTTTAGATTAGATCGGTACTTACCAATCGCCAAACCGACGCGCTTGGGTCCAATAGCGTTATTGTCTTCGTCTTTGAACATGCCGTTGATGTTGAACCATTGACCCGCAGGCTCTTTCCAGTAGTTCAAGCCACGTTGCCGCCGACCGTAGTTCGCAACCTTGTAGTTGGGGTCGAGATTGTCCCGTGAGCGTTGAAGGCTGTTTTGATACCGCTTGATGCTGGTCAACTGGTTGATCAAGGCTTTCTCGGCAGCGGAAAGAGAGTCAATCGTTAAGCTGTCGAGCCTGTCGTTGATTGGGCGAAGCAGCTTTTCTTCTTTGATCGCCCAAGGTGCAGACTTACGAACACCCCAATCAGCCAACCCGTACAGTTGGTCAACGACTTTACGCAAGGTAATGTCTTCTTCGGTGACAGCACCCCCCGCAGGTACTTCGTCAGGGGTTATCGACACGTCTTGGCTTTTTGTTCCAACCAAGCCCTCGAACATACCGACAGGGGAGGGTGTTTGTCGGAAACCCCCGCCGCCCATTCCAACCTGTGCCATCGCCATCTTGATGAGGTAGGAGCCTTCAAGCACCTGTGCGCGTTTGAACTTGGGGTTGAGCTTCTTCAACAGGCTAAAACCGATGCTGTGGGTTGTCCCGAAGCCTTGGTTCCCGCCGTCTAAGATCGACTCACCACCGTATTTCAGTACACGCTCTTTAAGCTCCGCAGCCGACTTCTTCGAGAACGACGTGGCGATAATCTGAGAAGACTTGCCGCCCTCTCGGTTGATGATGTCCACGACCTTGCCAGCCAATACGCGGGTCTTTCCTGATCCCGCACCCGCTGCGATCAAAGACTTGCCTGTGACCATCAGCGCGTCTTCCTGTTCTTCAGTCAGTCCGAGCTTCTTGCCGATTTCTGTGGCGTGGGTGTTGTTACCGTAAATGATTGTGCTTGCTGCACCCAACGCAGCCTGTTCGTCGCCTGTCGATTGCGCCACCTTCATCAAGGTGTCCATCTTCGTGGAGCGTGAGGCTTGTAGGGTCTTGGCTTCGTCCGAGCTGGCGGGTATGACCTTTAGCTTACGGTCAATGTCCTTGATCTCAGTGGCGATACTCTGCGCCTCGCCAATGTCTGCCATGCGTTCTTCGGAGCTTCCATTCACTTCCATCAGCTTGGCGACTTCTTTGAGCCACTTCTTTGTCGCCGTCATGGGGCGACCCTTTCCGACGGGAGGCAGCTTGACCAATGACTTTACAAGTTCGACTGGACCTTCGTTAATCGTCGTGCCGATTTTCCGTGCTTGCTGCGCTGCCTTTCCTGACCCAAATAGGGTTGAACGCATTTCCTGTCGGATTGACGCGACCTTAAACGCCTCTGCAATAAACTTAGACTGACGAACGGCTCTCATCTCAGGGCTTCCACCCATACGCGCACGTTTCAGTGCAGGGGTAAGCCTCTTGCCTGACGGCTGGTCGGCAATCCATGCAAGTTCACTAATGGTTTCAGCAATCAGGGGCTTAAACACCCGTAGGAGAGAACGCGCCTCGTTGTGAAGTGGCGCCGCCTTTTTGATGGTCTCTTTGTCGCCCTCTTTTTGCTTGCCTTGCAGCCATGTGAGAAGTGCCGACACACCCACCATGAGCTTGCTCAAGGCAATCACATCCTCTGGCGTGATCTTCTTCTTTGGACTCGGCATGAGGCTTCTCCCGTCTAAGCAGCGTTCGTTAGTTGAAGGCTATAGGGAGATAAATGTGGTTTTAGACCATCTTGGTGGGGTCTACGATGACACCATCTTCTTTGGCTTTCTTGACTGCTTTGTCTGCAAGTCTTTGGGTGTCTGCACGGCTTTCGGCTTCCCGCTTACGCAAGTCCACAAGCGCGTGTCGGTCTTCGGAAGACATTTTGGTGTTCCCGAACAAGGTCAACTCACCTGTGTCTTTGTCTTGGAAGCGGCTTGTGAAGCCAATCGCCCCAGGCATGACCATCTTTACGACCTTGGGGTCCATAGCAAACACAGCAATGTCCCACACCATGTCCATGAACATTCCCGCCGCTACAGAGATGGGCTTGCCTCCATACATCGTGCTTTGCTTTTCGCTGTAAAGCAAAACCCCTGCTCGGGTCCGAAGCTCAAGGTCGAACCAGTGGACGGGAGTGGGTGCGGCTGGCTTATTGAAGTTCATACGCCAAGCGATGCCAAGCCTCAGATCTCCGTAGATGATGCGGGGATTGTCAACGCGACCCCAACCCTTGATATGAACTACCATGTCCTTTGCTTCGACCAAGCGAGAAATCGCCTCTTGCTCGATCTCAGTCATTGGAGTGTAGTTGCTGCCTGCGATGCCACCAAATCTGTTTTTATTTCCCATGCCTCACCTACATTTCAATCGTGACGTAGCAAGCTCTGAGTGGAACTCTCTCTTGCTTCGTTACGAAGAATGATACCCGTCGCCCTTTGAGGGGAAGACGCCCATCCAAAATCTCTGTCTTATGGAGGTAGTAGGACTCATCGTCGTCGCCTTTGATGAACCCATACCCCTTTTCTTCCGAGAACCAGTTGATCTCACCCATGATGCCCACAGGGGTTTCCAGCCGCTCGCATTGAATAACTTTGCCGTCGTCGGTTGTGACTTCAAGGGTTTCACCCACGATTGGGGGAACGGGAGCATCTCCGATGTACGCCCCTGGATCGAATGCGGATAGGTGAAAGAACACGTCCTTTTGCGAGTCGTCGGACAGAAAGCCGTACAACCCACTTGGGACGTATTTGCTCACCTTCATTCGCATATCAATCTTGGAGTGCATCCAAGATCTTTTTCTTTGACCAGTTGCTATTCACCGTGATGCCAACCCCTTCGGCAAACGCCAAGATTTCTCGCTTGGTGTTGCTCATTGTGGGAAGAACATTAGTTTCGGGGGTCGTAATGGTGATCCCGTCATCTGGGGTGTCAGCTACGCTCAAGTTCGGCTCGAAGATCTCATTAAGTATGTTCAAACCGTAGCTGTCGTTACCGTTTTCGTTAGATTGGGTATTGGATGGGAAATCGGTTTCCCCCGTATCGACGGCTTCGGTGAGGACGATCCCAAGGTCCAGATTCTCAGTGGTTTCTGTGGTGTTAGCCGACAAGTTCGGTCGAACGCCAGCGAATCCCTTGAAGGGCTTGGCTTTGAACGCCGTTTGCGTCGCATTGCGCTTCTTATAGTTCACCGAGGACTTCGGATAGGCGAAACTTCGTTTTGTCTTTTTCATGGTTGCTCCTAAATGCTTTTGGCGATCATGCCCTTAGCGACAGCGACCAGTACGCCGCCGAGTGTGTCTCCAAGCACAGCAAAGAAGTCCTTTACTGCCGATTGGTGGTCAGCCTCTTTGTTCTGAAGTTGAGCCACAACATCGCTCTGCGCTCTCAGGGACAGCTTATTGAAAGCCTCTTGGTCGAAGGGTTTGCCTTCAATCAGGTTCCAAACCAAGTCCTTGGCTTTTTCGATCCCGATAACGCCATAGTTTTCCACGGACTCAGCAACGACACCCAAGAGAGTGGATTGCCACTCTTCTTTGACTTCGATACCGCCAATCGCCTTGCTGATTTCCTCGACTGCCTTCGGAGCCAATGCCGAAGTAATATCGTCTACACCTTCTTTTACGTCACCCATTACTCAACCCCTTCGTCTTTGCTGAAGAGTTCGCACAGACTATCTGCGCTTCGGATTGCGGGGGGTGTCTCAGGTGGGCGTTCTTCACCAAGACCCAAGTGCTTTTGCATCTTGTAGTGCCATTCCCAACGGTCAAGGTACACGGCATGAACATCAGCGGCGTTGCTACACCACGTTGTCGTCCACTTGCCGTCCTCACAGGCGCAGTGCATGCCAAGCATCTCATGGATGGCTTTACTCTGTGCGTTTACGAGGTTGTTCGTGAAGTTTAATTCAGCGGTGTAGGCGTTGGTGTCTCTTACAACATGTGCGCCACAACCCGCCGTAAACATAAGACTGATTGCTACTAATATGCGTGTCATCAGGGTCTCCAAGGGCAGTGTTTTCGCTTACACTCTACCCATGCAGATTTACTGGTTTGATGGCTTTTCGATTTCTGCGAGCCTCACCGCACGGTCTACCCAAGCCTGAGTCAAGATGTAGGTGGTTTGAACGATTGCGCTTGCAATGATGGCTGATAGAAGCAGATCTGTCCCAACGTAGGCACTCTGCCAAGTAACGACCATCAAGCCGATGAGTCCTTTCCACATCAGGTCTGATAGGATGAAGCTCAGGAACTTCTTTGATCTCAGTGGGGATTTCTCGTACTGAGAGCTGGGCTGGGCTGTTGGATATGCCAGCGTTCTTGCGTTCTGACTGCGGGGCGCGTTTCCGTTCTGCGGGGTTTCCGCTCCGTTTTTCTCTGCTTCATTATTCATTTTCTTGCCTCCGCTTTTTCAAGAGCTTCCGTAGCCGTGGGGACTTGGGGTGGTGAATCCCTTTGGTATTGACCTTCGCCTGTCGCCTGTCACTAATGATTTTAGGGTCGATATAGAACCGAGTTTTGACGAAGGGGTGTTTTTCGACAAGCTCTGTCAAATACTCTTGCCTTTCTTCTGAAAGGTATGGAAACGCCTTGTCGAAATCTTCCCGAGCCTTCTTATTGGTGATGCAAAACTCTAAGACGTACACATCGGGTAGCGTTTCGAGAGTTAAAGTCCTGCCGCTCACCCAAAAATTGTTCTTCGGAATGTCGCCCATAAACATGCACCTCCACTTATTTGTGTCTATCGAAGCGGAACCGTGACCAACTGCTTGTCTTTTCAGTAGGGGTACTGTGACCCTTGCTGAAGGATGGGTGGATGGACGATTTTGAAAAAAGAGTAGAGAAGCTGAAGAAGATCCGACAGCGAAAGGATCTCAAGCTCCGCAAGACGAAGTACCTTAAAGACACCTTTCTCACTTTCGGTGGGGATGAGCGCGAACTAAAGCTCCGCTACTACCAAGTGCAGGGGGTATTGCACCTGATCTCAGTAAAGCGGTTCATTTTGGGCGACGGCACGGGTCTCGGGAAGACGATTCAGAGCATTGCGGCTCTCTGCTACCTGTGGGAAAAGAACCCTGACATGAAGGTGTTGGTACTGACAAATAAGTCCGCCGTGCCTCAATGGGTGGCTGAGTTTGGAAAGTTCACCGAAGGCATCAAAGCCATCATCTGCAAGGGGACGCCAAAGCAACGCCAAAAGGCGTACGATGAGTTTGAAGCAAGCAAGGGTCCGACAGTGTTGGTCATGGGCTACCGCTCGACAATCCGCGACTTCAAGCAGCTTCAAGACATTCATTGGGGTTGCGTCATCTATGATGAAGCAAGTGCCTTTAAGAACCCCAAAACCCAAGTCCATCAGGTTTGTCGCCATTTTGGGGAGAACTCGGATCGCACTTGGGGGTTGACCGCCACGCTCATCAAGAACCGACTGGAAGAAGGTTGGGGGATCTATCAAGTCATCGCCCCAGGACTGTTCCACCCGTCACGAACACGGTTTCTCAGTGAGTTTTGTGTGACCCGTTTACAAAGGATCGCAGGTAGCCGCCGTCAGATTCCAGTGGTTGTCGGACACCGCCGCGACCATATCGAGAAGTTCCGAGGTCTGATTGACCCGTACTTCATTGGACGCCCCAAGCACGAAGTTGCATCCGAGCTTCCACCACTGACAACACGCACCATAAAGATTCCAATGACCCGCGCTCAGTCTGCCCTGTACTCAGAGGCATTGAGCGGTTTGCTCGAAGTCGTGGATAAAGAGTCAGGCGAGATGGAAGAGAAAGAGGTCACGCAGTTGACCGCTATCGCCTACTGCCAACAGATCGTGAACCACCCGCTTCTTATTGGTCATGAAGGAGACTCGTCGAAGCTCGACGCCCTCATGGACTTGATTACCGAGGGTGACCTGTCCGAAGAAAAGATTATTGTCTACAGCCGATTCCGTTCGATGGTGGACATTATCATGGAGAAGCTACGCACCAAGAAGATTGACGCAGTGCGTATCACAGGCTCAGAGAACGAAGATCAGCGGAAAGAAGCCCAAGACGCTTTTCAAGACACTAAATCTTCTACGCGTGTCATTTGCATCACCAATGCCGCCACCGAAGCCGTCAACCTTCAATCAGCAAAAGCCGTGGTCTTCTATGACACTCCTTGGAGTGCTGGCGATTACTTGCAGGCTCTTGGTCGAATGATTCGCATTGGTACAGAACACGATAAGGTTTACGCCTTCCACCTTGTGTGCGAGGACTCTGTGGATGAGCGTGTGCAATCGGTACGTCGAAGCAAGATGCGTTTGATCGAATCGGTTATCGGCAAGCGGCTCAAGGGTGATTCGGACGACGACTTCCAAGTCAGTGCCGCAAACGAGATCGGTGACATTTTCGCCGCTCTACAAGCAGATGCGAGGAAACAACATGGCTGGTAGCGGCACAATCCACATGAGTGGTCAACCTGATTGCAAGAAGTGCCATGGTCGTGGTGTGGTTCCAAACGGGACGTTCGCCGTCACCCCTTGTGAGTGTACAGTGCTTCGCAGTTTGGTTCGCAATGTCGATAGAGGGTGGCGGGGGTTGATGACAGCCCCTAACATTGACGGGCGTTCGCCGTTGCTTGACGCTGCCAACTCCAATAGCGACTGTTGGATCACCGCTGACCGCCCAACCATTCGGATGCACATGAAGCACACCGCATTGCGGATGGGTCCAAACTGGAAGTTCAATGTTGTCACGGACGCTGAGTTGATCACGGCTTGGCTGGCGACGGCTGGTCTTGCAGGGATGAAGGTGCTTGATCCTGATGTGATGCTGGATGCCGCACCCGTCTCGCTTCGTAAGCTGACGCTTATCGACATGGTTGAACCCTCAGACAACTTGGTGGTCATCTTGGGTGTCAAGGCTGCACGGAACGTCGCGATGCCTGAAGTTCTGCTTGAAGCCATCACACTTCGACGCGCAGCGGGTAAACCGATGTGGCTTGTCGATCAACCGAACAAACCCTTTCGCGAAGGTCATCGAGCTTGGTCCTATGAGGTTCAAGACGAGATGTATGGTTTTGAAAAATACGCGTTGCAGTCCACATCAAGCGGGGGAGAAATGCCACACTTGAAGGACATGCTCGAAACAGACACCGCTAAGGGTCGTCGTTCAAGCCGTCGGAGCCTTTCATCAGGCTCAGGTCAGACAAGGACTCTCAAAGGAGGTTCCGAATGAAATACCTTATCCGTTCAACTATAGTTGCCGACGCGACCAAAGACCTTCCCACCGAAGCCTTTAAGAACTGTCTGAAGCTCGAAGAATCAGGTGTGTCGTGTGACATTCCAGAGGAACAAAAGATTTGGGACTATGTGTGCGACTTCTCTCGCAACCATGGACACGCGCCCAAGATTCAAACGGTGCGCGAGCATTTTGTAAACAAACGAGACGAAGACACCATCAACCGTCTTGCACACTTGGCGACCGTCACACCCATCTACCGTGGCGACTTCGAGAGGCACACGACTCAGATTGCAGAGCAACGGGCGGTGCTTGGACTCACCAACCTGTGCAAGCAAGTGGCACGTATTGCTAACGACGGCATGGAGATCAAAGACGGTAAAAAAGAACAACGGCTGCAAGGCTCTAAAGACGCCATCAGGTTCCTTGTGGACAAGTCCCACGATTACGTCACCCCTGTCTTCGGCTCACGTCTTTCGGGTGAGGTGACCCAAGATGGTGACGCCGTACTGAAAGAGTATGAGCGCGTAAAGAGCGACCCCTTCGCAGGGATCGGAGCCATGACAGGCATCCAGCAAATCGACCAAGCCATCCAAGGCGCACAGAAAGGCGAACTCTGGACACACGCCGCATACACAGGTGGTTTGAAGTCTACCTTGATGCTGAATTGGGCATACAACCAAGCTGTCATCTATGGGAACAGTTCGTTGATATTCTCGCTGGAAATGCCATACAGCCAATGCCGACGGATTCTCTATGCCATGCACTCTCTCAACCCTGCTTTGAGAGACAAGCGAATCGAACTCGGTATCGAAAGCAAAGAGGGTCCGAACCGAGGCTTGAACTATTCGGATCTAAAGCACGGTAAACTCGGTCCCAATGGGGAGTCTTTTTTTCGAGACACCGTGATCCCACATTTCTCAGATGGTCCAACCATCACCTTGCCTTCAGGCGAACCGATCCAACACGGCAAAATCCAAATCGAGGTTGCAGACCCCGACAAGTCGGACTTTACGGTTTCTGACCTTCGCTCAAAAGCCGAACTGCTTTATGCCGAAAACCCTTTCAACGTCATTTTTGTCGATCACGCTGGTTTGATGGCTCCCCGTTATCGGAACAGCTCTCAGACAGAACGAACCAATGAGGTGATGCGTGATTTGAAGCGACTCGCCATGAGTTTCAATCGAGGTCAAGGTATCGCCGTCGTCGCCTTGTTCCAGATCAATCGAAATGGTTTCAAAGAAGCCTGTAAACGCAAGGAAAAGGGCTTACCTCCGCTCTACACCTTGGCTGATCTCGCCTATGCAAATGAAGCAGAGAAGTCCTCAGACGTGGTGACGGCAGGTTTCATTGACTCCGAGCTGCGTAATCAAGGTCAGGTATTGTTCCAGTGCTTGAAAACACGCGATATGGAGCCATTCGACCCATTTTATTCAAGGGTAGAATGGCCTTGTCGGAGAATACTCCACTGTGACGACATTCCCGACTTCGGTGAGGCTGGCAAAGAACGTATCGCGCAACAGGCTGAAAACCTGACCGATCAGCAAGCCCTTATCGACCAAATGCTTGATATTTAGGAGGGATCAATGGGCATCAAAGAAATCGAGACGGGGATAACCGAAGCTGACCAATACATTCTTTTGGAGCCACGCGAGAGGTTCGACTCTTGCGCTGTTGGTGTTGTCGAAGGCTATGGGCAGTCTCCGCGTGTTTGCTACTCCTACACCAAAGTCATTGAGGTTTTACTCGAAGACGGGGGCAGTCTCGAAGATGTTCAAGACCACTTCACCTACAACATTCTTGGTTCCTACGCAGGGGAAAACACCCCCTGCTTTTTGTTTCAAGGTGCGTAATGTCGCGAGCGCGTAAACGAGCCGACAGGATTCGTGAGGAAGTGCCGCTTGATGAAGTGTTGTACCGATACGGGTACAACTTGATCCCTAATGCAGACCGAGAACAGCAGTTTTCTTGCGACCTTCATGGCGACGGGTCGGACAGTAAACCTTCCGCTCGCTTTTACCCTGAATCAACATCTTGGCATTGTTTCGCTTGCTCAAAGAGTCGAGACGCCATCTCGACAGTCATGGCTAAAGAGGGGCTTTCCTTTGGTGAGGCATGCGCAAACCTTGAGACGACCTACGGCTTGCCACCCCTGCCTTATGAGGGTGACGAAAAGCCTGTTAAGCCCAAGGTGGAAATACAGGCTCGAATAGAGGACACGCCAGAACAGGCGAGTGGTCGAATCTTGAAGGTGTTGAAGTCTTTTTCAGTCTGCAAAGACATGAAGCTCGAAGACCTGTTGCGTCTTTGGGAGATACACGACCGCGTTATGTACCTGCATCGTGAGGGCAGCATTGACGACGGCAAGGTTCATCAGAGCCTTGCCAGAGTGAAGAAGACTGCGATGCGCCTCGCGAGTGAATCTTGAACGGCTTGGTTCGATACCAGTTTGACGATCCAAGTTGGGGTAAGTTTGGGATCATCCGACCCATCCCAAAAGGCGATGAGCTGTGGGGCTGTCTGAAACCCCTCAAGGGAACTGAGTGGGAACAGTGGCTACCTGTGGTTTCTGGTGAGAGTATGTCACATGCGCTTCATGGTTACTTGGCTCCGCTGATGAAAGAAATCGGTCCAGAGCCACGCCTGATTGCCAAGCAAGTTCCTGATCTCATAGGCAAATGCAGCATGTATGTTGAGTGCATGACAGCGGAACCGAGTTGTATCCCATCAGGACCACCACCCGACTGCTACGAAGCCCCATCAGAGTTTGCATCAGTAAGCAGTGCAGCAACGCAAGTCGTTTGGGCTTGGAAGTCGGGAGATTGGGTCGTTGTCGTCGGAGACGGGGAGTTCTCCCTATAGGGGGGCTTCTTCAGGCTTATTTGAGTAAGCCAAAAAGAAAGGAGAAGGTCAGTGTCATTTTTTGAACAGCTATATGAGTCGGTAAGACCTGAAATCGTACAGTATCCGTGGATGGCAGAGTGCGAAATGGTCCTTGTTACCAACGAAGACCAGTTGAAAGAATGTATCGACAAGTGCATCGAGGCTGGCGTCTACGCTCTCGACCTCGAAACCACTGGTCTGGATAACCGCGTTTTTGACGGGGAAACCAGAGCAAAGATTGTCGGGATCTGCCTATCTCATGACGAAAAGGTGGGGTATTACTTGCCAGTGCGTCACCACAAAGGGACCAACCTACCTTGGACGATGGCACATCGTGAGTTGTGCCGATTAGGGGAATCCGACGCCAAGGCGGTATTTCACAACGCCAAGTTTGACTGCGAGTTTCTTGAGTTTAACGGTTTAGGTGCCATTGGCGATTGGAACGACCCTAAGCGGTGGCACGACACGCTCGTACTCGCCTACCTTCGGAATCAGAAAGCGCGGAACAAGGGTTTGAAGTACCTGAGTAAGTCCGAGCTTGATTGCGAAATGATTGAGTTGAAGGAGTTGTTTGGTCCCGAACATAAAGGCGACCTTGACTTCTCACTTCTTGATTCGGATTGGGAACCTTGTGTGTGGTATGCGGCGTCCGATGCGATTTGTACCCTTCGTCTGTTCAACCTTCTCCATAAGCAAGTCATTGGTAGGAAGATCGAAGGTGTCCCGTCTATGTCGGGGATCTACGTCATCGAGAAGATGGCTCTTAATGCAACCCGCTGGATGGAACGCTGCCGAATCCCCATCGACCAAGACAAGGCGCGTGAACTAATCCGCATTGGTCAGAAAGAGTGGTGGCAGTCAGTATGTGAAGTTTATGCCTCAGCAAAGGAAACCCTTGAACGCGATGTGCGACCTGCATGGGTTAAGCTCTTGGCTGGCGACATAAAAAGCGGGTTGAGCTTTGACCCTGAAGAGGTGTCACCTTCATACATGGACAGGGTGAATGAGGCACGTACTCATGCCAAGCGCATGAAGATGGACCCTGACGACAAACTCACCAAGACAGTACGGTCGTTGGTTGCTGACAAAATGGAAGAGGTTCGTTTCCCCTTGGTGTATGACATTCTATCGGGGGATCAACTTGGTAAGCTGTTTCGTGAGTTGGAAGTCCCTGGGCTTCAAGCCACTGAAAAGTCAGGTCAGGTGAAGACCAGTAAAGACGAGCTTGATCGCGTCGTTGAAGAGGCTGGCGACCAGTTTCCTTACATGGCGAAGATCAAGCGGTTCCGCGAGACCTCCAAGGCTCTTTCCACCTATTTGATTTCCATGATCGAAGACTGCGCCCCCGACGGTTCACTCAAAGCCAACTTCAACGGGTTGCGTACAGACACAGGGCGATTCTCTGCGCCTGTGTCTAAGCGACCCAAAGTAGACGGTGGTTGCCGTGTTCCTTGGCAGGGAATGCCTTCAGGGTACGACCCCAACCGACCAGAGTGCTTGAAACGACTGAGAGAGTGCATCGTCGGTCGTGATGACCGTTTGCTTGTCGCCATTGACTACGCTGGCGTTGAGCTTCGTATCGCCACCAACTTGTCCAGAGAACCCAAGTGGATGGCTGAATACTTCCGCTGTGCGGATTGCGGTGAGGCGTTTGATAAGGGTGACGGGAAAACCACCCCCGCAGCACCCCCGCCATTCTGCCCCAAATGCGGGTCAGATAAGATTGGCGACCTGCACAGTCTCACCACCATCATGCTTTACGGTGAGGACATTAAGAAAGATAAGAAGATGTTCAAGGCAAAGCGACAGATTGGGAAGGCGACCAACTTCCTGCTTTGCTACGGTGGTGGTCCGAATGCGCTGACTCAGCAAATCGGTTTGGAAAGACCCGAAGCCGAACGCGTCAAAGCGACCTTCGACAAATCATACAACTACCTTCGGGATTGGTGGGGTCAACAGCATCGGTACGGGCGTCGGTTCAACTTCGTCACCACGGCGTTTGGTCGTCGCTGTCCAGTACCAGACATTAACCTCCCCAAGTTCGATAAGCAGACTGGGCGAAGAAACGGCTCATTCATCTCGAAAGCAGAACGCAACGCTACCAACGCCCCCGTACAGGGAACGAGTGCTGACATTACTAAGATGGCGATGGGGATGATTCATCGTCACGCCATTAAGAATAACTGGCTCGACCGTATGGGCATGATGATTACCATGCACGATGAGTTGGTGTTTGATGTAGAGCCTTCATTGATGAAAGATTTCTTGGACGTGGTGCCAAAGATCATGGCGTCGAACAAGATGATCCTAAGCCGAAACTGGTCAGTGCCTCTCACTGTAGACATTGAGGTCGGTAAGGACTGGACAGTCCCTTACAACATGACCGAGATCATCCACACTAAAGAAGTGCCTGAAGGATTGAGAGACCTGCTCGGCGACCACATAGACGACATTGTAAACGGAAAACCACAAACAGAATCGGTCGTAACTGAGACGAAGAAAGACGAACCGAAACCTCTGGAAGACTTCAAATACGAGATTCAAAGCCCATTGACCGTCAAGCTGGCAATCAAGCTGGCGACAGCGGTTTCTAAATCTCGAACACCTAATGGCAAGACGCTTGTTTTGTCAGGTGAACACGGGCAAATCGTTTCGCGGCTGGCGTTTAAGGGCAAGCCCCCACGCATTGACGTAGAAGCGTTCACACAGCTCATTGAAGCAAAGGAAAAAGCAGATGGATAATAAGCAAGAAAACTTCGCCACTCAGAATGTCGCAGAGATCTTGAACTTGTGGGGTCCGACAATCGTTCACTTGATCGAGCGTCAGGCTCGGAATGACTTTATGTTCACAATGTTGGAAAAGAACGGTGTTCTCCCCAAAGGCTCCAACGCATTGGGTGACGCACTAATGGAGAAGCTGAAAGGCGAGAACGAGAAGAACGCCATCAAAACAGCCGCCGCCAACTCTGAGGTCATCCCCTTCGAGTACGTGCAAAAGGTCGGTGTCGTGCGTCGTACCCTCGAAGAAAACGAGCGGGTCATTAACAACATCTGTGAAGGTCTTGGCATACCCACTGGCGGGTAAAATGTAGGGGGTTTTGTTTAGGAGTTGATATGAAGAAAGACCTGTTCAACGAATGCTTCGACCAAAGAGCATCACCGAACGAGTTCAAAGACGCTTTTTGCAAGCGTTGCAGAAATCCAGTGTGCGTACACGCACAGTGGCACTTGGACCAATTTGGCAAGCGCAACGCTACTCAAGAAGCTCGTCTCTTCAACCCCAAGTTCGCGGACGTAAACAACCCCAAGCACAACTCTTTACGGGAACGAGATTTTCCCTCTTTGTTTAGAGAAGCCATCCGTTTGCATCGTGCCGACGAGATTGGGGATTGGAGCCTGCCTGAAGACAATGTTGTTTTGGCTCCCATTCCTTCGGAGGCTGCAAACAGTGAATCTCAAGACTTGGTAGAGAAAGCGGTCCAGTCCTTGAAAAAAGGATCAAGGGATCAAGCGGAAGAACCTGAAATCGCCCCTGAAGAGCCAGAAGCCCAATCTGCGGGATCAAGCGTTTCAAGTCCCGAAATTGAGCTTGGTTCAAATTTCCCAAAAACCGACCAAAATCCGACACCCGAATCGAAGGAAAAAGGAACCAATCCGAACACTAAAATCGAAACTCCCCGTCCGACCCCTCAAAGCGTAGGTGAAAAAAACACCCAATTTGATGACGGTTTGATGGTGGGCGGTGACTACCCGCGTCAAGACTTTGACGAGCCAAAGTCTAAAAAGCAGCGCGTGGTCGATTCATGGGGATCGGGTGGAAAGATTCACGAACCAGGCACAACAGTTAAAATGGGGAAAAAGAAATGAGCCAAGACGATAACGAACTACTGGAATCAAGACTCGCTGAAATATCCGAGGCGGTCTACAATAACTCACCAGAGCTGCGAGACTTGATCGATAAGGTGTCGAGCGGAGAGTTGGACGAACAAGAGGCTTTGTCGCAAATGATGAAAGCCGTCATGCAAAACGACGAACTCAATACCAGCTTGCAGACGTACTCTAATGAGGCGGTAGGGGAGTTGAAGGCGACGAACCCTGCTATTTTTCAACCGCCTTCAGGACTGCCTAAGCTCGACCCGATGTTTGAAGCCCGTTTGTTTGAGCGCATCCAGTTTGACGAAGATGCGCCCGAACTCAGGCGAGGTCCACTACCCGCAGGGGTAAAACCAGCCGTACCTGTGTCAGATGCTTCCCCCAATCCCGTTGCACTTGGGGCATCACTTCACACCGCATCCGAGCAGATGGAGCAAGAAATCAAGGCACTGATTAACGCTCACAATGAAAGCGAAAGCACTGAGCTAACGCCTTGGGCTTCAAGCGGCTTTGCCAATCTCCCTCAACCAACCGATTACCAGCCAGGAACACTGCCAGCATTGATTAACGTGGCAAAACCTGATGGTGGGGCTTTGGCAGCGTTCACAGTGCCAGAGAGCCAAGAACTCGCGTGGAAAGCGGCTGTCACCACACACGGTAGGCGTAGTGCCGCTGCGACCATCGAGCGGATTGTACTCACCCACCTAAAAGAGATTGGCTTGGACGTTGAATCTCAGCCCCTTCAAGCCGATACCGAGAACATCGTTAAGAAGACGGTCTGGACTTTCTCGATTTTGGGTACGGGAGGGGAATCAACACAGAGTAACTTTAGCCCTGTCGCGAATGCTTCCGCAGCTATCGCAAACGAACTGTCTCAGCCCTTTGTAGCTGAGAACGGCATGATTGATATATCGACCCCCCTTTGGTTTGAGATCACGACAGTTGATATGATTGAAGAGAGGACGGTCGGTTGGGCGGCTTTGCTAAGAGAGAGGGTATGAAAGGCTCATCTGTAGACATTGCTGTTGCTTCATGCACTCTCCAAGAGGCTCGACGCAAGTCGGCTCTCGATGGGTATTGGCGAATCATCCTTACTCCGAACGACGCCATCGGTAAGATGCTTATCGACACGATAGAAGCGTGTGGGGGATCGGGTAGAACTGAAGTGTTCCCAAGTGGGGGCAGGGTAAGCGTGACTTCGGACAACACTCCTTTTGGAGATACCTCAGCCATCATCATTCCCATAGGCTCATGGACAGAACCGTCAGCCTACGACACCTTAATGGCATGGGAGAACCATTGTCGCGGGGTGGATAGATGAGCCAAGATTACCTGTGGACAGTGCTTATTCAAGGTGGTGCGGAGGTTTCGTATCGAGGTCAAGGCACTGTCCAATACCATGATGGTAGGCAGAGTGTGTGGAAGATTCGCGGTACGCGCAATGCGGTCCAAGAAGTCGTCACGACGGCAGAGAGCATCGGCTGCAAGGTCACGATCTACGAAGATAGCCAGACCGTAGAGCAAGAGACAATACGCTTGAAACTGTTGGATCTTGGTGACGGCTTCGTGTTTCAAACTGAGAATTGTCCAACATGCCATTGGTTTGACCCGCTGACCCAAACAAATTGCGGAAAAGAGGACTGGCCTGACGAAACTGTCAATGCTTCCAAGCTCTTACATGAGAAAGCAAAAGTGGACGATGAGGCTTGCCCCCTCAATCGTTTGCCTATTGATATGTCCTAACGAAAGATCGGGAGACCTGATATGAAACACCTTTTTATTGCGTTTACTTGGCTTGTAGCTCCACCAGTGTTGGCTAATCCAGCGGATCAGCCAAACGGTGCAGTTGTACGCCCTGTGTTCTATACGGTGAACTTTAACGTCGAAGGGTATTCGTTGGTGAACAACCCGACGACCCCCCCTCAGATGACTACGCTTCCCAAGGTGTATATGGAGAACTCACTGTCTCCTTACATCACCAAGTCGCCAAGTGTTTCCCCAAAGGAAATGCTCACAAAGTTGACTAAGCAGATTGACGCCAAGGTCGAGGCCAAGAATAAACCCGCCACTAATCCCACAGCTACACCCTGACCTTTCTCTTGCCGTTCCCGTATTGGTATTAGGTAAGAGGGTGTGTCAATGGGTAGAAAAAGAAAAGACCAGCGATATAAAGTTGATGCTGACACGGAGAAGCAGGTCTTTACTCTAATAGATGGGAAGGGTCTTTCAGACCTGATCGAATTGCGTGACGCACTGAGTCAGCAAATTGACCATGTGTCTTCGGCATTAGGGAACGCACCTTTGGATGCGTTGGCTCAAACCCTCGCACTCAAATCAAGGCGACGCGGTGAGGCTCGCTTTGAGATCGACCCTGACGGTCAAATGGTGTTGGTGGTGTCGTATGGCGGGGAGGCGCAAAGCCCCATGTCCCGTAACGATTTAACCCCTGCTTGGAACAAGCGACCAGACCAACCGACTCAGGCTAAACCGAAGCCTAAACCGAAGCCGAAGCCTAAAGCTCAAGCCAAGCCCAAAAAGAAGGGCTTCGTAAAAACATCTGTGGCTGTATCTCAGACTACCGTGATTCCAACGGTTGACGACGGGCTGGACGCAATCCTCGATGCCTTCAATGAAGAAGCCGACACGGACGCACCGCAACCTGTTTCACTTGTCAGTGATGACAGTGAGGTCAACGAGCCTAAACAAGTGGTGCATGATGGGTATGTGCCGAAGACCCGATCCAAGTTGCGTCGGATTCCTGGTCAGCCTGTGACAAGGGGGAGGGGGAATGAGAAATCCCTCGCTGCCATCATGTCGATGGGTGAAACGAAAAACGGGGATGATCCCACTTAGGAACCATCCCCGTATCGC
>MDTG01065704.1_pt1 | contig 20598 bp, 18 predicted proteins | sample 811421 | NCBI WGS metagenome assembly MDTG01 (sample SAMN05326645, study PRJNA326480) | marine metagenome | isolation source: seawater | place: Pacific Ocean: South East | collected 2011
CCTGATCGAGCCCGCCTGCATGCTGCCGTTGATCCCAGCCTTTCCGATCGCGCTCCTCGTCGCCGCTCTCGGCGCCGAGGGCAAGGCTTCGGGCGGCGGCTCAGCTCCCCGCGACGCCCCCCACGAAGGCGGCGACGAGGTTCCCTAGCTGCTCGAGGTCGTAGCCGCCCTCGAGCAGCGCGACCAGGCGACCCTCACACACCGCGTCGGCGGCCTGGCGCAGCTCGGCGCCGATCCAGTGGAAGTGCTCCTCCTCGAGGTTGAGGTTCCCCAAGGGGTCGTCGATATAGGCGTCGAAGCCCGCCGAGACGAGGATCAGCTGCGGCTCGTAGGCCAGGACCGAGTCCATGGCCGCGCGGAAGGTGTCCTGATACTGGGGCGGCTGGGTCTTGGCGGGCAGCGCGCGGTTCCAGGTCGTGCCCGCGCCCGGGCCCTCGCCCGTCTCGTCGTCGGCGCCCGTGCCGGGGTAGTAGCCCCGCCCGTGGATCGAGACGAAGTGCACGCCGCCGTCCCGGTAGAAGGCGTCCTGGGTCCCGTTGCCGTGGTGGACGTCGAAGTCGACCACGCACACCCGGTCCAGCCCGTGGACGGCGCGGGCGCGGGCCGCGGCCACCGCCACGTTGTTGAACAGGCAGAAGCCCATGCCCTTGGCGGGGCGCGCGTGGTGCCCTGGGGGGCGGACCGCCGCGAAGGCGCGGCGGGCGGGGTCGTCGCCCTCGGCGGCCAGGGCGGCCTCGGTCGCGGCGACGGCGGTCCCGATCGCGTCGAGGGCCACCGCGTAGGAGCGCGGCGAGACGTAGGTGTCGGGGTCGAGCGAGCCGCCGCCCGCCTCGGCGAGGGCCTCGATCGCGGCCACGTAGTCGGGGTCGTGGATCCGCTCGACGTCCGCGACCTCGCCGGGCGAGGCCCCTTCGCGCCGCGCGATCAGCGGGCTCGCGGCCAGGGCCGACACGGCGGCCGCGTTGCGCGCGGGGCACTCGGGGTGCCCCGCGGGCATTTGGTGGTCCGCGAAGACCGGATCGGCGTAGAGGACGAGCGACATGGGAAGGGTATATCAACTGCCTCGGTCGTCCCCGCCGCCCGGCGCGAGGCGGAGCGCGACGACCAGCGCGAACACCAGCAGCGTCCCGCTCCCCAGCAGGCCGCCCAGCCGGAGCGGCTTGACCGCGAAGTGCAGCAGCGAGAAGAGCGCGAAGAGCCCCAGCCCCGCGCGCGCCGCGGCGCCGAGCGGTCCCGGCGGGCGGGCCGCCAGCCAGGCCAGGGCCGGCAGGAGGAGCACGTGGTGGTGGTGCCAGGCGATCGGCGCCAGCAGCAGCGGGGCGGCGATCAGGAGCGCGTAGCCCGCCGCGCCTGGGTGGTGGTGAGCGGGCGCCTGCGAGGCCTGCGCCCGCTCGCCGCGCGCGGAGAGGCCCAGGGCGGCGCCGAGCAGGCCGAGGGCGATCAGCCCCAGGGCCGCCTTGCCGGCCGGTCCCGGGTCGTGGCGCACCGTCAGCGAGACCAGCGACTGGTTGTTGCCAATGTGCACGTTGCGCGAGGTCAGGTCGCGCTCGCCGGGGTCGCGCAGCGGGCGCAGGACCATGTGCTGGGTGAAGTGCTCGAGGGCGGCGCCGGTCCCGCGCGGGCCCAGCAAGGGCAGGGGGACCAGCACCAGCCACAGGATCAGCCCCGCGGCGGCGCCGGCCAGCGCTCGCCAGCGCCGCGCCGCCAGCAGCCCGACCAGGACGAAGCCCGGGGTGAGCTTGATCGCGGTCGCCAGCGCGATCAGCGCGCCCCCCAGGGGGGCGAAGGCGGGCCCCTCCCGCTCGCGCGCCAGGCAGGCCGCCGCCGCGAGCAGCAGCCCCAGCAGGGGCGGGCCGACCTGGCCGCGCAGGAGCGCGCTGATCGCGGGCAGGGCCACCAGGGCCCACACCAGCGCGTCGCGCCAGCCGAGCGGCCCCTGGAGCGGGCTGGCGCCCGAGCGCCGCCACAGCCACCACCCGCCGAGGGCGACGAAGGTCGAGACCAGGAACCACAGCCCCGCCGCGACCCGCAGGGGGAGCTTGGTGAGCGGGGTCAGGAACACCGCCAGGGTCGGCGGGTAGACGTAGGGCCAGCCGCGCGAGCTCTCGACCAGGAGCGGGTCCTGGCCTGCGAGCACGCGCTCGCTGCCGGCCAGGTAGACGGGCAGGTCGGTGCGCTCCTTGGGGCCGGCTCGATAGACCGCGTCGGCGCCGAGGATCAGGATCAGCAGCGCCGCCAGCCAGGGGCCACAGCGGCGCCACGCAGAGGGTGCGTCCACGGCGCGCAGCATACGCGCGCCAGCAGGGGCTTCGGCGCCTAGCCGATACAGGCCCAGGCCGGGTTGGCGTTGCCGAAGGGGTCCACGTCGCAGGGGCAAATGCCCTCGCCGGCCTCCACGGTGTAGTAGATCACCCCGGTGTGGTTGACGAAGAAGTTGCGCCGGGGCTCCTCGCTCTCCTCGGCCGGGCGCGCGATCGCCCACCAGGTGAACTCGGGGGAGGAGCCTGGCTGGACGATGAACTCGTAGTCGCGCTTGAGCCCGCGGGCGACCTCCTCCTCGAGCAGGCCCGCCTGGGCCAGCTCGCTGAGCGTCCCGTAGTCGAGCACCCCGTCCTGATCCAGATCCCCCTGGCGGAAGAGCGACTGCGCCGCGGAGATCGCCTTGAGCGCGCCGATCGCGGAGCTCTCCGCGCCGTGCTGGCGGGCCTCGAGGAAGGCGGGGACGGCGACCGCCGCCAGCGCGCTGGCGCCCGCGAGGGCCGCGCCCGCCAGCAGGTGCTTGCGGCGCGAGGGGCGCTCGTCGGAGGCGTCCGGGGCGTCCTGAGCAGGCTGGGGCTGGCCCTGCTGCTTGCAACCCAGCGTGGTGCAGCCGTGCTCGTCGTAGCACTCGGCGTGCTGGGTCACCCCGCAGGCGGGGCAGGTGCGCGTCGGGCCTTGGTGGTCGGCTTCGTGGGTCTTGCGGTCCTTCATCGTCTTCCTCGTGGGCCTTGGGGCGCGCAGAGACAGGTCGAAGCTCCGCGCTGCTCGGAGGTGCTAAAGGTCACCCCCATGTGGTCCAGGCAGGGATAGGCCTCGTCCTCGTGGAGGGGCTGGTCCATGAGCGACCAGTCGAATCGCAGCGCGCTGCCTCCCTGAACGAAGTAGCCGCCGCCTTGCTTGGTGCCGCTCAGCAGCACTTCGTCGACCAGGGCTGTTCGCCCCGGCCGGTTCGCAGCAGGGGCCTGGCGCCCCGCGGGGCTCCTCGCGGCTGCGATCGCGAGCAGGGCCGCTAGCGCGCCTGAGGCCGCGAGCGCGCGTCCTCGAGCGCTCACTCGCTCGAGTCCGTTGGCGCGACCTCGAACACGTAGCCCTCCTTGACCCCGCCGCTGAGGACCTGGTCGATCAGGTCTTGCTGGGTCAGCTCGGTCAGGCTGCCGTAGTCGATCGCTGAGTGCGGGCGCTGCGAGGTCGCCAGGGCCCGGGCCCAGCAGCCGCGTCGGCCGCGCGCGCAGTCCGCGAAGTGGCTGCTCCAGTGCCCCGCGTGCGGGTCGGCCGGCGGGTTCAGCGCTCGCTGCGCCAAGGGCAGGCCCAGCGCGCAGAGGGCGAGGGCCAGCGCGCCTCCCAGCCAGCGCTGCCAGCTGCCGCCGAGTCGCCAGCGCAGGAGGCCCAGGGCCAGCGCTCCGAGCAGGAACCACATCGCCTACTGCCCGATCGGGGTCCAGCTCGCGGCTGGCTCGCCGTTGGGGCCGACCTCGCAGGGGCACATGGGGGGCCGCCCCGGCTGCGAGTAGTAGATCACCCCCTCGTGGTTGGCGAAGAAGCTGCGCTGCTCGGCGTCCCGGTCCAGGGGGCGCGCCATGGCCCACCAGGTGAACTCGGGGTTCGCGGCGGGCTGGCACACGAACTCGTAGCCATACTTGCGCCCGCTGGCGAGGACCGAGTCGACCAGCTGGGTCTCGCCCAGCTCGCAGAGGGTGGCGTAATCGAAGACCTCGTCCTGCTCCTTGTCGGCCTCGCGGAACAGGCTCTGGGCGGTCGCGATCGTCTTGAGCGAGCCGATCGCGGCGCTCTCCATGCCGCGGCGGTGGCAGCTGTGTCCGATCAGCTCGGGCAGGATCACGGCGCCGCCCACCAGCACTGCGGCCACCGCGATCAGGACGTTGCGGACGCGGCGGGGCCAGGAGGGGCTCGCCGCCGAGGGGGCGCTCCCGGGGGTAGGGCGGGTGTCACGGCGTCGCTCGCGGGCCGCCGCGCGCCCGCTCCCCTTGCAGCCGAGGGTCGTGCAGCCGTGGGCTTCGTAGCACTCGGCGTGCTGAGTCGTCCCGCACTCGGCGCAGGTGCGCGTGAGCGAGTCGTGGCAGGAGGGGCAGCGGAGGGCCGAGTCGTGGCGAGCGTGCAGCGTGAGCGTCATGCCCGACCCAGTGCGAAGCCGGGGCCAGGCTCAAGTCCAAGCGCTGGCAGGGGGCCTGGGTAGCCCCTTACCCACCTGGGAGCCCCCGGCGCGGGGTCGACCCTTCCTTACCGGCCGATCGGCTCCATGTTGACCGGCTGGTCGCTCGGCTGCGGCTCGTAGAACACGACCCCTCGGCCTCGCTGCCAGGTCAAGCCGCGTGAGGTGGGGCGCGCCTGGGCGCTGCGAAGCGGCTGCTGGGGGCCTTGGGGCTGGGGCCGGCAGCAGTGGTGGGAGCGGGGCGCCCGCGCCGGCTGGGGCGCCAGGGACCAGCCGAGGGCGAAGAGGCTGATCCCGAAGCTGAGCCAGGGCAGGGCCCCCTGGTGCCACGGAGCGGCTCTTGGCGTGGGCGCCGCGGGCGGCGGGGCCGTCTCCGCCGGTGGAGGCCCCGCGTGGAGGTCGTCGTGGCAGCCTGGGCAACGAAGCGCCGAGCCGGCGCGGGCATGGAGCTGGATCTTCATGGCCCCTGCCAGTGCGAAGCTCATGCCGCTCCAAGTCCCCCAGGCGCGTCGGGCGCGCGGGTAGGCGCTTACCCAGCCAGGCGCTGAGTCCTCCCCAGGAGCTGGAGTTTTCTCGGCGGCACTCTGCCGGGGTGCTGTGTAAGTCGTTGAGTTACAACGGGTCCGAGAGCTGAGATTCCGATGTCACCAACTCGGCTCCTCCTGCGTTGACCGCCCGAACCCAGGAGGAATCGACCATGATCATGACTGCCCCCCACCCCAGCACCGGCACCCAGACCCGCAGCTCCCAGACCAATGGGGGCGGCCGCCTCGTGAGCGCCGACGGTCGCGCGCTCCCGCTCCGCCACGTCCACCTCGCCGCGGAGGCCGCCGGCGGAATCGCCCGCGTCACGCTGACCCAGACCTTCTTCAACCCGCACGACGAGCCCCTCGAGGTGCGCTACCTGCTCCCCCTCCCCAGCGACGGCGCGGTGAGCGGCTTCTCCTTCACCCTGGCCGACCAGCGCGTGAGCGGTGAGGTGACCGGCAAGCAGGTCGCCCGCCAGCGCTTCGAGCGCGCCGTGGCCTCGGGCCGCACGGCCGCCCTGCTCGAGGAGGACCGCAGCAGCCTCTTCACCCAGCGCGTCGGCAACGTCCCGCCCCGGAGCGAGATCGTGGCCGAGGTGATCGTCGACCAGCCCCTGCGCTGGCTCGAGGAGGGCTGCTGGGAGTGGCGCTTCCCGACCGTGGTCGGCCCCCGCTACCAGGGCCAGGCGGGGCGCGTGCAGGACGCCGCCAAGCTGAGCGTGCCCGTGGCGGACGCTCCGCTGAGCGTGGGCGCGACCCTGACCCTCTCGATCGGCGACGACCTGACCGGCTCGGCGACCTCGCCCAGCCACGCGATCCAGACGCGTAACCGGGTTCGCCCGACGAGCCCGCTCGAGGTCAGCCTCGAGGGCGAGGGCAAGGCCCGCCTCGACCGCGACGTCGTGATCCGCTGGCCGGTGGCGTTGCCGAGCGTGAGCGCCAAGGTCCACGCGGCGCGCCCCGCGACGGCCGCCCACGACGGCGACCAGTTCGCGCTCCTGACCGTGGCGCCCCCCACCGGCGGCGGCGTCGCGCTGGCCCGCGACCTGACCTTCCTGATCGACACCTCGGGCTCCATGGGCGGCCGGCCCCTCGAGCAGGCGGCGCGCGTGGTCGAGGCCATGATCGAGACCCTCGGCGTCAACGATCGGATCGAGCTGATCGAGTTCGGCAGCTCGCCCAAGCGCTGGCAGCGCAAGCCGGTCCGCGCGACCGAGGCCAACAAGGAGGCCGCGATCGCCTGGACGCGGAACCTGCGCGCCAGCGGCTGCACCGAAATGCACCGCGCGGTGCTCGAGGCCCTGCGCCCGCTGCGGAAGGGCTCGCAGCGTCAGGTGATCCTGGTCACCGACGGCTATATCGGCTTCGAGCAGGAGATCGTCTCGACGCTCGTCCGCGACATGCCCGCCGGCGCCCGCCTGCACACGATCGGCGTGGGCAGCAGCGTCAACCGGACCCTGACCGAGGGCGCGGCCCGCGCCGGGCGCGGGGTCGAGCTGATCATTGGGATCGACGAGGACCCGAGCGCCACGGTCCACCGCCTGCTGGCCCGGACCACGGCTCCGCTCGTGACCGACCTCGTGCTCGAGGGCGAGGGCCTGGTCGAGGTCTCGCCCCGCGCCCTGCCCGACCTCTACGCCGAGAGCCCGGCCCTGATCGCGGCGCGCCTCGCGCCCGGCGGCGGGGAGCTCGTCCTGCGCGGCCAGACCGCCGAGGGCCCCTACGAGCAGCGCTTCACGATCCCGGCCCAGCAGCCCGGCGAGGGCCCCTGCGTGGTGGCCAACCTGTTCGGGCGCGAGAAGGTCAAGGACCTCGAGACCTCGCTCAGCGGCGGCGCCAGCCAGCGCGAGGTCGACCGCACGATCGAGGACACCGGGATCGAGTTCCAGATCGCGACGCGGCTGACCTCCTGGGTCGCCGTCAGCGAGGAGATCACCGTCCAGCCGGGGACCACCCTGCGCACCGTCGACCAGCCCCACGAGCTGCCCCACGGCGTCTCGGCCGAGGGCCTCGGCCTGCGCGCCCCGCGGGCACCGGGGGCACCAGGCTTGGCCATGCCGGCCCTGCGAGACGTGACGGTGGCCAAGCGCCCGATGGCTCCGCCGCGCCTCAGCCGCCGTCGCAGCAGCTTCAGCGCTCCGGTCCCGCCCCCGCCCTCGGCTGCGCCCAGCGAGGAGGAGCTGGAGCTCGACTGGGAGGGCGACGCGCCGACCCTGTCGGTGGAGAGCGGCTTCGGGGGCGCCCGCTTCGACGACGGCGACGACGACGAGCGCGCGCAGACCGGCGAGTTCGTGCTGGACGACCGCTTCGGCGACGACGAGGACGACGGACTGATCCCCACCGTTGAGGTCCCCTCGATCTCGGCGGACATGGGCTTGATCGAGACCGAGTCCGACGCTGCTTTGGTCGAGGTCGGCTCGGACGAGTCCATGGAGTATGAGGCCTTCGAGCTGATGGACGAAGGGGAGGAAGAACCCGACGGCGCGCCGAAGAGCCTCGGGATCACGACCAAGCGCAGCCTGCCGGCGTCGTCGCCGCGTCGCGCTGGCAAGCAGGCCCAGCCGCGCAGCTCGCGCCTGCCCTGGCTGATCCTGCTCGCGATCGTGGCCCTGGCCTTGATCCTGTGGGCCGCCAGCAGCGCCTTCGGCGCCGTGCCCTCGCACCAAAACAGTCTGAAGTCGGGAGACGGGCGCACGCGCCCCACCGTCCCCGCGGTTCCTAAGCAGCCTCGTTTCCCGGCTTCGGGGGTTGGTTCGCCGCGGTGACACCCGACCTCGATGTTCACCTGCCGGGGATCGTTGCTGGGGACGCCCAGGCCTTCGGGGCCTGGCTGTCCCTCGCGGAGCCCACGCTGCGGCGCGGGCTGCGCAGCTTCGCCCGGCAGGTGGACGTCGAGGCGGTGCTGCAGGAGGCCTTCCTGCGCACCTGGCAGGTCGCCCCGCGCTTCCAGCGGGACGGCCGGCCGAACGGTCTGGTCCGCCTCACGCAGCGGATCGCGACCAACCTCGCGATCAGCGAGACGCGTCGACTCAAGAAGGCGATCGCGACCGACCCGGTCCTGCTCGCCGAGGGGATCGACGAGAGCCAGCAGGTCGAGATCCACCTCCCGGACCCGCTCCTGCGCGAGACGATCGCTGGCTGCCGCGAGAAGCTGCCGCCCAAGCCCAAGGCGGCCCTCGAGGCCCGCCTCGAGAGCGAGGGCCGCCACCCGGACGCGACCCTGGCCGAGCGGCTGGGCATGCGGAAGAACACCTTCCTGCAAAACTTCACCCGCGCCCGCAAGCTGCTGCGCGAGTGCCTCGAGCGCTTCGGGGTCGACTTGAAGCTGGAGCTCGGATGAGCGACGAAGCCCTCCTGATCGAAGAGGTCGCCGCGGCCTACCGCCCCCGCGACCCCCGCCAGCTCGGCACGCTCCCCGCCTGGCATGACCTGACGCCCGCCGGCCGCGAACAGGCCTTCGAGCTGAGCGTCGAGCTGCGCGCCCTCGAAGCCGCCCTCGACCCGCAGGGCTACTCGGGCACCGTGCGCGCCGTCCTCGCGCGCCTGCCCCAGCAGGGTTAGTCCAGCCAACCAAGACAAAGGGGCCGAAGCCCGCGGCTCCGACCCCTCTAGCGTCCCCCGACCCGGGTCTTGGCGCTCAGGCCGCTACCCCTGGAAGTCGATCAGCGCCTGGCGCAGCTCGGCCTTGTTCATGCTCCCGCGGCCGGGGATCCCCAGCTCCTTGGCGCGCTCGTAGAGGGCCTTCTTGCTCCAGGTCCAGGCGTCGTAGGTCTCCTGCTTGATCGCGGGGATCTCGACCTGGGCGATCCGGGTCGCGGCGGGCTCCTCGATCACGGCGGGGAACACGATCCGCTCGTAGGCCTCGGTCTGCTCCAGGGTCGCGGTCCCGCCCATTTCGATCTCGGGCCCGATATCGCCGGGCAGCATCGGCAGGGCTCCGCTCCAGTCAACGTAGATCTCGTCCATCACTCTTCACCTTCCTTCCGCTCCCCTCTTCGGCAGGGAGGGGGCGAAGACTTGAGCGAGGGGCGGGAGGGCGCGCGCAGAGCGGGCTAGCCAAAGCCCGTCCCGAATCGGCGTCGTCAGGCTTCTCCACATGTCAACACCGGCCGTAGGGGAGGGGGTTACCCCCTCCCGCCTGGAGGGCGCGCGCAGAGCGGGTTAGCGGAGGACGCTCAGGACCCCCTGGACCATGAAGCCCAGGACCACGACCAGGGCGGCGTAGCTGAGCAGGGGCGTCAGGACGGGGTGGCGGTCGATCCACTTGCTCCAGCCCGAGATCCCCCGCTGCAGCGCCGTGCCGGGGCACACCACCGGACAGTCGCCCGCGAGCCAGCGCACGAGGTCGGCGTCGAGCTCCTCGGCTGAGGCGTAGCGCTGGGCCGGGTCGAAGGCCAGCGCGCGCGCGAGGATCCGCGAGAGCGTGCGCGGGACGTGGCCCTGGAGCGCGTGCCAGTGCCCCTCGGCCGAGGGGACCTGCTGAGGTCGCTTACGCAGGGCGGCCAGGATCGACTCGGGCGCCTGAGCGGGCAGGACGCCCAGGTAGTGCTTCAGGCTGAGCAGCTCGTAGAGCAGGGCGGCCAGGCTGTAGACGTCGTCGCGCGGCGAAGGCGGGCCGCCGGCCGCTTGCTCCGGCGACATGTAGGCCGGGGTCCCGGTGCCGGCCACGGGGTCGTCGTCGGGGGCGTCGGCGCCCAGCGTGCCTTCGACCTCGACCACGCGCGCGATCCCCCAGTCGGCGAGGTAGACCTCGTCGTTGGGGCCGATCAGCACGTTCTCGGGCTTGATATCGCGGTGGACCACGCCCCGCTTGTGGGCGTAGCTCAGCGCGCTGAGCAGCTTGCGCACGAGCTCCACCCGCCAGCGGAAGGGGTAGCGCGCGTGCTCCTCGGCGCCGCCGAGGTGCAGCGCGCCGATCACGTCGCGCAGGGTCCGCTCCCCGCGCGAGAGCTTCATCGTGAAGTAGGGCTCGCCCGCCTCGTTCAGCCCCATGTCGTGGACCGGCACGATATGCGGGTGCTCGAGTTGGCCCGTGATCTGGGCCTCGCGCAGGAAGCGCGCCATGTCCTCGGGGGAGGTGTTCTTGCGCGAGAGGACCTTCATCGCGACCACGCGCCGCAGGTCCCGGTCCTCGACGCGCAGCACGACCCCCATCCCGCCTTCGCCCACGACGCCCTGGCGCTGATACTTGCCGTCCTCGCTCGGGATCGCGGGCGGCTGCGCGTCCCTCCAGTCCTCGAAGGCCTGGCGCTTCAGCCGGCTGGTGCTGACCGGCGGCGGGGTCGCGCCTTCGTCTTGCGCGCTCCAACCGCTCGGCAGCGTGTCGGCCTGACCGGCGTCCTGGCGCCAGGGGAGCTCGGGGAATTGGGACTCGACCACGGTCGCACGCTAGCAGCGCGGACCCCCAGTCCGAGGTGGTGCGGGGGCGAGTCCGTCGCAGCAACGACTTGGGACGAACCCGTCTCCTCAGCTCTAGCGAAGGAGCGCCGGCGCCAGCTGCGCGAGCTCGTCGGCGACCGCAGCGCCGCGCTCGATCCGGCGGGTGGCGGCGAGCAGCGACTCGAAGTCGAGGTCCAGCTGCAGCCGGCGCGGGGGGAGGTCGGGGCGGATCAGGATCACCTCGCCGGGCCCCGCGCGGTGACGCATCAGGCTGAGGGTCAGCGCCGGACGCTCGCCGGGGGCGCGCTCGACCTCGACCGGCAGCTCGATCTCGCGCGGGCGCACGATCACCCCCGAGACCTGGCCGTAGGCGGCGCCCCAGGTGAGCCGCAGCACCGAGTCGTTGACCTGGAAGGTCCGGCAGCTCTTGCGCCCCTCGAGGAAGGGCGTGAGCCCGTCGCCCTGGACCGCCGGGAAGAGGGTGTCGAGGAGCAAGGGCAGGGGCGCGTCCCAGGACTTGCGCTCGAAGAACGCGACCAGGCCCGCAGGGAGCGCGCCGCGCCGGCGCACCAGGCTCTGGTGGGTGTCCGTCAGGATCAGCTCGTCCCCCGCGGTGGAGACCTCGAGCGCGGCCTCGCGCTCCGGCAGCCAGAGCTTGGCCGGCGGATCGCGTCCTAGCAGCAGGTCCAGCGCGCTGGGCGGGGGCAGCGCCAGCTTGGCGGTCTGCGCGCTCTGGAAGCCCCACACGCCGCGGCGCAGCGGCTGGCTGACCACGATCATGGCCCGCGGCGCCTGGTCGCTGACGCGCAGCACGAGCCACCCCTGCTGTCCGAGCGGGTCGTGGCGGGCCAGCTTGACGTGGAAGGGGAGGTCGCGCAGCGACATGACCAGGGCCCCGCCGAGGAGCAGCGTCCCCAGCGCCAGGAGCAGCCGCCGCACCCACCACGGGCGCCGCTCGCGCAGCTCGAAGGTGTCGGCGCCAGCCCCTTCGCCGAGCAGCTCGCGGGCGCGCTCCGCGCTCAGCCGGCAGGGGACGCGGAGCGTGAGCTCGGCGCCGTGACTGGGGCAGCGCACGCGGAGCAAGCCGTCGCCCAGCTCGAGCGAGCTGATCAGGGGGCGGCTCACGACGGCGTCTCCGACGGCGAGCAGCTCGCGCGTCGCGAGCACGCGCCGCGGCCAGCCGCGCAGCAGCGCCAGGATCAGGGCCAGCGCGCCCAGGGCGCCCGCCCAGGCGAGCGCCTGCACGAGCCCCGCGCTGGGGTCCGGTTCCCAGCGGTTGGTGACCGTGGAGAAGCGCGCCCTCGCGATCAGCGCCGGGGCCGCGCCGAGCAGGGCCAGCAGGGGCAGGCGGAGCAAGGGCAGCCAGCGGGCGGGCTCGAGCTCGACCGCCTCGGCGTCTTCGCTCAGCCAGGCCTCGAAGCGAGCCCGCTCGGCCGGACCGCGGAAGGGCACCGGGAGCGCGCTCAGGTGCGCGAGGAAGGCTCGCTGGCGGGTGTCCGCCAGGCGCTGCAGCTTGGGGCGGTCCTCGACGACCCACAGCTCGCTCTTGCGCAGGGGTCGCGCGCGGCGGCGGAAGGGCGAGGAGAAGAGGGCGAAGCCGGGATAGAGCCGCCAGGCGCCCATGTCGCGCCCGCGGAAGCGCAGCAGGACCGTCGCGGCGAGCAGGTAGCCCGCGACGAGCAGCGCCCGCAGCATCGTGGGCGGCGAGAGGAGCAGCGGGAGGCCCGCGGGCCAGCCGGGCGGGGCCAGGTTGGGGGCGACGACGAAGGCGAAGGCCGTCAGCCCGAGCCCGATCCCCAGGATCGGGAACGCCTGCCCGACCTGCAGCTCGTCGACGTTGCTCAGCCGAAGGGGCGGCTCCACCCGCTCAGCCTAGCGGAGTCGCCTGGCTGCGCGAAGCAACCCAAACGCAAGCCTTCAGCGGAGCAGGAAGGGGATCGTGATCCGGGTCGGCTCGGCGGCGGCCGGGAAGCTCAGCCCGCGCACGGCGCTCAGGATCGTCTCCGCGGCCTCGTCGTCGTCGTCGGGGAGCTCGAGCCGGATCAAGGTGTTGGCGAGCACGCGGGCCTCGCTCAGCTCGCCCGCCGCGCTGACCTCGAGGCGCACGCTCAGCATGCCGTGCAGGGGCGAGAGCTCGGCGAGGGCCTCGGGCAGCTCGGCCAGGGCCGGCTCGAGGGCGGCGTCGATCTGCTCGGGCTCGAGCCCGCCCTCGGCCCACACCTTGGGCTCGGTGAACCAGCCGTGGATCACGAGCCGCCCCTCGCGCGGGTCCTCGGTCCCGCTGACCCGGGTCACGCCGTGCGGGAAGCGCGGGTCGAACACGACCAGGCGGCCGAAGGGGGCCCCGATCCGCTCGACGAAGCGCCCGCGCTCGCGGTCCTCGCCGTCGTTGAAGCGGGGCCAGTAGTCCAAGGTCTCGGGGCGGAGGATCTGCGTCTCGCCGCCGCGGTAGAGCGGCTCGCGCGGCGAGATCGAGAACACCCAGGCCCAGGGCCCGTGCGGCACGTCGCTGTGGAGGTGCTGCTGGTGGCCCTCGACGTAGCAGCTCAGCCAGGGCGGCGAGACGTCCCAGCAGCCGAGGGTCTCGCGCCCCCAGCGCACGATCGTCTCGTGGAAGTCCTTGTAGAGGTCCTCGGGGAAGTACTCCCAGCCCGGCGTGCGCAGGTGGGTGTACTGGTCGGGGACGTGCCAGTAGTCCCACACGAAGCGGTCGCCGCGGGTGGAGCGCACGTCGGCGAAGCGCTCGTCGAACACGGCGCGCAGCTCGTCGGCGCGGGGGTAGAACTCGTCTTCGATCAGGCGGAAGCGTGACATGGCGCGCAGTCTAGCCGGCGGAGGCTCAGGCAGCGCGCGCGCCCAGTCCTCGCGCAGCCGGTCGAGGAGAAGGGGCGCGCCGGCGGTAAGTAAAGGGCAACGCTGCGGCTTACTCGCTATCCTGAGTTCGTGACGCACCCCTGCCCTGTCGGACCCGCGCGGCGCGCCTGGATCGAGGCCCGCTGGGCCTGGCTCCAGAGTGAGCTGGAGCTGCGCGACCTGCAGGCGGTCGAGGCGCAGGTGCCGGGGTCGCCCGAGCTCTTCGCGGACTACGACGGCACCCCCGCGGCGCTCGCGGGCTTGCTCGCGCGAATGCAGCAGGCGGTGGGCCTCGCGGAGGTGGAGCTGCGCCTGGAGGTGTTCCCGGACGGGAGGGAGGGGGCCGAGTCCTGGAGCGGCGCCGCGGGGCACTTCCGCGTCGAGGACGGGGTCCCCGTCGTCGCCGTCGGCGAAGCGCAGCTCGGCGATCCCCTCGGCCTCGTGGCGACGCTCGTGCACGAGCTAGCGCACGTGCGCCTGATCCACCTTGGCCCCATGAGCGGCGACGAGCCCGATCACGAGCCGCTGACCGACCTGCTCTGCGTCCTGTGGGGCTTCGGCGCCTACTCGGCCAACGCTGCCTTCCGGGAGCGCAACGAGCATTACTCCTACTCCCTCTCGACCCTGGGCTACCTGCGCGTGGAGGACTTCGCCTACGCCCTGGCGCTCTTCGTGCGCGCGCGCGGGGAGGCTGGGTCGGTCTGGATGCGCGCGCTCTCGACGGACGTGGCGACCTTCCTGCGCGAGTCCACGCGCTTCCTCGACGCGCGCGGCCCGAGCTCCGAGCCTTCCCGCGCCTACGACTCGCTCTGGGAGCGCGCGGCCACCGAGCTCCCGACCCCTCGCTCGCGGGGTGGAGCTCTGCTCGCGAAGATCTTCGCGATCCCGCTCAGTCTGTGCTTGCTCTTTACGCTGATCTACGCGCTCGTGGTCGGCTGGACCCGGCGTGTGCACCTGGTCAACGCGACCCGGCGACCGGCGAACGTCCAACTGACCAGAGGGGACTGGACGCAGCGCCGCACGCTCGAGCCGCTCGAGCGGACCTCGCTGGTCGTGGGCGAAGGCCCGCTCTCGCTCGAGATCACGTCCGGCGAGCTCCCGCCGCGACGACTCGAGGTCGAGCTCGCGACGGGCTGGCTGGAGCGTCTCCAGGGCGGCGTGGTGTTCGTGGTCAACGTGGGCGGAGCGGGGCTCCTCGTGGATCGCGAGTTCCAGTACGGCGGCGCGCCCGACCCGCGGCAGCCCCTGAGGTGGGAGCACCGCTTCGGGCGCGAGTTCGAGCGCTTCGAGGGGATCGACGACCTCTTCCTCGCGCCCGATTCGGTGCGGCGCGCGGGGCGCCGGCGCTGCCTGCTCTGGGTGCGCGATCACCCGGAGGGAGCGCTGCGCTGGCTGCGCGACGTCCAGGTCCCTGCGGGGATCGTCGCGGCCTACCAGCGGGCGACCGCAGGCCAGCTCGACGACGCTCCCCGCTGAGACGGGCTCCGGCCGCTCCCTAGGCTGCGCCGACGAGCTCACGCTCGACGCTGGGCGCGGCGCTGGGGGCGGCCGCCTGAGCCTGAGTCGGGCTCTGGGCCGCCGGCTCGGGGCGGGCCGCCTGCTCCGGCGTCGCGCGCGGCTTGAGCAGCGCGGGGAGCCAGAAGGGGACGGCGGCCGCGGCGACGATCAGGGCGCCCGCGCCGAGGGTCAGGTGGAGCGGGGCCAGGATCAGGGCGCTGGGGCGGGTGGACTCGGTCATGGGACACCTCCTTCGTTCTTCGGGAGGCGATTTCGCAAGGAGGAGGCCACTCGACGCAGCGCGTTAAGTGCTTGTCCTGCCGTGACCAAGCCCCCCTGCGGGCGGGGGAAGTGTCAGCTCCCTGACGCTCTGCCAGCTGAGCCCGCGCTCGTGCAGCGATGGACCTGTGACGCGGTGATCCAGCCGGTGCTGTCCGACGCCAAGCGCGAGGTCCTCCACGTCGGGTGCAGGCACGTCGATCGGTACCCGCCCTCGCGGCTGGCCCGGGCTGGTGGATTCCTCTCGCTCCTGATCAACAGCTACGACGCGGTGCGCACGCGGCGCGGAGGGCGTTGCCCACGGCGCAGCCGCCTGCGAGCAGGGCCGCGCCGACCAGCAGGCCGCTCAGGGCGGCGAAGGAGCTCAGGAAGAGGTCGGGGGTCAGGGCTGCGAACGCTTCGAGCATGGGGCCTCCTGGCGAAGGAGGTCGCAAGCCGGGGACCGCGTCGGAAGTGCTGCGCGCCTGCGCGTGCAGGTGTCAGGCAGGTGTCAGTCCTCGAGATCCGCACACAGCAGGGCCAGGGGGCCTGCGTCCGTGCGGGCCAGGAAGAGCCAGCGCAGGGGGCCGCCGGCCTGGCGCGGGAGGCGCTTCTCGAGGGCGGCGGCGTCCTGGCGGGTGCCGCGCTGCTTGACGATCACCCGGCCCGCGCCCTCGGCGCGGAGCCACTGGGAGACCTCCTTGCGCCGGTAGGGCCCGTGCCGGAGGACGCGCCAGCAGCGGGCTCCCGGGGTCTCGCTGGGGGCGTCGCCGCTGAGGAAGGCGATCCGCGGGTCGAGCTGCCAGGCGTCGAGTCGCTGACCGAGGGCGCGCACCAGGCCGGCGCGGATCACGGCGGGGTCGGGCTCGAACAGGAAGGCGCCGGGGTCGGCCGTGCGCGGCGGGGGCTCGCTGCCCTCGGGGGCGAGCTCCCAGGGGGCGTCGCCGCCGAGCAGCACGGCGCGCGGGCCGGGGCGGCGGAGCGCGCCGCCGGTCAGGAGCGCCTCCTTGAGCTCGCCGCGCAGGGAGACCAGCTCCAGGCCCAGGTCGCGCGGGACCTCGCTCAGGTCGAGGCCGGGGGCGACCTTGACCAACAGGTCCGCGCGGGCTCGCTCGCGCAGGGCGCTCAGGGGCGGGGCCATGGCCTCGAGGCCCAGCACGCGCTTGCCCCCGCGGCGGCGGGCCGGGTCGGCGTAGAGCGCGTCCCAGCCTCCGCCCGCGGCCCGCTCCAGCCCGTCGCCCGGGTGGACCTCGACCCGCTCGCTCAGGCCGAGGGCGGCCAGGTTGTGGCGCAGCAGGGCCGCCCGTACGGGGTCCAGCTCGCAGGCCACGAGCGCGCAGCCGGCCCGCGCCAGGGCCGCGCTGTCGGCGCCCAGGGCGGCGCCGACCTCGAGCACGCGCCGGCCGGCCAGCTTCTGGGCCCGCCAGGTGGCGACCTCGTGCGCGCTGGCCTGCTCGAGGGCCTCCTTGAGGAAGAGCATGCGCGCCACGTCGGCCGCCGGCAGCTTGCGCTCCGCCCGGGCCCGCAGCTCGCGCTGCTCGAGCAGCCAGCCGGCTTCGGCGGGGCTGAAGCCTTCGCCGCGCAGGGCCGTGAGCGCCGCCAGCCCCTCGGCGGGCAGCTCGCGGGCCAGGGCGGCCTGGCCGCGCTCGCTGGTCAGGAACTCGATACCCTCTAAGCTCAGGCTCGACATGGGCGCAGGGTATTCGCCCGGCGGGGACGCGAGGGGAACCAGGAGACCCCTGGGAGCGTGAAAGCCCTCGGAAGGAAGCACTTGCGGCGCTGCTGGCAGCCTTCTTTGCACCCGGGCGCCGCTCGCTCGTAAGGAAGCTGCGCATGATCCTGACGTCCACCCCTCGCTGCTGGACCCCCCACCCGTGACCCAATCCCCCGCTGACTCCGAGCTGGTCGCTCGCTGCCTGGCGCTCCACCCCGAGCCCTCGCCGGCCTTCGACCTGCTCTACCAACGCCACGCCGGAGCCCTCGTGAGCTTCCTCCACGGCCTCCACCGCCACGACGTCCACGCCGCCCGCGACGCGCACCAGGAGACTTGGCTGCGCGCCTGGCGGGCGCTGCCCTCCTTCGACGCCGGGCGGCCCCTGCGCCCCTGGCTGCTGCGGATCGCCCGCAACGCGAGCCTCGACCAGTGGAAGAAGGCCGCCGCCCAGCAGGAGCAGGGCGTGGACGACCTGGCCGCCCTCAGCCCCGACGCGCGCCCCGCCGCCGGCGAGGCCCTCGCCCTGCGCGAGGCGGCCGGCCTGCTGCGGGGGGCGGTGCTCGACCTGCCCGAGGACCAGCGCGCGGTGTTCCTGCTCAAGCACGAGCAGGGGCTGACTTACGCCGAGGTCGCCGCGGTGGTCGGCTGCTCGCTGCGCACCGCCAAGTACCGAATGGCCGCCGCTCTCGAAGCGCTGGGCCGCGCGGCCGAGCGCCTGGGGGTGGAGGCATGAGCGCCCTGACCTGCCCCGGCCACGACCTGCTGCTCCTCGTCGAGCACGAGCTGGCCGACGAGGCCGAGGCCGAGCGCGTGCGCGCCCACCAGCGCGAGTGCGCGGCCTGCCAGGCCAGCGCGGGCTTCCTCGCCGACGCCCTGGCGGCCCCCGCGCTGCCCTTTGACCCGGCCGAGGAGCTGGGCTCGCTCAAGGAGCTGCTCGCGGCCCAGCCGATCGCGGCGCCCGCGCTCGAGCTGGAGGGCGTGCGCCTGCTCTGCACCTACTGCAAGGACGGCCTGCCGCGCCTCGAGGCCAGCTACTGCGCCGAGTGCCTCGCGCCGCACCACGCGGACTGCCACGCCGAGCACGGCGGCTGCGCGGTGGCGGGCTGCGCGGGGCGCGCGGTCGTCGGCTCGAGCGAGCCCGCCCCCCCTCGCGAGCGGCCCGGGCGCCTGGTGCCCTTCCTGTTCGGCGTCGTGCTCTGCGGCGGCGCCATGGCGGCGCTCCTCCCCGAGGACCCGGTCGCCGTGGCCGAGGCGCCCGCGCCGGCCGCCCCGGCGGCCTCCGCCCCGGCGGCCTCCTCTCCGGCGGAGGAGCCCGCGCGGGCCGAGGCCTACCGCGTGGTCAGCTACCCGGTGGCCGGCCTGCTCGCGCGGCGCGGAGACGAGCCCGAGGGCGGCCAGCCCGAGTGGGTCGAGGACTACGAGCGGATCCTGGCCACGCGCCCGGTGACCCTCAACTTCCCCGACACCCCCTTCACGGAGGTCGTCGGCTTCCTGCAGGACATCACGGGGCTCAACATTACGCTCAGCCCCGAGGTCGACGCCTCGGGCAAGGCCGTCAGCGTGCGCCTGCACGCGATCAAGCTCCGCGACGCCCTCGACATCATGCTCGAGCAGGTCGGCCTGGCGCGCGTCTACCAGAACAACACGATCCTGATCGTGCCTGGTGACCGGCGCCCCTCGCGCAACGAGCCCGCCAGCTGGCCGCTCCCGCCCCAGGACTCGGCCCGCGAGGCGCGGGCCCGCGAGCTGGGCGAGGAGGTGCGCGCCCACGTGATCGCGAGCCTTGGCGAGGCGGCCTGGGCCAAGCCGGCCAGCCTCGACCTCGGCCTCGAGCGCCTGATCGTCTCGCAGACCGAGGCCGGCCACGCCGCGGTCCAGGCCTACCTCCGCTCGCGGCGAGGGCCCGACGGCGAGGCCTTCCCCGCTTCGCTCCTCGACGCCTGGTTCGCGCCCGGCCCGGGCTACGTCTCGCCGGCCCAGGAGCGCGCTCGCCACTACGCCAAGCGGCTCCAGCAGCAGCAGGTCACGCTCAACTTCGACCGGACGCCCCTGGGCGAGGCGGTCAGCTTCCTCAAGGACATCTCGGGCCTCCAGATCCGCCTCTCGCCCGAGGCCAGCGAGGCGCTCGTCGCTCGCCCCTGCGAGGTCAGCCTGCGCCTCAAGGCCGTCTCGCTGCAGAACGCGCTGAACCTGATCGTGTCGAACCACCCCCAGCTCGTCTGGGAGGTCGACCGCCGCGGGGTGCTGATCCGCCCCTTCGCGGGCCCCTCGCTGGCCGCTCAGCTGCGGGCCTGCGCCGAGCGCGCCGAGGACAGCTCCGACCTGCGCGCGATCCGCGAGGCCCTCGCCAAGCGCCGCTTCACGCTGAACTTCAAGCAGACCTTCCTGCGCGACGCGATCGACTTCCTGCGCGACGTGAGCGGGCTCAACTTCGTCGCCGAGCCGGGGGTCGAGCTCGAGCGACCCGTCGACGTGGCGCTCCTGGACGCGCCCTTGAGCGAGGCCCTCGAGGCTCTGCTGAAGCCCCTCGAGCTGGGCTACGTGCTCCGCGACGGGGTGATCCGCCTCGTCCCCCGCGCCGAGGCCGAGGAGCGCGCCGCGCTGCAGCGCAAGCTGGAGGCGCTCCGCCAGCAGCGCTTGAGCGAGGAGCCCCTCGAGGGGATCGACCTCGGCCAGCTCGCTCAGCGAATCGAGCAGCGGACCGGCGCCCTGGTGGTCTTCGGCTCGGTGGCCCGTCGCTGCCGGGCGCGCCTGGCCCTCCCGGCCGGCGTCAGCGTCGACGAGGGCTTGACCCTCGCCGCGCTCCAGGTCGACCTTCAGGTGCGCTGGGCCTGGCTCGAGCCCGAGCGCAAGCCGGTGCTGGCCCTCGAGGTCAGCGGGCGGGGCGCCCTGATCGAGGCCGCCGCGCGGGCCCAGACGGCCTCCCCCTGGAGCGGCGCCAGCGAGAGCGCGCTCCAGACCCTGCGCCAAGCCCAGGCCAAGAGCCTCGCTCGGCTCGAGGCGCTGGCCAAGGCCGGGGCGCAGCCCGGCCTGCGCGAGCGGATCGAAGGCGCCTTCGCCCTCGACGAGGCGCTCCAGGACGTGCTCGGCGGCCACGAGGCCCTCGGGAGCGAGGAGGCGCTCGAGTCGCAGCGTCGCCACCTGAAGACGTCGGAGAGCACCTACCAGGCGCTCCTGCGCACGCTGAGCGAGCAGGCCGATCTGCGCCAGCGCGTCGAGCTGAGCAAGCGAGAGCACGCTCGCCGCGCCAAGGAGGCCGTGGCCTGGCAGGAGGGCGCCGAGCCGGGGAGCGCCGACTCCAGGGCGGCCCGGGTCGCCCTGACCGAGCTGGGCCGCGAGCGCGGCCGCGTCGAGCGCGAGGAGAAGCTCGAGGCGGCGCGCCTGGCCTCGACCCTCGCCCAATGGGAGGCCCGCGCCCGCAAGGTGACCTGGTGGACCCCCGACGTCCTGGACGCCCTGGACCGCAAGCGGGCCGCCCTGGAGGAGGGCGCCTCCTGGGGCGACGCCTTCCCCGAGGGCTTCCGCGCCTGGTTCGTCCAGGTGCAGCGGCGCGCGGGCGCCGAGCTGCAGCGAGGCGCGCAGCGGCTCCGCCAGCTCGGTCTGGGCCTGCGCGAGGGCGAGCTGAGCGCGCTCCGCGCGGCCGGTGGCCTGCAAATCGGAGATCGTCTGCTGACCCTGAGCGGGGATCAGCCGGAGTCGCTGCTCGGCTGGGTCGCCGCCTTCGGCCGTCGCCCCGCGGGCGAGGTCGAGCTGAAGGTCTCGCGCGAGGTCGCGGGAGCCGAGCAAGAGGTCGAGCTTCAGCTCGAGCTACCCAAGCCGAAGTCCGAGGCGAACTAGGCGGGGTCTAGCCGGGCCCCGGCCCTGTCTCCGGCCCCGGCCCTGTCTCCGGCCCCGGCCCTGTCTCCGGCCCCGGCCCTGTCTCCGGCCCTGTCTCCGGCCCC
>MDTG01188232.1_pt1 | contig 20597 bp, 26 predicted proteins | sample 811421 | NCBI WGS metagenome assembly MDTG01 (sample SAMN05326645, study PRJNA326480) | marine metagenome | isolation source: seawater | place: Pacific Ocean: South East | collected 2011
AAACGCCGGGCAGTTGGTGGCCGGTGTGGCTGGAGTGGATACAGGAGCGCTCCGGCGAGCAGCGTGAAACCATTGTGGCCATCGGCAATCAACGCCATCCGGCGCTGGAAGCCGCGCCTGGCACTTACGTTCACGTGCGCTAAACGGCTATTTGATAAGAGCGTTACCAGCGGGCAGGCCATCCTGCCCGTTCTTTTGACTGAGCCAACTAAATACTGCCATCCAAGCGCTAGTCGAACGCCCTGCTGACGGTTATCTTCAGGGCTTAGCTGGCCAACTCAGAGCTGTGCATGAAAACCCGCGACCGCATCCTTGAATGCGCCCTGCATTTATTCAATGAAGAGGGCGAGCCTAACGTCTCGACACTTGAGATCGCCAACGAACTGGAAATCTCTCCCGGCAATCTCTATTACCACTTTCACGGTAAAGAGCCGCTCATTACCGGCCTGTTCGAGCGTTTCCAGGCCGAACTCGCACCGCTGCTCGACCCGCCAGAAAACGTGGAGCTGGAGGTTGAAGACTACTGGTTGTTTTTGCACCTGATTGTCGAGCGCATGGCCCAGTACCGATTCCTGTTTCAGGACCTTTCGAATCTGACCGGACGGTTGCCGAAAATTGCCCACGGCATGCGCCTCTGGCTCAACTCACTCAAGCGCACGCTGGCGTCGTTGCTGGCCCGTCTGAGTGAAGACAACGCCCTGTTGGGCGACACCCAAACCCTGGGTCAACTGGTTGAGCAGATCACCATGACCCTGCTGTTCTCGCTGGACTATCAGCGCATCATCGGCAAGGAAGGGGAAAGCCGGGTGGTGGTTTATCAGGTCATGATGCTGGTCGCGCCGCATCTGGACAGCGAGTCGCGTTTTGCCGCAGAGCACTTGGCGCAGCGTTACCTGGAAACCTGAGCGCAAGCCGCAACACCCATAAAAACGCCCGGCACTTGGCCGGGCGTTTTCACATCAGCGCGTCTTACGACTGTGCCGAAGGTGTAGCAGTTGCAGCTGGCGTTGCTGCCGGAGCTGCAGCGGGCGTTGCGGTAGCCGCTGGCGCAGCTGGAGTCGCTACCGGAGCCGCCGGCTTGACGGCGGGTTTGGCTGCCGCTGGCTTGCGTGCCGCAGGTTTACGCGCGGCGGGCTTGGCAGCCGGTTTTGCAGCGGCTTTAGCAGCTGGTTTTGCCGCAGCAGGTTTAGCGGCTGCTTTGGCAGCGGGCTTGGCAGTTGCAGGTTTAGCAGCAGCTTTGGCTACCGGCTTCTTAGCTGCGGGTTTAGCCGCCGCTTTAGCCACGGGTTTGGCCGCAGGCTTAGCTGCAGTTTTTGCAACCGGCTTCTTGGCAACCGTCTTGACCGATACACCAGTCAGCTTTTCGATTTGTGCAGTCAGGCTTTCAATTTTAGTGTTGAGTGCTTTGACTTCATTGCGGCTAGGCACGCCCAAGCGTGAGATCGCGTTGTTCAGACGCTTGTCAAAAGCCTCTTCCAACTCGCCCCACTTGCCGATGGCTTTATCTTTAACGCCATCAACTCTGGACTTGGCTGAACCCACGCGAGTATCAACGCTGGATTTAACCGCGCCAACCTGCTTGTCGACTTCGGTCTTGGCTTGCTTCTCAGCTTTCTCGCCATCTTTAACCAGCGAGTCGAACAGCTTGTTGCCGTCCTTGCTGACTTTTGAATAAGCGCCCAAACCGGCCAGCCAGATTTGACGGGAGTACTTTTCAATACCACCGACCCAAGAGGTCGTCTGCTTTTCTACTTTTTCTGTTTTTTTCTTAACAGCCATGGTGCTCTCCTTACTTGGTACGCGCGACGTGATCGAGCAATGCGTTCAGCTCATCCAGCTTAGCAGACAGAACTTCAACGTCTTGCTTGGATGGGATGCCGATACGGTTAAGAGCAGCAGCAACGCGCGAATCGAATGCGTGCTCAATTTTGTCGAGTTGAACTTCGACCTTGCTCTTCACACCAACAACACTGCTTTTAACTTGAACAATCTGAGTGTTGGCAGCTTCCAGCTGGTCATCAACCAGCTTCTTGCCCGTCTTCTCAACGCCTTCACCGGCCTTGATCAGCTCTTTGAAATATTCACCGCTTTCCTGACCCGCCTTGGCGTATGCGCCAAGACCAGCCAGCCAAATTTTGCGCGCGTAAACCTTAACGTCGCCCAGGGTGCTGGATTTGTCTTCAACAGCAGCCTCTGCCTTCTTCTTTGCGATCACTTTGGACATGGTGCACCTCACTCATCATTATTAAGAGGAAACGCCCACACTTCGCAGGCTTGAGAGCAAGGTACCGAGAAAAATTAGAAACCACATACTAGGATCAAAAATAGCCGCAACTCGCTGTCAGGCTTGCAGGTGTTTATCCAGTACTGTTTCGATTTCACGCTTGATGGTCGGGCTCAGTGCAGAGAGCAGAAGCCCCAGATTGAGCTTTACCAGCACATTGTTATCGCCGACATCAATGCTGCCGTCGGCCCCGCTGCGCTTGAACTCCAGCGTGTCGCCATTCCAGCGGTAGCGCACGTCATACCGCTCGGCGAGGCGCTCGGCTAGGTACTCCGCCTTCTCGCGAGCGGCATCGCGACCCAGTGAATGCGTACGTTCAACAACAATCTTGGCCATGTATCCACTCCAGACAGCAACTTGATAGACGTGACTATATCAGCCCCTGTGGCGATTTCGCTCACACCACCTGTAGCGCATGCCAAGACATAAGGCCAGTCGCAGGTTTAGAATAGCGGCCACTTTGATTCAGGTGCCGCGATATGAACGACCCGCGCAAGAGCAACGACAGCGAACCCACCACACACTTTGGCTTCAAGGATGTTCCCGAAAGCCAAAAGGCGCAGAAAGTCGCCGAGGTGTTCCACTCTGTAGCTGCCAAGTACGATGTCATGAACGACTTGCTCTCTGGCGGCATGCACCGCCTGTGGAAGCGTTTCACCATCGAACTGTCTGGCGTACGCACCGGCAACCGGGTTCTGGATATTGCCGGCGGCACGGGCGATCTGGCGCGCCAGTTTGCGCGTTTGGTAGGCCAGACCGGTGAAGTGGTACTGGCCGACATCAACGAGTCGATGCTCAAGGTCGGCCGCGACCGCCTGCTCGACAAAGGTGTCTCGGGCAATGTGCAGTTCGTTCAGGCCGACGCCGAAAAACTGCCCTTCCCCGACAACCACTTCGACTGCGTCACCATCGCCTTCGGCCTGCGCAACGTCACCCACAAAGAAGACGCCCTGCGCTCAATGCTGCGCGTACTCAAGCCGGGCGGCCGACTGCTGGTACTGGAGTTTTCCAAACCGTCCAGCGACATGCTCTCCAAGGCTTACGACAGCTACTCGTTCCGCGTGATGCCGCTGATTGGCAAGCTGATCACCAACGACGCCGACAGCTATCGTTATCTGGCTGAGTCGATTCGTATGCACCCCGATCAGGAAACCCTCAAGGGCATGATGATCGACGCCGGTTTCGAGCGCACCACTTACCACAACATGACGGGCGGCATTGTCGCCCTGCATCGCGGTATCAAACCCTGATGATGCTCAGCGGCATTCTGGCCAGCATTGAGCTGGGCCTTAATCGCGTACTTGTCATGGACAGCACAGCGCTGCCACGACTGGCGCGCCTGAATGGCCGGGTCATTGCGGTCGAATGCCAGAGCCCGGCTGTGCAGTTGTTCATCCTTGCCGACGGCCAGGGCATTCGCCTCGCCTCTCAGTGGGAAGGCGATGTAGCGTGCCGCTTGCGCGCCAGTGCCAGCAAACTGCTGCAACTGGGCCTGAGCGCAGACAAGACCGCCATATTGCACAGCCAGGACGTCAGCCTCGAAGGCGACAGCGCCGCCCTGCTCGATCTCGCCGCAATCCTTCAGGACTTGCAGCTCGACTGGGAATACGAGCTGTCGCGCTGGCTTGGCCCGGTGGCCAGCCAGTTGCTCAGCAGCCATTTGCGCAGCCGCTACAACTGGACCAGCCAGACCTTGAACAGCTTGCGTCTGAACCTCACCGACTACCTCAGTGAAGAGTCGCGCAGTCTGGTCGGCGAGCGGGAAGCGCAAGCACGCTTTGCCGAACTCGACTCGCTAAAAATCGCCCTGGATCGCCTCGACGCCCGCGTTGAGCGCCTCGCCAACCTGAAAAAGCCGAAAGCATGAAGCTGCTTGCCGCCCGTCGTTTACTGCGTATCCAGCGGGTCATCATCCGCTACCAACTGGATGACCTGCTACTTGCCCTGCCAATCCCGTTTTGGGTGCGTGCACTGAGCTACCTGTTGCCCTGGCGCTGGCTGCCGCGCAAAACGCTGAACCTTTCCCGCGGCGAGCGCTTGCGTCTGGCGCTGGAAGACCTCGGGCCGATCTTTATCAAGTTTGGCCAACTGCTCTCGACCCGTCGCGACCTGATGCCGCCTGATATCGCCGACGAGCTGGCCAGGCTGCAGGATCAGGTACCGCCCTTCGATCCGGTGCAATCCAAGGCGCTGATCGAGGCGCAACTGGGCGCTAAAGTCAGTGACATGTTCGCCCGTTTCGATGCTCAACCACTGGCCTCGGCCTCGATTGCGCAGGTGCACGCGGCGCAGCTCAAGAGCGGCGAAGAAGTGGTGATCAAGGTGATTCGCCCCGGCCTCAAACCGGTGATTCGCCAGGACATTGCCTGGCTGTTCCTGCTCGCCAAATTAGCCGAAAAGGCTTCGGCAGATGCCCGTCTGCTGCGCCCGGTCGAAGTGGTCAGCGACTACGAGAAGACCATCTACGACGAGCTCGACCTGCTCCGCGAGGCGGCGAATGCCAGCCAGCTGCGCCGCAACTTCGAGGATTCGCCGCTGCTCTATGTGCCGCAGGTTTACTGGGACTATTGCCGCCCGCAAGTGCTGGTCATGGAGCGGATCTACGGCGTGCCGGTTACCGATCTGGACACCCTGGCCGATCAGCGCACCGACATGAAATTGCTGGCCGAACGCGGCGTCGAGATTTTCTTCACCCAGGTTTTCCGCGACAGCTTCTTCCACGCCGACATGCACCCAGGCAATATCTTTGTCAGCAATCGCCAGCCGTGGAACCCGCAATACATTGCCATCGACTGCGGCATCATCGGCAGCCTCACCCCTGAAGATCAGGACTATCTGGCGCGCAACCTGATTGCCTTCTTCAAGCGTGACTACCGCCGCGTGGCGCAACTGCACATCGACTCTGGCTGGATTCCTGCGACCACCAAGGTCAATGATTTTGAAGCCGCCATCCGCACAGTGTGCGAGCCCATCTTCGAAAAGCCGCTCAAGGATATTTCCTTCGGCCAACTGCTGATGCGCCTGTTCCAGACTGCCCGGCGCTTCAACATGGAAGTGCAGCCGCAACTGGTCTTGCTGCAGAAAACCCTGCTGAATATCGAAGGGCTGGGGCGCCAGCTCTACCCCGATCTCGACCTGTGGAGCACCGCGCAGCCGTTTCTGGAGCGCTGGATGCGTGAACGGGTAAGCCCGCGCAATGTTCTGCGTAACCTGCAGTTGCAGGCGGAACAAGTACCGCACCTGTCGCAAATGGCGCGCGACACATTAGACCGCCTGAACCAGCAACAAGTCGCGGCACCTGTCACGCCGCCAAGCCGCTACGGCTGGGCATCACGCCTGCTCGGCGCGGCGTTGATTGCTGGCGCGGTGACTCAGGGTCTGAGCCTGAGCCTGCTGGTCTGGCCAAGCTGGGCCATGCTCGCCGGCGGGATCTTCCTGGTGCTGCGCCGATAGCCATGCCGCAGCGGTGCTGGCACACTAGACCTGTGTAGAGGTTGCTCGGCGAATTCCGTTGAGCAACCCCGACAAACCTATTTGAAAAGCCCGCATGGGCGGACGATGTGATGAACGATTGGCTCGATGAAATCAAGTGGGACAGTGACGGCCTGGTACCGGCAATCGCTCAGGACCACCTCACTGGCCGCGTGCTGATGATGGCCTGGATGAACCGTGAAGCGCTGGCCCTGACAGCCAGCGAGCAGCGGGCGATTTACTGGTCTCGCTCGCGCGCCAAGCTGTGGCGCAAGGGTGAAGAATCCGGCCACGTGCAGAAACTGCATGAACTGCGCCTCGATTGCGACGCTGACGTGATTATCCTCAAGGTTGAACAACTCGGCGGCATTGCTTGCCACACGGGTCGTGAAAGCTGCTTTTATCGGGTTTTTGAAAATGGCGGCTGGAAAACCGTTGATGCGGTGATCAAAGACCCGCAGAGTATTTACCAGAAGGGAAACGGCCATGACTGATACGCTCAACCGACTGGCCGAAGTGCTCGAATCACGCAAAGGCGCCGCTGCAGACTCCTCCTACGTGGCGAGTTTGTACGCCAAGGGCCTGAACAAGATTCTTGAGAAGCTTGGCGAAGAATCGATTGAAACCATTATTGCGGCTAAAGACGCGGCAAACAGTGGTGATTGCAGTGACGTGATCTACGAAACTGCTGACTTGTGGTTTCACAGCATGGTGATGCTGGCCTCGCTGGGGCAACATCCGCAAGCTGTGCTTGATGAGCTGGACAGACGTTTTGGACTTTCTGGGCATGCGGAAAAAGCCGCACGTCCACAATCCTAATCTAATGATAACAACGGAGTAATTCGCATGGGTTTCGGTGGCATTAGCATCTGGCAACTCCTGATCATCCTGCTGATCGTGGTCATGCTGTTCGGTACCAAACGCCTCAAAGGCATGGGCTCGGACATCGGTGATGCGATCAAAGGCTTTCGTAAATCGATGAATACCGACGAGGCCGAAAAGCCTTCCGTTGAAGAGAAGCAAGGGCAGACCATTGATGCCCAGGCGCACAAAGTCGAAGAGCCTGCCAAGAAAGACTAAGCAGCGCTGATTTGTTGTGAACAATGCCTGCAAGCAGCCAAACGCCCGATTGAGCGGACATTTGGCTGCTTGCAGGCGCAGTGGTTTTATCCTGGCACCCTGAGAGCACGTCCTCATGTTCGATGTAGGTTTTTCCGAGCTGCTATTGGTTGGCTTGGTCGCATTATTGGTTCTTGGCCCCGAAAGGTTGCCGGGAGCGGTGCGCACTGCCGGGCTATGGATTGGCCGTATCAAACGCAGCTTCAACACCATGAAGGCTGAAGTTGAGCGCGAAATTGGCGCCGACGAAATTCGCCGGCAACTGCACAACGAGCAGATTCTCGACCTTGAGCGCGAAATGAAGGCGATGAAACAAGAGATCACCGCCCCGTTTACCGCCAATACCGAGCCAACGCCTGCAGAGCCCAAGCCGCAAACACCGCCCTCACCTACTCCAGACGCCAGCCAGGATAAAGCCTCACAACCATGAGCCGAGATAGCCAAAGCGATCAGGAAATGCCCCTGATCTCGCACCTGACTGAGTTGCGCACACGGGTGCTGCGTAGCGTTGTTGCAGTACTGCTGCTGTTTGCCGGACTGTTCTACTTCTCTCAAGACATCTACGCGCTGGTCGCCGCACCACTGCGTGCATACCTGCCCGCAGGCGCCACCATGATCGCGACCGGCGTGGCATCGCCGTTCCTGACGCCGTTCAAGCTGACCTTGATGGTTGCCCTGTTCCTGTCGATGCCGATCATCCTGCAGCAGATCTGGGGCTTCATCGCGCCCGGCCTGTACAAGCACGAGAAGCGCATTGCCGTACCGCTGCTGATCTCCAGCATTTTCCTGTTCTACGGCGGCATGGCATTCGCCTACTTTGTCGTGTTCCCGATCATGTTCGGCTTCTTTGCCAGCGTGACCCCGGAAGGCGTCGAGATGATGACCGACATCGGTCAGTATCTCGACTTCGTGCTCACCCTGTTCTTTGCCTTTGGCGTGGCCTTCGAGATTCCGGTCGCGACCTTCCTGCTGATCTGGGTCGGCATCATCGAAGTCGAAACCCTGCGCAAGAGCCGCCCCTACGTGATCGTTGGCTGCTTCGCCATCGGCATGGTGTTGACCCCGCCGGATATCTTCTCGCAAACCTTGCTCGCCGTGCCGATGTGGATGCTGTTCGAAACCGGCTTGCTGTTTGGCGCGCTGGTGAAACGCCGCAGCGAATACAGCGAAGAAGACGAAATGCCTGAAGATGCGCCTGCCAGCACGCCAACCCGCGATGCCGAGACAGGCCACGACGACCAGCCGCCTGCTGCGCAACCGTGAATTTACTGCTCCTCGAAGATGCTGATTTCATCACCACCGACCGCGCCCTGTTGCGCGGCCGGCGGTTGCAGCATTTGCATGAAGTGCACCGCGCCGAAACCGGCGACACCCTGCGTGTGGGCCGCCTCGATGGCCTGATGGGCACAGGCAAGATCTTGCAGCTGGGCAGCGATCAGGCCGAAATCCAGATCGAACTCAACCAGCCACCTCCCGCCAAATTGCCTTTGACGCTGCTGCTCGCCATGCCCAGGCCGAAAATGCTGCGCCGTGTGCTGCAAACCGTCAGCAGCATGGGCGTACCGCGCCTGGTTTTGCTTAACAGCTATCGGGTCGAGAAGAGCTTCTGGCAAACGCCGTTTCTGCACCCCGAAGCCATTCGTGAGCAACTGATTCTGGGCCTGGAGCAGGCACGCGATACTGTGCTGCCCGAGGTCATCATCGAGAAACGCTTCAAGCCCTTTGTCGAAGATCGCCTGCCGCAACTAGCCGCGGGCAGTCTGGCGTTGGTCGGACACCCCGGCGAATACCCGGAGTGCCCACGCGCAGTGACTCAGGCAGTTACCCTGGCGATAGGCCCGGAAGGCGGCTGGATCCCCTATGAGATCGATTTACTGCAAGGCGCGGGGATGACGCCGGTTCAACTCGGACAACGCATCCTGCGCGTCGAGACGGCCGTTACCGCCCTGCTCTCGCGCCTGTTCTAAGCTCTGTTAGCGCTCGCCCTGCTGATGCCAATGCGCGGGCAATAACTGCCCGTGAAACGCCTCGCCCTCTTCCAGCATCACCTCACCGGCTTGCAACGGCTCGGCGCACTCGGAGCACACCAGTACGCCATGCATGTGCTGGCCACAGGGTTTGTGGATATGTCGAATCGGAGGGCCTTCTGCGCCGCTCATGTGGCGGTCTCCCCAATTGACCAGCGCCAGCACGGCCGGATACAAATCCCGTCCTTTTGGCGTCAGCCGGTATTCCTCGCGCACAGGCCGCTGCTGGTAAGCCTGTTTGACCAGAACCTCGGCCTCCACCAGTTTTTTCAGGCGGTCAGCCAACACATGGCGGGTAACGCCGAGGCGACTTTCAAACTCATCGAAACGCCGCACGCCGAGAAAGCATTCGCGTAGCACCAGCAGCGTCCAGCGATCGCCCACCACCGAGAGCGTGCGCGCCAGCGAGCACGGTTGTTGGTCCAGTTGTTCCCAGCGCATTAATCAGCCTCCGTCGAGTACGGTGCTAGAGTAGCTTGACAAGTTCTAAAATGGAACTGACTATCTTATAAGTTCCAAAACAGAACCCATCGAGGCAAAAATGAACCAACAAAAAGCGATTCTGGTGGTGGGCGCGGGCGATGCAACCGGCTCGGCAATTGCCAAACGGTTTGCCCGCGAAGGCTATGTGGCGTGCGTAGCGCGGCGTAATGCCGAGAAGTTGCAGCCGCTGGTGGACGACATCACCAGCGCCGGAGGTCAGGCCAGAGCCTTTGGTTGTGACGCCCGTATCGAGAGCCAGGTAGTCGAAATGGTCGAGACCATTGAGCGTGAGATTGGCCCGCTGGAAGTTGTCGTGTTCAACATTGGCGCCAATGTGCGGTTCTCGATTACCGAAACCACCGAACGCGTGTACCGCAAGGTTTGGGAGATGGCTGCGCTGTCGGGTTTTCTCACCGGTCGCGAAGCGGCGCGGGTGATGCTGCCACGCAACCAAGGCACCATCATTTTTACCGGCGCCACGGCATCCCTGCGCGGCAGCAACGGTTTCTGTGCTTTCGCCGGGGCCAAGTTTGCTTTGCGCGCACTGGCCCAGAGCATGGCCCGTGAACTAGGCCCCAAGGGCATTCATGTTGCGCACCCGATCATTGATGGCGCCATCGACACCGCGTTTATCCGCGAAACCTTTCCCGAGATGTACGCGAAGAAGGATCAGGATGGCATTCTCAACCCCGATCACATCGCCGACACCTACTGGAATATTCACATCCAGCCGCGAGATTGCTGGGTTCATGAGATGGATCTGCGCCCGTGGCAGGAAACCTTCTGAGCGCACGGGCAAACAACAATAAATCGCTGACTTGAGCACATCATTATGAGTAAAACCGTAGAGTTCTTTTTCGACTTTGGCAGCCCGGCAAGTTATCTGGCCTGGACACAACTGCCTGAAATAACCCAGCAGGCAGGCGCTGAAATCATCTGGCAACCGATGCTGCTGGGTGCGGTATTCAAGGCCACTGGCAATCAGTCGCCGGCGATGATCCCCAGCAAAGGCCGCTACATGTTTCAGGACCTGGCCCGCTTCGCTAAGCGCTATCAGGTCGAGATGAATTTCAACCCGCACTTCCCGATCAACACGATTACGCTGATGCGCGGCGCGGCAGGCTATTTGGGCACCGAACATTTCGCGCGTTATGTCGAATGTGTGTTTCGCGCCATGTGGGTCGACAAACAGAACCTCGGCGACCCGCAGGTACTCGGCGAATTCCTCGCCAAGAACGGCTTCGATCCGCAAGCCTTCTTGGCGATGGTCAGCGATGAGGCGGTCAAGGAGCGGCTCAAGACCATCACCGAAGACGCCATCAAACGCGGCGCATTTGGTGCCCCGACGATGTTTGTCGGTGAGCAGCTGTTCTTTGGCCAGGACCGCCTCGATTTCGTTCGCGAAGCACTGGCAAACGGTTGAACGCAAAACGCCTGCGAAGCCAGATTTAAAAGGGCTTCGCAGGCGTTTATGTGATCGCGAAAAAGTGCGTATCAGGTTTCCAGCAGAAAGGTTACCGGCCCGTCATTGACCAGATGCACTTGCATGTCGGCACCAAACTCGCCGGTCGCCACTTGCGCGTGCTTGCAGCGCGCCATCGCGACCAACTCATCGAATACCTGAGCACCTTGCTGTGGCGGCGCGGCACTGGAAAAACTCGGGCGCAAACCGCTTTTGGTATTGGCCGCCAGTGTGAACTGCGAAACCAGCAACAACCCACCCTGCACATCGCTCAGCGACAGATTCATCTTGCCATCGGCATCACTGAATACCCGGTAGTTGAGCAGCTTGTGGAGCATCTTGCTGGCGCTCGCCTGATCATCCTGCGGCTCGACGCCAACCAGCACCAGCAAGCCTTGCTCGATAGCGCCCACGCAGGTTGCAGCCACCTCGACCCGCGCACTGCTAACACGTTGAATCAATGCTTTCATGCTTCATCCGGCGCCAGGTTGAGTAGGCGATGGGCGATTTGATCGGCCGCTCGCACCAGCGCATCGGTGGTGCCGACTTCCGAGGCCGCGTGCCCGGCATCGCGGATAATCTGCAATTCGCTATTCGGCCAGGCCTGATGCAGCTCCCAGGCGTTCTCAAGCGGGCAGATTACATCGTACCGACCGTGCACGATAATGCCCGGCAAGTGGGCGATGTTTGGCATGTTATTGAGCAGCTGATTCGGCTCAAGAAAGGCGTTGTTGACGAAGTAATGGCATTCAATGCGCGCAATCGACAACGCACGGTGCGCCTCGCTGAAACGCTCCACCACCTGCGGATTGGGGCGCAGGGTGGCAGTCCGTCCTTCCCACGTCGACCAGGCCTTGGCAGCATGCATCTGGGCGATCTGATCAGGGCCGGTGAGGCGCTTGTAGAAGGCCTGAATCATATCGCCACGCTCATCAACAGGGATTGGCGCGACATAGTCCTGCCAGAAATCAGGGAACATGCGGCTCGCACCTTCCTGATAGAACCACTGCAACTCCTGCTGACGACACAGGAAAATGCCACGCAGAATCAGGGCGCTAACGCGGTCGGGGTGGGTTTGCGCGTAGGCCAGCGACAAGGTTGAACCCCAGGAACCACCAAACAGCACCCATTTATCGATATTCAGGTGCTCACGGATTATCTCCATGTCAGCCACCAGATCCCAGGTGGTGTTGTTTTCGAGGCTTGCATGCGGCGTCGAACGGCCACAACCGCGCTGATCAAACGTAATAATGCGATAGAGATTAGGGTCGAAGAAGCGCCGGCTCAGCGCGTCACAACCAGCGCCTGGGCCGCCGTGAACAAAGACCACCGGCAGGCCGTCGGGCGAGCCGCTTTCATCGACATAAAGCACATGCGGCGCCTCGACGGACAACTCATGGCGTGCGTAAGGCTTGATCTCCGGGTACAGCGTCTGCATGACATACTCCTGACTTTCGCTTGCGTGACGCAAAGTCTTCACCCTCATGACGCCAGTGCTGACTGATTGCGTGCGACACTCCGTCGGGCATCATAACCATGAAAAGGCATCTATGTATGGCAGTTAAAACGTTTGGTCTGGCATTTATTCTGTTGCTGACTCAACTGCTCGGTTGCTCGGCAGATACAACCCCGCAAAGTGAACTGGAAGCGGCGGTTGAGCGCCTGCAGGAGAGCCTTGAGAACAAGCGCAACAGCGCCGTGATGGAGCAATTGCACGACGACTTCAGCGCGCAACAGATGTATGACCGCGACTGGGCCAAGCGCACCATGACCTTGCTGTTTCTGCGCCACAAGAACGTCCGGGTGCTCGCGCTGAGCAAGCAGAGCCAGATCGATCCGGTGTATCAGAATATTGGTCGCACTCAGGCACAAATCGCGCTAACCGGTGCCGAAGGGCTGATCCCCGACAGCGCCCGCCACTACAGCGTAGAACTTGAGTGGTGGCGCGTCGATGATCAATGGTTGCTGGCGCGCCTGAACTGGCAATAAGCCTGACTCACGCGCGCCCTGCAACAGCTTACTCGGCCGGCATTTTCGAGTCCGGCGTGCGCCAGATCAGCTTGCTGGTGTCATAGCCACGGCCGTGGGCAACGTCGACCAGATTGTCGCGCACCGACTCAGTAACCTCGGGGGTGCGTGACAGAATCCAGAGGTATTCGTAATCCGGGCTGCCGACGACTGCGGTGGTGTAGTCATCGTCGAGATACAACACCCAATACTCGCCCTTGCTAACGCCCGGCAGCAGCGTGCTGAACCAGTTGTCGAAGCTCACCCACAGTTTGTCGGTCTTGCCCTGAACCTGGGGAACAGCGGTGCCTTGGGCTTCTTGCCAGCCGCCCTCGGCGCTGCGGCAACGATTGAGCACGCCCACCGTGCCGTCATCGCGCAGATCGTAATGCGCTTCGGACTGCGCACAGTTGCGCTGGAAGAACATCGGCAAGCGCGCCAGCTCGTACCAAGTGCCCTGATAACGCTCCAGATTAACCTTGTCGACTGTTTTCGGCGGCACCGAACCAGTACCCGAATTCGCACAAGCGGCCAGCACCAGCGGGGCCAGCAATACCAATAGAAAACGCATCAATTCAAGCTCCTCACTTCAGGCCTTCACCGGAAAACATAATCACCTTGTCACCTGCATACTGCACGCTGATGAAATGTTTGCTATCACCCCAGGTGCAGCTCGACATGCCCATTGCACCGGCACAGTCATCCGGTGCGCCCAACAGCTTTTCGACCTCAGGCTTGGTCATTCCGGATTCAAGCTTGGCGTAGTTTTCTTGATTGACCTTGCTGCACGCGACAATCAACAGACAACTGCCCAACAGCGCTAAGTTACGCAGCGGCATGATCAACTCCCTTGTTATATGACATACAAATACCGCATGCGCTGGTTCAAGCGCGCTGCGGTTGGATTGATGCACAAGTCTGGCACAGCACTTGGCAATCTGCTCAATTGGACGTCAGAACCGCGAGCCGGGTTCCTTGAGGAAAGCCACTTCTTCGCCACTGGAACGACGACCCAACACAGTGTTGCGATGGGGGAAGCGGTTAAAACGCTCGATCACGCGCTGATGGCGCTCGGCGTAATCAAGATAATCAGCAAAGACCTGCTGGTCTGCCGGGCCGGCCTCATCAAGCAAGCGCCGAAACTGGGCGACCGCACGACGCTGCTGGCCGGGGTCTTCGGCATGTTCGAGAACCAGATAGATGAATACCCGCTCAATCGGCTGCAACTGCTGATCCAGCCCAGCCTCGATGCCATCGCGCACCATTGCCTGAGCTTGCGAGTCACCTGCAAACGATTTGGGGTTATTGCGGTAGATCATACGAGGCAGTTGGTCGAGCAACAGCACAACTGCCAACAAGCCTCGCGGATCAGTCAGCCAGTCATTCAACTGCCCGGCCAGAGCATCACGCACCAGAGGCGCAAACAGCTCACGCGCCTCGTTGTCCTGCATGACGTTTTTGCCAAACCAGAGTTTGCTGCGCGCAGCCGCAATTTCAAGTGCGGCTGCCTGCACATCAGCGCCGAACCACCACTCGTGCAAGGGTTGCCATGGCGCTGTCATGCATTACTCCTGGTGGTAAGCGGTGACGCGCTCGACTTCTTCTTTAGAGCCGAGGAATACCGGCACACGCTGGTGCAACGAGGTCGGCTGGATATCAAGAATCCGCTGGTTGCCGTCGGTGGCAACACCGCCCGCCTGCTCGATGATGAAGGCCATCGGGTTGGCTTCGTACATCAGGCGCAGCTTGCCCGGCTTGTCGTCGCGGTTATCGCGCGGGTACATGAACAGGCCACCGCGGGTAAGAATACGGTGAACGTCGGCAACCATGGCGGCGATCCAACGCATGTTGAAGTTCTTCTTCAGCGGGCCTTCGGCGCCAGCCAGCAACTCGCCGACGTAACGCTTGACCGGCTCTTCCCAATGACGCTGGTTGGACATGTTGATGGCGAACTCCTGAGTGGCCTCAGGCACCTTGATGTCGTCGTGGGTGAGCACGAAGCTGCCCAGTTCACGGTCCAGGGTGAAGCCTTTAACGCCATTGCCCATGGTCAGCAGCAACATGGTTTGCGGGCCATAAATGGCATAGCCGGCGCATACTTGTTGAGAGCCAGGCTGGAGGAACGCTTCTTCACCCAGATCACCCTTTTCGCCTTTGCGGTCAGGGCAACGCAGTACCGAGAAAATGGTACCGACCGAGACGTTGACGTCGATGTTCGACGAGCCGTCCAGCGGATCGAATACCAGCAGGTAAGCACCCTTCGGGTAACGGCCGGGAATCTGATAAGCGTTGTCCATCTCCTCGGAAGCCATGCCGGCCAGGTGACCGCCCCACTCGTTGGCTTCGAGAAGGATTTCGTTGGAGATCACGTCGAGCTTTTTCTGCACCTCACCCTGCACGTTTTCGGTACCCATGCTGCCGAGCACGCCGCCCAGTGCGCCTTTCGACACTTGATGGCTGATCGCCTTGCAGGCCCGTGCAACAACTTCAATCAAGAAGCGAAGATCAGCCGGAGTATTGTGGCTGCGGGTTTGCTCGATCAGATAGCGGCTCAGGGTAACGCGTGACATGTGAGGCTCCAGGGATAGGAAATCGCATGCAGTTTAACCGTTTATGGGCGCCAGCGTCTCCTGCTGCCGCCCATCGGTACTTACCAGTCCCAGGCGAGTGACAGCGCAACACCCTGTTGCTTGTTATCGTCGCTCTTGCTCAGGCTGTAAACGCCACGCAATGCCAGGTCGCTCGTCAGTTGCTGGCTGAAACCGAGACTGGCGCGATCGAGGTTATCGTCGGGGATGTAGCCCGCCAGTTCGTAGTCGATGCCCGGCAAGCTGTTGAGCGAGGTACGCACGTCCGTGCTGTCGTCATCGTACTCAGTTTCGTGGGCAATCTCAGCGAATAGCTGGGTGGCTTGCGTCACCGCCCAACGCCCTTGCAGACCAATGCCCAAGCGCTTGGAGGTACGGTCCTGATCGCCAAAGGTCAACGCCGTTGAACGGTTACCGGACTCTGCGTAGCCGTCGACCTCAACCTTGGCATAGTCGGCGCTGATAAATGGGCTCAGGTGCCAATTGCTGCCCGGCTGGGCAATGTCGTAACCGGCACGAGCAGAGAGCCCCCACAAGGAGCCTTCGGTGTCGCCTTTCTCAACGCGTTCAACACGGCCTAAATCGATTTTGCGCTTGAGGTCGTGATAATCCAGATAGCCCGCGCTGAGCGAGGCGTCAGCCCACCAGCGGTTATGCTGGTACTGCGCAAACACGCTGCCCAAATAACTGCGCATGTCGTAATCAGAGTCGGCGCTGCCCACTTCCAGATTTTGCTCATAAAGGCCCATCAACAGGCCAACCCGCCAACTGTCATCAAGCCGGTAGCTGCCGCCAACGTTCAAGCGGTAGCCATCGCCGTCACCACTTGGCGCTGCCGCCTGGCTGTCAAAATCCAACCGCTGTCCGCCACCGGCCACAATGGCGCGCCACTGACCGACCGGCTGCCATGCCTCCCAATCAGCGACATATTGATTACGCAGCTGATCTTGATGCGCACGCAAGGTGCCGTGCGCCATTTCTGGTAACAGGCTGACTTCCCAGGGCGCGGCAAGCAGTGAATAGGCGTAGTCAGCGACTATCTGCTGAACCGCCGTGGTTGGGTGAACGCTGTCGTTGTAGAGGAGTTTGCTGGGGTCTGGCGTGGCGCTGTTGATGCCCCAGGTGGCGTTGATGTTGGCGCAATTGGCAAAACAGCTGCCGGTTAGATTTTGCGTGGCATCGAAACCGAAAGAGCCCGCATTCTGCAGCACTTCAGTGAACAGTGCCGGCACGTTCAACGGAATGATTTGCGCATCAACCTGCGCGAGCTGGCGGACCAGCTCAGTATTAAAGCCCTGACTAATCGCGCTAACGGTTGGCGCCAAAGGCGTACCCGAAATAGCCGGTGTTGTGCCCACGTTTGGCAACAACGAGACCATGATGTATCGAGCGCCAGCGCCTTGCAGCGCGCGCACACTATCTGCCAACTGGGTGGCCGCAGCCGCCGGTCCAGTGACAAAAATCGTGCCCTGCAGGAAATCGTTACCGCCACCGTTAACGTAGAACAACGCATTCGGATCAAGGCTCAGACCGCGATTCGCTAAATCAACCAGATAACCATCACGGGTGCGAGTGCCGGCAACCGAGCCACCGGCCTGGGTGATTGAGTTATAAATCTGATCGGTGCGGTAACCGCCCACAGCCCAGTTATTACCGTCAGCCAGACCTTGATCGGCAAATACTTGCGAGGTCGATGGCGTTTGCGCACCTAAACCGAGCTGTTCGCCCAACAACATTGGCGAGGTTGATCCGAAGATCTCACCACTGCCGTTTTGATAGGTCGGGCCGACACGGTTGGTGAAGCGGTTGGTGGCGCCAGCGGGGCCGCCCGGATCAGCAAACTGGCCGGCATCACTGAGGCTGTCGCCAAATACCACCAAGCTTGAGAAGGGGCCAGCATGGCTGGACGTTGAATAACCGGCGAGCAAGCACGCCACAGCAAGCGGAGTTAGGATGCGTTTCAAAGGGTATTCCTTATTTTATTGTTATAGGCATGACCAACTGATCAAATCTAGTCAGTTTTGCAAATATTGCATTAGATTTGCGTCACACTTTTTGTTCACAAAAGCCGGTGATCTCACCACTCAGCTCAACGTCGCCCGCTGATTTCAACGAGTGATGCGCGCCAATTCGCCCTGCCAGCAAAGCCCATCAGCCTGATTTAACTGCTGGATTAACCACCGGCGAGCAGAAGACGCTTCACAAATAAGCAGACGCCGCTATCATCACCCGCCGCAACTCCCTCCTACGCTTAGCAGACCGATGAAAAACAACCTGATCGCCGCCGCAGAAATTGACCGCCTCGACACGTGGGCCAAATACACCAGCGACATGTGTCACAGCTGCAACTCCAGCTGCTGCACGCTGCCTGTTGAGGTGCGCATTAGCGACTTGATTCGCATGGGCGTGGTCGATGAGTTCGAGCGTGGCGACCCGCCGAAGAATGTCGCCAAGCGTTTGCAGAAAGAAGGCATCGTCGAGCGTTATAACCAGAAGTCGGGCATCTTCACCCTGACGCGCATGTCGAACAACGACTGCCTGTATCTCGATCGCAAAACGCGCCTGTGCACCATTTACGACAAGCGCCCGGAAACCTGCCGCAATCACCCGAAGATTGGCCCGCGCCCCGGTTACTGCGCGTACATCCCCAAAGCTGTTCGCTGACAGCAGGCATAAAAAATCCCGCATCGGCGGGATTTTTTATGGGCGGGTGCAAACCTGTAACGGCGGATCAGGTTCCGCTTTTTATCAGCGGCTGGTTGCTCACCTGTTCATCCGGCGCCGGATGGCTCTTACGGGTCTTGATCATGCTGAAGTCGATTAACGACTTAGGCTGACTCGGGTCGCCGATAATCTGCGGCCGCACGGTGAACTGATCACTGATCAGGCTCTTGCTCTTGTCCAACTCACCGAAGCTCAAGCCCGCCAGATCTGCCCATGTGTGGATCAGGTTAGCGCTGCTGTAGGGGCGACTGAGCATCGACTTGAAGTCGAACGAGCTGTGCTGTTTCCACTTGTCCGAAGCCCAGACAATGAACGGAATGGTGTACATCGGCGCCGTCGGCTTGCCTTCGTTACGCCCAATCACACCGCCATCGGCCGAGTCGAACACCGCCTCGCCGTGATCAGACAAATACAGTAGGAAACCATCTGGCTGACTGGCCGAAAACTCCTTGATCAGACTGGAGACCACGAAGTCGTTGTACAGCACCGCGTTGTCGTAGCTGTTGTAGGTTGGCAGCTGATCTTCGGTAACCCATTTCGGCACACCGCTGTTATCCGTGAATTTCTCAAACTCTTCCGGATAGCGGTACTTGTAGCGCATGTGTGTGCCGAGCAAGTGCACCACAATCAGTTTACGCGGGGCCTTGTCGGTAAGTGCCTTGTTGAACGGTTTGAGCACATCGCCGTCGTACTGGCGGGCATTCTGGTTGAGGTTGTTATTCAGGTAAACCTGCTCGTCGGTCTGCTTGGAGAACGTGGTGAGCATAGTGTTGCGCTTGGTCATGGTCTGCTGGTTAGTGATCCAGAAGGTCTTGTAACCCGCCTGCTCCATCATGTTGATGATCGAAGGCGTGCTCAGGTAACCATCGGGATTGTTCTCGTCAGCAAAGGTCAGCACCTGTTGCAGGGCTTCGATGGTGTAGGGCCGTGGCGTAACCACGTTATCGAACACCTGCAACTGATCGCGCAACTTGTCCAGCTCCGGAGTGGTTTCGCGGTTGTAGCCATACAGGCTCATGCGTTGACGGTTGGTCGACTCGCCAATCACCAGCACCAGCGTTGACGGCTGATCCGCACGCGCCTCGACCATATTGGTCAGCGGTGCAAGCTTGGCATTGCCCTCAAGCAAGGTGTTCATGTTTTCCAGTTGCTTGCGGTACTTGTTGTAGCCCACCACCAACTGCCAGGGCACGGCGGGCTCGAAGCGCCCTTCAAATTTGTCGATGGCAGCCTGCGTCGGGCCGCTTTTCTGGTACTCGCGCACCGCTGGATAGCCGATCAGCGAAAGCGCCAAGATGACGGCCAGCGCATACGACTGCGACTTACCCGAATGCAGCGGACGCACTTTACGCCAGATCAACCACGCACCGAGCGTGTAAATCAGGTAAACGGGCACCATCCACCAGACGAAGTACTGCCCGAAATACTCGGTGCTCTCGGCCATGTTCGACTCGAACATGATGAAGATGACACTTTGCGAGAACTGCTGGCCGTAGATGCAGAAGTAGCCCAGACCAATCAAAGAGGTCAGCCAGAGGACGATACCGATGCCACCGGCAATGCTTTTGGTCTTGGAGGGAAACAGTAAAACCGGGATCAGCCAGAGGCCACTGACCAGGAATGCCTGACGAAAACTGGTGAAACCGTTAGTCCCGGTCAGTTGAATCAGAACCTGGGTAACACCCGAAAAATACCAGAAGAACAGGAATAACCAGGCGAGCCCCGCCCAGTCCCAACCCTGCCTTTCCTTGGCGTTAGATGATTGCATTAATAACTCCTAAACCAGTCGATCGCTCACAGCTCGTATGCAGTGGCACAGAGCAATGCGTTATCAAGGCCTCGGATGCTAGCAATCGGTCTGTGAAAAAAATGTCCACAGATCCAAGATAATTTCTGCCATCCATAAAAAAACCCCGCCAGCGGAACTGGCGGGGTTTTTAGCGCTTGGCTAGAACTTAGTTCTTGCTGGCACGCTTACGGTCAGTCTCAAGCAGGAACTTCTTGCGCAGACGGATCGACTTAGGCGTGATTTCAGCCAGTTCGTCGTCTTCGATGAATTCCAGAGCCTGTTCCAGGGTGTAACGGATTGGCGGAACCAGTGCGATGGTTTCGTCTTTACCGGAAGCACGCATGTTGTCGAGCTTCTTGCCCTTGGTTGGGTTAACAACCAGGTCGTTGTCACGGCTGTTGATACCAACCAGCATGCCTTCGTACACGTCATCGCCGTGGCCGAGGAACAGCTTGCCACGCGCCTGCAGGGTTTCCAGCGAGTAAGTCAGAGCCTTACCGGTAGCGCTCGAAACCAGAACGCCCTGAACGCGGCCGCCCATGTCACCCGACTTCATCGGGCCATAGTGGCTGAAGATGCTGGTCAGGATGCCCGAACCCGAAGTCAGGGTCAGGAACTGGTTACGGAAGCCGATCAGGCCACG
>MDTG01218697.1_pt1 | contig 20597 bp, 11 predicted proteins | sample 811421 | NCBI WGS metagenome assembly MDTG01 (sample SAMN05326645, study PRJNA326480) | marine metagenome | isolation source: seawater | place: Pacific Ocean: South East | collected 2011
CAAAGAAACAGAATTCATGGTACTATCCGTTGGGCGCCATGGGCATCAGTGAGTCTGATTGGTTTTTGCATAATCTGAAACTCGAGATCATGGCATGGGTCTGAGTCCGAAATGCTTCCTCATCCATTTGAAAGTCAAGGAGTGAAATTCCTTGTTCACGTAATGCTTTGCGCTGGGATAAACGAGAAATTCCTTTTTTCCATTTAAACGGTTGTAAACCGCAAAGTTCGTAACCGGAGGACAGATTGCATCCTGCAAACCCACACCCATGAAAACCGGGCATTTGATCCATGGAGCCATGTTCATGGTATCGAAGTAGCTAAGGGTTTTCAGGGTACTCTCCCAGCTGCGCGTGTCCTTCCCCTCAATCCAACGATCCATTTCCGACCAGTGAGAGGTCTTGAAGTACAAGTCCCAATTGGTCAGGAAAGGAATGTGCGGGATGCACAGACTGATACGCCGATCCAATGCGGCGGTGGAAAAGCTCAACCCTCCGCCCTGACTTCCGCCCTTCACAGCGATGCGAGCAGTATCCACTTCCTTGCGAGAACACAAGAAGTCAACCGCACGCACGCAGTCCAAATACGCCCCTTGGTAATAGTATCCTTCCTTATCGTCCAGTCCGCGGATCCAGTAATTGCCGGGCTTGCCCTTAACGTCTTCCTGACTGTTCCCATGTCCGCGGGGATTGAAGGAAAGGACGATCACGTCGTTAAAGAGGTTCACCGGTTTCATGTTCCCACCGTACCCCGGCACACGGATGATCGCCGGGTGCGGGCCTTTGCTCTTGGGCACTTCATACCACCCCCCTACCCGGACGTTTCCATAGCTGCGTATGCGCACTTCGTAGACGTTATTTTTGCCCTTACTCAACTTGGGTTGATGAATGAGCCTGTAACGGGGATCAACTTTTGCTAACCTGTCCAATGATCCGTCCCAGAATTCTTTAAAGTCCGACTCCATGGTCAAGGGCGGGAGGATATCCTCGGGGGCATACCCGACCTGAACGGTCTGCCTGATCCGTCCGCCCTTCCATGCGCAAGTAACGGTACCCTTGTAAAACCCAGGCCTGGGAATTTTTGTGGAGTATCTAGAGATTCTTTTTTCGGACGGAGGTACTTTGATCCGAACAGGATCGGATTGGGCAACTGGTTCTTTTTGATCGGTCGTAACCTCCCAGACGACATCGAGATCGAGCTGAGCCTTGGTTTGGTTTTTCAGCGAAAAACCAAAGTGAACCTCATTGCCTTGAGCAAAAATCCCATTGAGGGATTTTTCGAAAACCGGCTCCAAGACAACCTCTTTTGCCCCGTGGGTCGCACAAGCAAGTGACCAAAGGCTCCAGAGAATGCCCCTCACCATGTCAGCGCTCCCCGTAAACGGAGGGCTTCCAGTCCTTGGGCAATTTCCCTTGGGGACGTACGCCTACCGCATCGGCAGGGATGGGGTGATCCTTTGGCTGAATGAGAGGAAGATCATCGGGAAGGTGCTTAATGAGCATCTCCTTGAACTCGATGGTCATGGGCGGGCCTTTGTGCACTTGCATGGCAAGGACGCCATCGAGCACCCTGCCCTTCTCGTCAAAATCAATAAAATCGGCGGTGGGATGTCCATCGATCCAGTGACGATGGCGGTTGCCCTCGACCAAGATACGGTACTCATGCCATTCGTTCGGAGAGAATTCCTTAACCTCGAAGGAACCGACCCGCCATCGATCGCCCTTGAGATCGACGACCACCTTTTCTCCAGTATGGGAAAGAATCCTGCGACCCTTTTCCTCATAAAGCATGCCATTGTATTGCGGCTTGTCGGCCACGATGTCGCATTGGTATCCCGTCAGCACATCGATCCCTAACTCAGGGAGATGAGTACTGCGGTACTGAATCCCACTGTTTCCTCCGGCGGAAATGCGCACCTTCACCTTAAGGTCAAAGTTACGGACCGTGGCCGCTTTCCAAGTAATGAAGTGATTCCTCTTGAGCGTACCGTCAGCCTTTCCGATCAGAACGCCTTTCTTCAAAGACCAGAATTGGGAGTCGCCCGACCAACCCCGCATGTTACCCCCGAGCAGGCTGGAAAAACCGTTTACGCCCGGCCGGTTGGCCACGATGGCGGCCGCTTTGGGATGCGGAACCGTGGAAACTCCTAACGAGCCTTTTTTCGGGGACAGCGGACCTCCCAACTCTTTGACCCGGCGGTCAGTCGCCTTGCGCATTTTTGTAAGAGTCTTCTCATGCTTGGGGTTCTTGGCCAAGTTGACGAGTTCGTCCGGGTCGTTCTTCAGATCATGAAGAAATTCGTAATTCCCTTCGTCGACGTAGCGGACATACTTGTAACGGTCGTTGCGCAAGCCCTCGAATGGAGGAATCCGGCTACGGACGGCAAAGTGTTCGTGAAAAGTATGAGTGCGCCAGTCGTCGGCCTTGCCGGTGGAGACGAGTGGCTTGAAGCTTCTTCCCTGATAGCTCTCGGGAATGGGAAGCCCTGCCCAATCCAAAAAGGTGGCCGGCAGATCGAGATTGAGAACGGACTGCTGGAGAACTTGTCCACGAGCAGACTTGGGCGAACGGGGATCGTACACAACCATGGGAACACGTAGGGATTCCTCGTAATGAGACCACTTACCCGCAAACCCGCGGTTACCCAAGTGGTACCCATTGTCCGCGGTGTAAACGATGATGGTATTGTCCGCCAGACCCTGTTCACCAAGAACCTTGATAAAACGGCCGATGGCGTTGTCGATACCACTGACCATACGGAGGTAGGCCCGCATGTTGATACGGTACTTACGGTCGGAGTTCCAGCGCCAGAAGAAACGTTCTCGGTTAATGGTGGTCTTGAGAAAGTCGGGCTGACTTTCGAAAATCTTGGGGTCGTTCAAACGCGGAGGCGCGATTTCATCCTCCTCGTACATCCCGGCTGCAGAAAAGGGCCAGGGGAAATGCCCGACACCCGGACGACGGTCGCTATCCTCGGCATGGCAGGCGTTAAACCACATATTTAGGGCAAAGGGCTTGTCCTTAGGCTGGCTCTCGAGGAATTCGATGCCTCGATCCACAATCAAATCAGTCTCGTGCCGAAGCGAACCGTCTGGTTGCTTCTTGTAAAATGGGTTGCGCCCGATCTGGTTGTAGACCTCGAAGTAATCGCTCGTCTTGAAACCCTTGGGCATCTTGGCGTGCCATTTGCCGGCAAACCCGGTCCTGTAGCCGGCCTTGCGCAGGATGCCCGGGTAAAGATGCTTGATCGAATCGGGCGTGGCAAGATCGTGTTGCCCCGGGGTTCCGAAGCTCCGACCGGTCAATCCGGTCAGGATGGTCGTCCGGCTAACCCAACAGATGGACTGACTGACGAAGGAATTGGCGAAGCGCGTGCCGTTCATGGCCAAACGGTCTATGTTGGGTGTCTTGGCAAGCGGATGCCCATAGCAACCGAGCGAGCTCGAGGTTTGGTCATCTGTGAAGAAGAAGACGATATTGGGTTGCTTGGCCATCAGAGCAAAGCAAGCTAACAGGAAACAGAGAGAGAGTCTGAGTTTTTTCATTTTAAGAGATGTCTCTTGTGACCTTTTTAAAGAGCAGGGTCAATAATCCCTTGTAAAAAGCAAAGTATATTTGGCTCATTTTTGCATCGCAAAACAAGCATTGATCGGCCAAAAGAAAAATATGAAATATTTGCCTTTGCTATGCCTCCTTGTCGGTGCTTCCGCTTTCGCCCAGAAACTGGCGGATCCTCCGAAATGGCGCCAATGGGAACTCGGTCCCTCGGACACAATACCCGCGGACAAGGCCCTCGACACCTTCAAGATCGCCCCCGGCTTCGAACTGGAGCTCTTTGCCGCCGAACCCTTGGTAGTAGACCCAGTGGCCATGGCATGGGACGGAGATGGGCGAGCTTGGGTGGTCGAAATGCGAGGCTACATGCCGGATGTCGCAGGCACCGACGAGACCAAGCTCAAGGTGGGCAAGATCGTCGTGCTCGAGGACACTAACAACGACGGCAAGGCGGACAAGAAAACGGACTTCCTGGACGAACTGATCATGCCTCGAGCCATCGCCATGGTGGAAGGTGGCGTACTGGTATCGGAACCACCGACCCTCTGGTACTGCCAGGACACTGATGGCGACCTCAAGTGCGACAAGAAGACCAAGGTTGGCAACTATGCCCGCCAAGGACCCGTCGAGCATACTGACAACGGTCTCGTGCCCTGCCTGGACAACTGGATGTACAACGCCAAAAGCTCCAAGCGTTTCATTTTTCGCAACGGCAGCCTGATCACCGGCAACTCCCGCTTCCGGGGCCAATGGGGAATTTGTCAGGATGATTACGGACGGCTCTACTCCACTAGCAATTCGCGGTACCTGAACAGCGACTGGGACATGTATCACGGGGCAGCCGGAGCTTTTTCCAATCCTTCAGTGGGCACCGCGGACATCAACTCGATCCGCCCCAACCCAGGCATCAACCGAGGCTACAAACCCGAGATGTTGCGCAAGGACGGACGCCTCGCGCGCATAACCGCTATTTCCGGACCCGGAGTGTATCGATCCGACCGCTACCCCAAAGGCTATGCCGGGGCAGCCTTCATACCGGAGCCTTCCGCCAACGCAGTGACCTGCCACTGGTTTGAGGAAACGGAGAAGGGTCTCGGTCGCGGCACCCACAAGCTGTTCCCGGACAAAAATTTCGTGAAGCGAGAATTCCTTTGCTCTACCGACGAACGTTTCCGCCCGGTTAGTGTGTACAATGGTCCCGACGGCTGCATCTACGTCCTTGATATGTATCGAGGTATCCTGCAACACAAAGTATATGTAACGAGCTTTTACTTAAAGCCCTACATCTTGGAACGCAAACTGGAGGTACCCGTCGGGATGGGCCGTATCTACCGCATCGTCAACAAGGCGAAGGGACGAAACAAGACGCAGCCCAAATTGCAAAATGCCTCCGTTGGGGAACTGGTGAAGACCCTTTCGCACACCAATGGCTGGTGGCGCGACACCGCCCAGCGCCTGCTGGTCGAGCGACGTGACAAGAACTCAATACCCGTCCTCCAAAAGGTGATCAAGTCGGCGAAAAACCACTTGGCCAAGGTCCATGCCTTGTGGGCTCTTGAAGGCATGGATGCTCTCAACCTGGCAACGGTTTCCGATGGCTTGAAAGACGAGCATGAAAAAGTGAAGTTGACTTCCCTTGTGGTCTCCGGACGCCTGCGAGCCACCTCCGAACAAGACAAGGCGATCGCCGCCCTTGAACCCCTCAAAAAGAGCAAGTTCGAACAAGTGGCCAAGCTGAGCGACCAAATGATAAAGCGCCTCAACGGCCAGATCATCGCCAAGTCCGGCGGCCCCCCGAAGATCAAGAAGATGCCCAAGGGCGAACACGGCGACTCGGTCAAGCGGGGCGTCGAGGTCTACAATACATTGTGCATCACCTGCCACCTAGCCGACGGCAAAGGAGCGGAAAACCTCGCCCCGCCGCTAGCTGACTCCGACTGGGTGCAAGGCTCGCAAGAACGCTTGATCCGAATCGCGCTGCACGGCGTGCAGGGCCCGATCAAGGTGAGCGGCAACCGCTACCGCCACCCCGAGATCATGCCCGGCATTGGAGCGGCCCTGAAGGATCAACAGGTTGCCGACGTATTGAGCTATGTACGCACCGCCTGGGGCGGCAAAAGCCAAGTCAAACTGGAAGATGTATCCCGTATTCGGGACGAGCACAAAGGCCGCGTATTACCTTGGGAAGTACAGGACCTGCTGAAGATCAACTGAAATGCACCTTTTGGTGCAGTTCTAGGTATACACTAGAGCAGGGCTTCAATTGCCCTTCCACTGCTCGCGAGAAAAGTAAAGCCGTCCCGACTCAACCTTGATGCCGGATTAATGTTCATCGCAGAGAAAAGAGTCGCGGTGAAGTCCTCCAGGGTAACCGGATTGAATTTAACGTAGGCCGCCTGTTTGTCAGATTCCCCGTAAACGCTTCCGCCCCTGAGACCCGCCGGCAAGCATCGAGGAATAGCAGTTGGGCCAGTGATCGCGACCGATGCGTTTGGCCCCTTTACTGATCTTCGGTGTGCGACCAAATTCGCCCACCAGAACGACAAGGGTTGAGTCAAGCAGACCGCGATCACGAAGGGATTTGTTAGGCTTGGACGGGCAAGGAAGCGCCCAGCACTTGCTCAACCAAGGCGTCAAAAGACTCTTCCTTCATTGCCTTCCTTTGTTAGCTCACTTGGACGTGCCGGATAACTTTCCGCCCGAACTCAGACATGTAAATCAACTGGCCACCGCCTGGCGGTAGGACTCGACTTCCCAGTTCTCGATGAATTCGCGGGCCCGGTCGGTCATGTACTCAAGACCGCCGAAGGCATGAGATAGTTTCATCACTTGGGCGCCGTCTTGGGCAAAGAGAAGAGCCAGGCCGGCGTTCTTTTCCGTAACCCCGATTCCATAGACGCGATCGCCATGAATCACCACCTTGGGGGCAAAGCCGTGCTTGGCTCTATAGTTGTTGGCATTTTTCTGGGTCAGTTCGTCCGTAAATGGATAAGCCCGGGCATAGACCAGATGATCGGGGGTGATGGGTCCGGGCACGCACTCGAAGAACCCCGAAGAGTCGATGAATTGGGCATCTTTCCCGAAGAGCTGCCGGATCTTCGATTCGGTTTCGGGGTCCTGCCCTGTTTCCTCGACCCCGAGATCCTCGTTTACGCCCAAGGAGTCGTACTCGGTCCGCAAGGGATCGATCACGCCAGCGTAGAGCGACCGGATTTCATCGGCAGTATCCCCCGACACGAAAATTCCATGGTTTTTGAGCATAATAAGCTTGGGAACTCCCCCATGCTCCGCCTTGTATTGGTCGATACGCCCCTTCAACTCCATGCACAAAGTATAGCCGGCATCAATGTACTCGACCCAGAGGGCATCGGGAAAAAGCCGCTTGCTGACAGCCTCGCCATCCTTGGCGCAAGTCATTCCGTTGACCAACAGGGCGTGCGTATGGACCACGAACTTGGTCTCGAGGATATTGTGCAGGGGCGCCTCCACCGAGGGACGACCGGCATCGTTGCGCACAGCTTCACCCATGAAGTTCTTGACCAGTTCTTCGCGGGCATGAGATTCCGTGGGAGTCTCAACGTCGTAAAGTTCGTTTACCTTGGCCCGGTCGAGAGTCACGAAGGTCTCCTCGTCGAGACCAGCCAAGGTGGTACCCGAAGGTTTCACCCACAAGGTGGTCTCATTCTTGAAGGAGGTATTGCCTCCCCCACCCTTCACATACTCGGTCGTTCCGAATTCATGCGAAAGTTCCACAATTGTCTTCAGGTCATTCATTTCTTATTTGGCCTTTCGTTTTGGCCTCTACAATGGAATACATCTGCCAGTCTTTTTTGCTCATAGCAACAGCGATCGACTAATCCTATTGGGTTAATTGTTCTTTATTCAAAATCATGATTTCAGGCCCTCACTTCTTGGTGGTCATTGCTTTCCAGTTGGGGTGACGTTTGGACCGTTCCGCGTTAAGAACCTTTACCACGGAGGACGGTACCAGGCTCCAATCCTTTTCGTGGCTGATGACGGGGGCATTGGGAAAGATCGACCCCGTGGGGCGCTGGGCCTTGCCACGCTCCATGAACTCGCCCAGTTCCTTTCGCATGGCACCGGCCAAACGGAGGGCTCGCTGAACGACCTCGGGGTTGGCTTGGGCAACGTCCCGGTTCTCGCTCTGGTCGTTTCGCAGGTTGTAAAGCACAGGCTGTTTCAAGCGAGTGAAGTTCTTCCCCTTTTCCCAAAAGGGCAGTTGCTTCTGTTGGCGCGGAAGGTGGACCTTCCAGTCACCGAAGCGCACCGCCTGCAAGTTTTCGCAATTGTAGTAGTAGAAAGGCTCCTCCGGCGAGCGCTTAAGTCTCCTACCCTCCAGCAAGGGCAACAGGCTTTCTCCATCATAGACGCGCCCCTTGGGTAAAGCCGCCCCGGCAACTTCCGAGAAGGTTGGGAACAAGTCCATCGCATGGATTTTCGAGGTGGACACGGAGCCCTTCTTGATCCGGTCCGGCCAGTGGAAAATGAAAGGTACGCGATGCCCGCCTTCGAGGGTGACGTACTTGGTGCCGCGGAAGGGCTTGGCGTACAGGTTCTTGGTGGGCCCATTGTCCGAGGTGAATACGACAATGGTGTTGTCGGCCACCCCGGCTTCCTCCAGCGCTTTCATCATCTGCCCGATACTCCAGTCGAGCTCCTGCATAACGTCTCCCCGCAACCCGTCTTTCGATGTGCCCGCGAACTTCTTCCCCGCCTTGTATGGAGTATGCGGATAGTTGTGGGCATAGTAGAGGAAGAACGGGTCCTTGGCGTTCTCCTTAATGATCTTGGTCACGCGCTTGGTGTAGAGCTCAGTCAGGCGAGCCAGTGGGGTCTTGGCGAAGACCTGTTTGCCATCGTCGAAGAAGCGGGGCGAGTGAGCGTAATTGCAGGGCATGCCATAGTAGTGGTCGAAGCCTTGCTTACGAGGCAGGAAATCGGGCTCCGTGCCAAGGTGCCACTTGCCCACCATGAAGGTCTTGTAGCCCTCGCTTCGGCACTGCTCGGCGATGGTGATTTCATCCGGGTGCAAGCCAAGGAACCAGTGGGCCTTGCGGATGGGATTGATGCCCATGTAGAGACCAGTCCGCTGAGGATAGCCACCAGTCAGGAAGGCCGCCCGCGACGGTGAACAGATGGATGCCGCGGAATGGAAGTCGGTGAAGCGGATGCCTTCCTTGGCCAACCGGTCCAAGTGCGGTGTATTCACCTTGGTGGCGCCGTAGCAGGCAATGTCCGAGTACCCAAGATCGTCCGCCAGGAAGAACACGACGTTGGGCTTGTCCTTACCCAAGCAGACGGATGCACCCAATAAGGAAAACAGGAGAAATTGCCTCATGGTCAGGTTTATGGAGTGAGGCCTTTGAAGTATTGCTTGAGGAGCTTGCCGTCGAACTGGAAGTTGTCCGCGGTGACGTGTCCCCAGCCACTTATGGACTGATCGACTATCTTGAGGAAGGTCTTTTTGCCGGCGTACTTGGAGATATCCCAACTCGCCCTCTGCATCACTTGATCGTTAATGCCCCGCGCCGTTTCCAGCTCCTTGCCGTCCTCCGCGCAAAGGGCGACGTAGGTAGCCGTCCCGTTTCCACCACCTACCAGAAAGGTCATTTTGACGCCCTTTAAAATGAAGAAAGGAGAGATGATGATTCCGGTCTGCGAATCCGATCCCTTGGGGGCATCGGAACTTCCTTCGAGTGTGGTCAGGTAATGCTCACCCTGCTTGTTATACTCGACCTGACTCCGGAAAAAATGGGTTCGACTTCCGATGAGGAGCCCGAATTTGCCCTGGATCACTTTCCAAGGCACAAGCTTGCCCGACTCGAAGTCCAGGGAAATACTGCGGGCACTCGACTTGGCGGGAATATTCGGAGCCGGATTAGACTTTTTTTTGTTCGGTGTGCCCGAACCGCCTTGCCGTAGATTAATCCACCCGAGGCGGGGGCTTGCTGGAATTTTCTTTCGCCAATCCTTCAGTAGAGCGGCCAGTTCCGTCACCAGTTCGGGGTGTTCGCTGTAGCGGTTGGTTGCCTGATAGGGATCATCGTTGAGGTTATAGAGTTGGGCCGGTGGCGCGTCCTCCCTGATTCCACCTTCCTCAACGTCGCTGTTGACCAGCTTGGTCAGTTTCTGGGCGGCGGCTCCAGCCAGCAGATGGTTCCCGATCTGCTTGCCCTGAAACCCTCCCTCGTCCCGATCGGGAACGTACACCCAATCGCCCTTGCGGATCGTGAGGTGCCTCGGACTGTTGGGGGAAATGACAAGAAGTTCCCGCTGCGAATCCTTGCTCTCTCCCTTGAGAACAGCCAGCTGGTTGACTCCGTCGACAACTGCTTTATTGGGCAGTTCGGCATCGGCGATGGCGGCGAAGGTGGGAAGTAAGTCGATCTGACTGACGAGGGCGTCCGACACCTTTCCCTCAGGGACCTTGCCGGGCCAACGAGCGATCAAAGGCACCCGGTGCCCGCCCTCCCATGCCCCGAACTTAAAACCGAGCAAGTTGCCATTGATACGGTGCCCTGCCCTCCAAGCCTTTTGCCCGGTGACGTTGAGCATGCCTCCGTTGTCGCTGGTGAAGACAACCAAGGTGTTCTTGGAGATCTTGAGCTCGTCCAGCGTCTCGAGAACTTCCCCAACGATCCAGTCTAGTTCATGGATAAAGTCGCCGTAGAGACCGCACTGGCTGGTTCCCTTGAACTTGGGATGGGGGGTGAAGGGATGATGAATGTTGGTGGTCGCCACATACATGAAGAAGGGTTGCTCCCTGGCATTCTTCCGATGGGTAGTGATCCATTCGACCACCTTTTCGGCAAAAGTCGTGCCGACATACTCGTCACGGTAGCGAAGGTGTGCTTTCTCGGCTCCGCCAATGGTCCCATAACCGCCCTTCTCAGGCCACTTTTGCGTCACTGACTGCTTGCGCATGACGAAGGGGTCCTTGGAGTCGTAGTCCACCACCTGATAATTCTCGACGTAAACGAAGGGAGGTCCACTGTTCACCGTTGGCATTCCGAAATAGTAATCGAATCCCACTTCCAAGGGACCGGGCTTGAGCGGTTTGTTCCAGTCCGTCTTTCCTTTACCAAATCCCAGGTGCCACTTGCCTATGACCGAGGTGGCGTATCCAGCGGACTTGAGAACATTGGCCAAGGTGGGTTGCTTAAGGTCAATGGTCAGTTCCTGAGTCAGGGGCGTAGGGCCCCAGAAATTCTTGCGAATAGGGTATTGACCAGTCAGCAGACCATAGCGCGAAGGCGAGCAAACCGCGGATGCGGAATGGGCGTCGGTAAAACGCATCCCCTCCTTGGCCAAGCGGTCGATATTGGGGGTATTCACCTTGGTCGCGCCATAGCAACTCAAGTCGCCGTAGCCTAGGTCATCCGCATTGATCAGGATAACGTTTGGCTTGTCGGCGCCTAACAACGAGTTCGCTAGCAGGCAGAAGAGGGGCAGTATATTTTTCATGCGCTGGGAACTTGCTACTCGAGAGAAAGCTCGAAGGACTCGACCAACGGCTTGGAAGCATTGGCTGTGGTATCGGTTAGCTTGAGTTCGACTTGGAACCCGAAGCCTGCAGGCAAACCCGAAAGATCGAGCTGGGCAGGGGTTTTCGCGACCTGCTTGGAGAACCCTTTGACGTAATCGTAACTCTCCTTGGTTTGCTGCCACTTGCTCCACTGGTCGGCGTTGCCGTCCTTGTTGGTGTCGACGCCGACCCGAGCCTCCACCTTTTCCACCCATGGACCGGGGCTGACGTAATCATTGGAGGTCTGGGTGACTAGGTAGAAACGGCCCTCGGCGAATCCGATGTCGGGATCGGGGTGGCCCTTGCCGATTTCCCCGCAGAAGGAAAACGGTTTATTGATGCTCGAGGAAGTGAACCAGGCGATTCGAATTCCTTTGTGTGCGGGATGAAAGTCGCAAAAGAGGTAGTATTGTCCGCCAATGGAAATGGCGGCCCAGTCCCCGTATGCGTCCTGCTCGGGCTCGTGTACCTCGTACTTGGCGATGTTGGTCTTGAATCTTTTCGGATCCTCTTTGGCCCAGTGTGGGTGCAGATACTCGGCGATCTTGCCGGTCGGCTTGGTTCGCTCGTCTACCGCGGGATCCACGATGGAGTATCCGTTGATTCCATTCGCGCTAACGGCATGACCGGCAAGCGGTGAATCCCAGGAATGCTTGCGGGCATTGATCGGACTCCAGTCTTCGAAGATAATATGGAACTTGCCCTTGAGGTCGCGGATTACGGCGCAGTCCGAGCCATGGGACGGATCGTTCAAGGCGATGCCCATGTTCTTGCCCGGCTTCCCGTCCGTCAGGTCCTCGTCGATGAATAGGTGCGGATCCTGATCGTTGGGGAAGTCGTAGTAGATGTAGGTTTTTCCGTCGACTTGCTCGGCTGTCGTCACCCAGCGGGCGAAGCCGGGGGTTACACATCCATGATGGACCCAGTGGACCATGTCCTTGCTCTGCCAGGCGTGATAACCGCCCTGCCCCTTGACGAGTCCGCCAGGGGCATTGAACTGGTTGGGTATCGTGGTGGTCTTCAAGCGGGCGTCGAAACCTTCCAACTTGGCATCCTTAGCCTCGAAGGGTTGCTTACCTTTCTTGGGCATTCCGCCATACTTGCCGAACATCCAGTAATCTCCGGGGCCCATGGTGAGAAACACGGGGGCATCGCGCAGGTTCTTGGGACCAACTCGAGTCTTTGCTTCCCAGTTTTGCCAAAGGGCGGATTGCTCGATGGTGAGGGATTTGGCCGAGTGCTTCTCCTTGAAGGTTTTCATCTTGGTCCGCAGGGAACCAGCCTCGGCAGTGGGCGAAGCAACTCCTTTCTCAACAGTAATGCCTTCGCTCGACTCGATGGCAGCCTTCCATTCGGTGGCGGTCTGGATGGACCAGGATTCTTCGCCAGGGGCGAGTTGAGCAAGAAACAAGGCAGAGATGCCAATGGCGGAAATCAGGTATTTTTTTCATAAAAACAGTACGGTATTGGGAATGGGTGCTTGGGGTTTAATGAAAGAGAAACTAGTTGCCTCTGGGCATTTCTACCCCTCCGGGCAAGAAGGTGACCTCACGGTCATTGGGCACTGGTTTACCGGGCGAACTGCGACCGCGATTAACTTCCTTGGCCAAGAGCAAAATCAGCTCGTTGACCTTGGAACGGTTGGTCGCAAGCAGGTTCTTACGTTCGCCACGGTCCTTCTTGAGGTCGAAGAGTTGCATCGGGGGAAGTTTCTTCTTGGCTTCGGTTTCGCGCGGAGCGCTCCAACCGCCGCTCCCGGCGGAGAGGCACAATTTCCAGTCGCCTTGACGGAAGGAGAACGAGCCACCGATGGAATGGCTGATGAGTGTCTTCCTCGTGGTGCTCTGTTTGCCCCTGAATGCAGGCAATAGACTGAAGGAATCTTCTCCCCCCTTGTCCTTCTTCGGCTGACCAGTTATCTCCCTCATGGTATCGTAGAGGTCGGTCAGGCACGCGAGGGCGTTGGTCTTTTGGCCGGACTTGATGCCCTTAGGCCAGCGGGCGATGAAAGGCACGCGATGCCCGCCCTCGTATATGTCCGCCTTGTGTCCGCGGTAACCGGCGCTGGGGTCATGGCCGAACTCCTTCAATAACTCGAAATTCCCTTGTGGAGAACAACCGTTGTCGCTGGTGAAGAAAACCAAAGTGTTTTCGTCGACGCCGGCTTCCTTGAGGGTGGCGAGCAAATCGCCCACGTGGCCATCCACCTGCATCACGAAATCGGCGTAGGGGTTGATCTTGCTCGCATCCTTGTAAGGAGGCACGGGAACGATCGGCGTGTGCGGGGCGGGCAAAGGCAGGTAGAGAAAGAAAGGCTTTTTCGTCTTTGCCTGTTCCTTGACGTAGGCAATGCTCTTGTCGAACAAGTGGGGCAATACCTCGTCGATGTGGAAATCTGACCCCATCGGCCCCTTGCGGTACCAACCGTAGCGGTCTTGCTTGCTGGTGACTCCCTCCATGCGGTCCGGTTGGGCGGTCACCTTGCCGGTATCGACCCAAACGTAAGGTGCCATGTCGAGTGATCCGCAATGCCCGTAGTAGCGGTCGAACCCATTTATGTCCGGCCCATTCTTGACCGGCTTGGAAAAGTCGATGTTCTCCCACTTCTTTTCCTTCTTTTCGACGCGGCCCCAGTCCCAACCGAGATGCCATTTGCCGATCATCTGGGTATGGTATCCGGCCTTCTTGAGCAGGTGGGCAACGGTGGCCCGATGGGCGGGAATCAAGTGGTCGCTGGTTCCCCGCAACACACCCCGGGCCAAGCGTGAGCGCCAATTGTAGCGTCCGGTCAACACCCCGTATCTAGTGGGCGTGCAGACGGCGCTGGAGGAATGGGCGTCGAGAAAGGTGATTCCCTCGTCCGCCATCTTCTGGAGGTGGGGCGTCTTTATCTTGCACTTCGGGTTGGTCGGGGAAACGTCCCCGATCCCGAGATCATCGGCGAGAATGAACACAACGTTGGGCAACTTGTGATGATCAGCGTGGAGAAGGCAACTCGTGGCGAGCAGAGAGAGTAGAATGCGGGCAATCATAATTGGTTGGTTAGGGATGAATAGGTGAGAATCCTTGATGGCGGATCTGCTCAAGAGCAAGTTAAGACTTGGAATGGAATCAAAAACGGTTTTCAGCGAATCACCTTTTAAATCATTAATCCGCAGGGGTAATCTCAGCGGATCAACAAAGCAAGGTTTATGGTTTTTTCAACAATATGGCATCGATAAGCACGTGACCATCCGTGCCCTTGGTAGCGATAACAATCGAACTTTGCTTATCGAAGGTGAAGGTTCCGAGGGAGGCCCAACCATCGAGCGTCCCGGAAACACGCTGATTGAGTACGCGGGTTGTCTGACCTCCGGAATGGGTAATGGTTACAGGAACGTTTGTCGCTCGATTTTCCTGAGCAGGCCAATGGATGCGTACTTCGCGGGCCACTCCATCCAATGCGACTTTTGGGATGGAGAAGGTCGCCTTGGTTTTCGAAGAAGCCTTGGCGGCGTTATGCCTGTAACGGGTGCCAATGAAAGGTCGAATACTATGACCGGTGCCCCATGTACCCGAAAATTCCGCCAAATCGTCATCAAGAAGAATCCCATCAGGAACCACGGCAGGCTTGGGTTCGGGCATCTCAAGGCGCGCGTCGTCGGCAAGGAGCCGCTCACGCAAAGTCGAATAGGGCACATCCTGTACGGGTCTTTCCAGATCTATGGCCAAAGAGGCCGCAGTTGCGGCAGCTTGTCCGAGGCACATGTAAACAGGCTCCATCCGAATGCTCCCAAAGGCAATGTGGGTCGACGAAAGCGACCAAGGCACGAGTAGGTTTGTACATTCATCCGATGAAGGAACGATGGCCCGATAGGATATACGGTAAGGTCCCTTGTTCCTCAGAGGTTTCTGGATGTCTCCCTCATTCCTTACGAAACCGTTTTGCACAAGACGCTGAACATTGTGGGAATCCATTGTGTAGGCACCCATGGCGATTGAATCATCGATAGGTAATTCGTTGCGACAGTGGGCCTCCGTCATAACGAAAGGAGAGGACATGCGACGGGCCTCCCGCACATAAAGATTGTAAGGAATGCCGTCGTTGTCGGTGAACTCATCCTTGCAGAGCCCCCAACGGGACCACGCCTTACGAATTTCCTCGGGAACCCGAGGGTGGTTCTGTATCGTCCAGATGAGGCCGAGTTGCCAGTAAACATGCTCGTTGGCGAGAACATCGCGCTGCTTATGCTTGAGGGTGGCCCAGTTCCATGGCTTACCGTGTTCATCAGTTCCATAATTCTTGCCGACGTAGTCCATCGAGATTCCGCTGACGTTGTTCGAGTCGGTCTTCCGGTTGGGCATCGGGGAAGTCTTGAAAAATCGATGTTTTTTGCCTGCTTCCACGGCTCGTAGGACAATCTCGAAATCAGCTTCGTCGTACGCATTAGGCTTGGTGATTAAAATCCGGTTTTCAGGAGCATCGGTTAGGCAGAGGCGGTAGCAGTAGGCCTGAAAGCGATGGTCGCCGGCGCCGATTACCGTCTTGGAGGCATTTGGAGAAGGATTCGTAATGCCGCGAATGAGCCCGGAGGTTGAGTCCCCCTGAGTGAGATAGGGATCAATCTTAACCTCGACCTGATTCCCATGATTCGTTCCGGTATAGCCATTGTGAGTCTCGTCAAATTCCTTGTTCGACTCTCGACCCGTGCGGAAGGAGACGCCGGCGGCGGCCATTAGATCTCCCTCGTAAGAAGCATCGATAAACATTTTTCCATCGATGAGCCTACCGTCATCAAGACGGAGGTGGGAGATCGAGGTACCGCTGAGGGTTACACCGTTAGATTGATCGATGCGGCCTTGAATGATTGTTACCCCTGCTTCCATGGTCATCTCCTTGAAGACCTGCTCAGCCACCTTGGGCTCGAAGGCACTCGCGAGTTTCGTCAAAGGATCGAAGGTAGGAGCGCCCTGCCCTCTCTTCGGGTACTGGTCCCTTTGCTGGTGAATCCATGCGAAGTCGTCTTGGTAATATTTGTAGACGCGACTATAAAAGTCACGAGACAGGCCTCCTAGAATGGCACGATTTCCGATATCCGTCCAACCGAGACCGGATGAAGTAAGCCCTCCGAGATGGCCGTGATAATTCGAGACCAGAATGACGGATTTGCCCATGCGGGCACCCTGGACGGCTGCGGTCACTCCCCCTGATCCATCACCGTAGACAACAATCTCGGCAGTCATCGGAGCAGCAGCAGCGACTTTCGACATTATGAAGATACAAGCAGTAAGATTGAAAAGCGTTTTCAAGTAATTCATAATTTCATTCTAAATGTATTCGAAGGAAACAAGACTGCCGATGCAGTTCACTCAATACGCCTTCTCCAGGGAGTTAGTCTACGGGTAGAAACTCTATGGTGGTGAACTTGCGCACGGCTCCGGCCCTGAAGGTGAGCTTGCCATTGGCAACAATGGATTCCTTGCTCTCTTGGATTGAAACTTTTTCGTCCGACCCGGTGGTACGGTTAATATCCTTGGTGAGAACCTTAACCCGATACTTCGCTCCATCCTTGAAGCCTTCTCCCCGGAAATCGGTTTTGGAGAACTCATTGTTGTAGTACTTGCCGTTCTGGATTGTGGACGGAATGGAAACGTCGACGTAACCAGTCCCAGCTCCGCCGCTCAGGTAGAGCAAGACGGTGAACGAATTCTTGGTGCGGTTGTAGGACGCCATCTTGTACTGCTCGCTTCCGCTAGCCCCATTCCCGAAGGTGGTGACGTCGTTTCCCCGCTCCCCGGCAACCGCATGGCGAATCACCTCGTCCGATCCGCCGGCCAGTTGAGCGTACCAACGCCAGACGTAGTAATGCAAATGATTGGGGTCTCCGGGATTGAGGTAATTCTTCTCCGTGAAACGATGACCGCCCTTGCCCACCTCCACCGGTTGAAAAGTATCGTCCGATCCGCCACGCAAACTAAGCTTACGCGTCACGATGCCGGGGCCGCCATCGTTGGACGGGATGACCCAGTCTGGCTTCAATTTCTTGATCCTCCCATTGTAATCGACCCGCTTGGTCAAACCCATCGACCAACTGCTGGAATTGTCGCACCACGGCATATTGATTGTGTTGATGCCGCGCTCCAGCATCTTGCCGAAAATCGTCACTGTCTTATCGAAGGCATCGAGCTCGTCGCGCTTTCCGTCAGCATTGACGTCATGGTTGTTGCTGGAACCATCCCAAACGATCCACGACTCGGAAGACAGCATCTTCTTGGATCGGTAATTGGCGGCATCCAGTTTACCCCGGGCCAAGTCGTACTGGCTCCAGACGTTCGGAATGAGCCGACCGTCCATCATGCCATATCCATTGAAATGATCGGATACGTTCATGTTCAGGGCATCCACTATGTTCATCAATGACTTGTTCGCAATGAGACGATTATAATAATCATCCACTGCAACCGCCCCCTTTCCCTTCAATCCCTTCAATACGCCGCATGGCTCGCAGGGAGAAGTACCCGATGTGGAGATGATTACCTGCTTTTTCGGCTTGGCGTCATAGACTGCCCGAATGGCTTGGCCGCCTCTTAGAAAGATTTCGGACATCACGAAATCAATGTCGGCCTCTTTGATCATACCTTGGAGGTTGACCTCGTGATAGAGTTGATAGGCCCCTACCCTGCCCTTGAAATGCTTGGCCAATCGTGTGGCGAACTCCGCGTATTTCCCTACCTTCGGGCACCATGCTCCCGCCTGCCCCGATTCTGAGGCCCAGGCAGGACAATGCCAGGTGACAAACTCCACCTTGACTCCACGCTCTACGCATAGGTTCACCGCATGATCGATCGCCCGGAGGTATCCGGACATGTTCTTCTTGTAATCCGTCTGCTTTTCGGTTGGTTCCGTGGCATTCCAATTCACCCAGAACTGAGCGTAACTGCTATGTTCGGTAATCAAAGGCCGGTTTGCATCATACTCATCGCATCCTTTTAGCCCGAAAGGTTGCCAACGAACCCCGACGTGCATGTGATCGGTCGTCCAGTCATAGTCTTTACGAACAACTGCTTCGTCACCCTGAGCAAAGAGGGCGAGGTATGAAAAAAAGAAAAAGGAGAAGAGTGTAAAAAGGTGCATGCGAAATGGTTAGGCAGATGACTAAATATTTAATTGATTGCCAGAAAAAACCAACGAAGAGATACGGGTATGAAAACAAAACTCAAATCCCAAAAGACTAAGACCGCAGGTGATGACTTCTATTTTCCTTCTGAAGCCCAGTGCTTGTAGAGTTCGCTGTTCTTACGATAATTCTCACGGGATGTGGGGTTGCGGTTAGACTTCATCTGGTCCTCGGTTTCCAGAAGGTAGACGCCAGGGGTTTCGGGCCCGGGATCGCCGGTCTCCTTGATCCAAGTCTCGAGCCATACGCGAAGCTGCTTGAGGACCTTGCCTCGCCGCGGATCGTCAGCCAAGTTTTTCACCTGCCAAAGGTCCTCGCCGTAGAGGTAGAGTTCCTCTGTCGGGCGCGTCGGGGAGAAGAGAAGTTTCTCGGCCAACGGATCCAGTTTGCCTGCGGCATGCATTTCGCGCAGTCGCTTGACGATGATTTTCCCGTCCTTGTAGTTGCTCGGCATAAGGTGTGGACGTTGCGGATAGAAGTTCTTGATATAAAGGTATTGGTCGGTGCGGACGGAACGTATGCGGTCAACCGCTTCCCCGCAACGGTCGCGGGCTGCGAATACAGTCTCCTTGGGTTCGTAATCGTCCGCCATAACGTCGTCGCCTTCCATCTTCTCGGGTATCCCGATACCGGCGAAGGCGAGAGAGATTGCGGCCACATCGATGTGCTCGACAAGATCGTTTCTCTTTTTCCCTTTAGGAATACCGGGCCCCCGCAGGACAAGTGGGATGTGCGTGCCCTCGTCGTAAAGGAATTGCTTGCCGCGGGCGTGGCTGATGCCGTGGTCGGTGAAGAAGACTACGAGGGTGTTCTCGAGGATGCCTTCTTTTTTCAAACGCTTCATGACTTGCCCGACGTGCCAGTCCGTTATCCTAACGGTATCGAGGTAGGCGGCCCAATCATTGAGCATGATCGGATCTCTCGGATAATAGGGCGGCAGAATGACTTTTGAGTGGGAAGTGGGGAGTCCGAGGCTCGTTTGCTTCTTCAGGCGGGTTGCAAGCGCCTTGTAGCCATCCTCGGAAGCGCCCCGCAATTTGCCACCATGAAGTTGAACCTGCATAAAGAAGGGTTGTTGATTCTTTCTGCCCGCCCAGTCGTGACTGTCGTACATCTTGGCATCCCAGTCGAAGTTGTAGTCGGTCTTACCCCGTTTTTGCTTGGAGGTGGAAAGACTGCGGTAATCGTGCCTCGGCAGACCGCTGCCGATGCAGGTAAAATAACCAGCCTTTTGAAAAAGCTCGGGAATCGGCCTGACTCCCTCGGGCAACAGGATGCGGTGTTCCCCTCGCCCACTCCGGTGGTGATGAGAACCGATCGAGTTCTGGTACATTCCGGTAATCAGAGCGGAGCGAAAGGTCGAGCAAACCGGCGAGGTGGCGTAGGCCCGCGTGAAGAGCAGGCCGTCCTCCGCCAACTGGTCGACGGCCGGAGTCCGAATGGTCTTTTCACCATAGCAAGAGAAGTTGGCTGACATGTCGTCGACCACGAACCAGAGAATATTGGGCCGACTGGGGACTTCCGCAACAGCCCCCAGCAAAGCCATAGCGAGAAAAAGGACAGGTAACAAAGTTTTCATGGCAAAGTCTCTTCCAACCGCATTCACTTCAAGGTTGCGAGATAAGCAACCAAATCGCGCACCTGCCTTGGACCCAGAAAAGAGCGAACTTCGGGCATGGTGCCAATGGGTTTTGATTCCGATTTCACCTCGGACAGGGCAACCGATTGCATCGAGCCATCGGGTAATTTCACAGTGATGGTTCTGGGATCCCGACTGATCAAGTTGCCAGCTATCGTTTGGCCATCTTTAAGTTGCAAGGTAATGATTGCATATCCCGAAACAAGATCAGCCTGTGGATCTACGATTGATCGCAAGAGGTATTCCCGGGGATGACGACTTGCAATACCCTCGAGACTTGGACCGACCTGCTTATCGGTCTGCTTGAGGGCGTGACACTTTGCGCATTGGGCTTGGGCGTGACCCTGGAAAACACGGCGTCCCTTTTCAACGTTTCCGCCCACCAGAGACATGCCATAGGTGGCCATGATTCCTTTTTCAGCGGTCTTGGCCTGATGGTTTTCCAACTTCGACTGCAACGTCTTGTCCTGCTTCGCAAGCGCCTTGGCAACCTCAAATACTTCCAATTGCACCGCCGGCGCTATACTGCCGGCGAAGAGTTCATCGGCAAGGCGGCTAACAATAGCATTCCGAGCAGGCAGTCGCTGAACCATTTTGATCACCTGCTGCAACTCGGAAGAGTCACTGGATTTCTTGAGAGCACCCATGACGTATTCCGCAACTTCTTCCCTGCCCCGCTTGGCCCCAATTAATTCCTGGGA
>MDTG01297657.1_pt1 | contig 20597 bp, 16 predicted proteins | sample 811421 | NCBI WGS metagenome assembly MDTG01 (sample SAMN05326645, study PRJNA326480) | marine metagenome | isolation source: seawater | place: Pacific Ocean: South East | collected 2011
ATATGTAAATATGGCTGGCAATAAAATGCCCAGCTAGCTGAGAAATACCCAGAGGGACCAACCGATCATGGATAGGGCCCCTAGAACACTAGGCCGCTAAATACGTTGATGTGCCCCACATCCTAGCATATATTTTTTCCCGGGCACGAGTCACGGTTTTATCTCGGAGCATCGCACTGCGTCGTAGCTGCTCTCTCAGCACGAGTGTGCCCGCATGGTACCAAACTTCCCACAGCCCATTTTTTAGCAAACGCGCAGAACCCGTTTTTGCCGACCGGATGGCGGCAAACTTTCGCACAGCCCATTTTGCACAGTCTGCTTTGAGGTGCTCAGCAAAAATTTGCCGCCATCCGGCCGGCGCGTGGCTGTACGCTCATTGCGCCAGAAAACATTCAGCACCTGAGGCTTATCCCCTATGAATTTCGAAGTCTCCACGTTGCGATGCAGGGGGAAATAGAACTGGGCGTGTATTTCCATTGCACACGCAGTATAAGATTCGCAGGGTAATTCATCTTAATTGGGACGCATGGATGATGGGTCTTATTGGGACGCAGCGACTGGGGGACGATAGGAAGGTTGGAAAATTACGGGTCCATTTATACTAGGTTTGCGATATGGTTTGGGGCGGGTTTTATCTGACCTCCGTCGCACCGCGTCGCAGCCGATTTCTCGGCGCGAGGCTGCCCGCACGGTACCAAACTTTGCACAGCCCGTTATTTTAGCATACGGAACTTGCGCCCGTTATTCGGTCGGCGCGCTGTACGGCAGATTGCGCAAAAGCACAATCAACGGCGCAAAAGCGGCGGAACATGAAGTGTCGCAGGGTAATTCAGCCTAAATTCACCTCATGGAGTTGTTTTGTTTGTTTAGAGGCCGCACTACTAGTACTGTTCTATAGGCTAGCTAGTATAGCTCCTCGGAATTAATTCAGTCAGGCGCACCGTTAAAATATGGTGTCAAATCGACGTTCGAAGCTCCAGTGCCACCACCACGGACGACAAAATCTCTATCTTGGTATGTAACTAAGACCTCAGAAGCGGTTTTAGCATTTCCGTGCCAATTAAATCTTTTAATATTAAAACTGCCAGTGTTGCTTGAATGCCCGATGATTAACTTACGAACAAAATCTGCCACTCCACCTACCAGTTGCGGTGGACGTCGGTTGCGCATGGGGGCCCGACAACGACAACGTATTGGCTCGGCCCGCATCAAATATCACCAGGCGCAGCCCCAGTGTCCTTCCAGGCATCTAAGTGTTTCCCACTGAGGTTGGAGGCATCCCCATAAACTAGGAAGTCCCACAACTCCAAGCCCTCCTGGAGATCCCTGGCAATTTTGAGTAACTTATCGACGCTGCTACCCTGATAGTTAGAATCATATAGCTCCCTTCCACGAAAATGTGAATTTTCCCGAAAATCGGCGGCAGGTTGGTCAAGGATGAATCGAGCGCGTAACATGCATACTTCTGGCTCGACATCAGCGGTGGCACTGGACTGCTTGCCCACAAAGTTCTTGGATGATGAATGTGCACGGTGAAGCTTTGATCGAGGTATTATATCCGCAGGTGGCCATCTGGTTACCTTGAGCCCATCATGAACAAGTTCATGCAAAGATGACTCGGATTTGAAGGGAAGCCTAGGTACTGAATCCAAGTTCACGACTTCACTAGCCACATTGCGTGTGCTCTGTTGGTAAAGAGAACATACCATGGCTTGGCGCACGGCGACAGGTTGTAGCTTTGCAATGCATTCGATTACAGAACCAATCCGATTTATTTCGGTTTCCGCGCGATGGATGGCTAGTGTTTTGCGGGTTGCGCCATTGCTGCATTTCTTTAGACGCGTGGCTGCAAGTCGCGCTCGATCGCTTGCATCAAGATTATAATGAATCGCTTCTTCACAAGCCGACGAGTGCTGCTCAGCGCGCATCTCGAGCCTTCGGCTATGGCCACGGAGCTCTGCAAGGCAGCGTACAAGTTCAGTCCGCGTGTACAGGCCCTCGACACGACCATAAACAGCTTGATGATGCCAAGCGCGGAAGAGTTTTTGACAGATTCGACGTGCATGTGAACGCGCATGTGTCAGTGCTAAACGGTCCTGGTGGCTACGACGCACGCGATTCATGTGAGTGTGAACATACCATGCGCGTAAAGGCCTTACAAGGAGCTGTCGACCGGTCTCACGCCAGAACCTGACCGCCATGGACCTTAGTTCAATACGGCGTACTGTAGCTTTTCGCCAGTAATTCCAAAGACTAAGACTAATGCGACTGTTGTTGTGTTTTGAAAGTACGCGCTCTGCTTTCCTCGCGCTATGATATTGGCGCCAGTAAGTCCAGAAGGGTAGAACAAAGTTTCTGCGGGAATGCCGGCGGACAAAACGGTCGACTAGTACCTGTGAGTACAATGGCTGGTAACATCTCGGTCGTGGCCAGCGCGCTCTTTCCAACCCTGTGTTTGGTGATGCGTGCAAGTAATCTGTCCACGGGATGAAAACGCGTCTATATATAATACAGTTGTTAAACTTAATTGCAAGCGCAAGCGCATTTGCTTCCATCTTGACCACCTCGCGGAGGGCGAGGAAGTGGTGATAGAGACACCACCAAACCCGCCTCTTCAGTGTCTTGCGGTATATGTCCTGGCTCACCTTGCATTTCACCATCTCATTTGTAATAAGCAGCTGCTCCGAGAAACGAGTTTTTTTATCATTCACCATTTGGCGGCGCTCTCGCTCTTGGATTTCATTGCGAGCTTCTCTCAGTAGTTTAAGGCGCCGCTGCTGGCTATTTCGCCGAGATCGTGGTCCAATGCATTCCCTGCGCCATGCACGCACTATAATGTGTAGGAACACCTTGCAGCGCCTCGTAATCACAGCGAGGCTAGTTGTGCGGATAAATTCAGCGTACTTGCGACGCATCAATGCCTCATTGCGCCAAGCCTCGAGACAACGATGCGCGTGCCACATGGCAAGCTCTGCATTATGTGCAAGTATAATATCATCAAATCTCCTTTGTCTTAAGATTTCGTGCCGTGTTGGCTGCAAGAGATAGTGGATCAGATTTTCTTGGAGGTTCTGCATCTCCGAAGCACATCTTAGATATCTCCCTCGGTACATGATTCCGCGTATCACTGCTTGTTGCAGGCCTCGAGATCCTACATCTTTTTCGTCTTTCCTTAAGCCATGGATCGTTTTCAGCTTGGACAGGGCTTGGCCGACCTCTGAAACATGTTTGAAACCAGAGGAGCTGGTCAAGTGTTTGTCAGGGTAATAGTCTCGTGTTCCCCCCGGTCCATCTGCAGGCATCTGCAATATATCTGTCTCAGCCTTTGCAGGATGCCCCTTTGTTTGCGTCTGGGCCCGTCGAAACGCAAACAGTTCGGCCTCGGCGAACTTGACCTCGTCCTTTAGCGCATCAATACGGGCCAACAGCTTTTCGACTTGCGCATCTAGAGGCGGCAACAGCTCTTGCATACTCGACTCAATCGTGCGCAATATTACGTTACCGTGTAGCGCAGTACCTACGGTACCGTAGGTATCTCACTGAGATTCACTGATATTCTATCATCTGGCTCTATCATCTCGAGTACGCAAGGCCGCGCCGTGCATGCCTACCAATGTGCAGCTACACGGGTCGGCCGAAACGGGATATCGGCGCGTCCTTTTTTTAGTACTGAAAAGCAGCCTGAGAGTACCAGCGTGCATTTCCGAGTCCAGGCGCTCGAGCAGCCCGAGATGATACTAGTATGCACCTGCCCCAACTTGAAGTATACGACACAGGCAAAGCGCGAGGCCGTTCCGACAGATCGATTAGAGTTTCTTGCGGTCATGAAACTCGATGCGGGTTGAAATGCGGTCACCGTGGCAGTCAAGGCACGACGTCGGTCGCTTTTTTACCCGTAACTTTGGCGTAAGCATAGCAGGAGGGGAAGGGAGGGGAGCTGCTGGACCGGGCTCGGAGGGTGACGATCGAGAAATAAACTTAAGAGGATTGATTTTGTATGCATTTATGGGCCTAATATGGCTGATCCGTCCGAGTCAGGATGGGACATAAGTATAAAATCCCCATACTACTCTGCGCGCGGCGCGCGCGCTGTTGTGTCTGTTGTTGTATTGTGCTGTTGGTGTTATGTGTGTTGGCTGTTGTGTTGTGTACTAAAAAGCCTTGTGAATAATCAGGCTGAAAATTTGTTCCTTCCTTCTTAGTTGCCGGTCTCTACCACCTACTTTCTGTCGGACCGCCACATCTCCGCTTAGCGGTCTACACAGCCCGCGTTGCCCCGCTCAGCTTGCTTGTCGCTTCCGGTGGTGTCGTCACCTCTAGAAAAAAAATTGGACGTGTCGGAGACCTATTCTCTACACTCGGGCCTAGACTACGATATATATAACACATTCATTTGTGCATGAATGTGTCAGCAAAAGTCAATTCGTGTATGATCGGCGCTCATGTAAAGAACTCCTAGGTCTTCATACTCTTGCAGCATAGCTAGCAAGTCGTGCTCTCGTATGGCATTCTTTATCGCCACGTCTTTTATTTTTTGGAAGCTCAGACTTTGTGTGCCTAATTGACTGGCATAGTCACATAGGACACTGAATGCCTTGGACTTTGGATCAGTAACTTGATTTGAAACGCCATGGTGATCAAGCGAAGCTTTTGAAATGTCAGTGAGGCGGCTTGCCTCACTGATGTCATCCTGGTTGACAACATCATCAAAACGCAGTCGTGCCAGGGCCTGCGAAAGACGCAGGATAGAAAGAAGCTGACGTGGTGTAGCAGCAACTTGACCGTCTTGAGCGGCAGCTTGGCGCCTGTCAACATATGAGTCGACAATTGTGTTGCTGAGCTTGGCAGGAATAAGTGGTTCAAACTGTCGTGCTTGAGCTACGTACTGCCGAATGAAAGAGGAGTCGTATGGCTCAAAATCGAGTTCAGGGTTGCACAGAAAGCGATGTACATGTGTCACGTGACGTGCCAGAGCAACGTCAGCTTCTACCTCTGGCTTGTCAAGGAGCAAGAACAACAAATCAAACCGCGATAAGAGACTGTTTGGTAGATTGATGTTCTCAGATATGTTCCTCTTTTTATTATATCGGCCATAGAGAGGATTTGCGGCTGCTAACACCGCTGTCCTCGCATTCAGTGTTGTTGTAATTCCTGCCTTAGCAATGGAGACTGTTTGTTGCTCCATGACCTCGTGAATGGCCGTTCGATCCTGTTCGTCCATTTTGTCGAACTCATCTATGCAACATATTCCACAGTCAGCAAGGACAAGAGCCCCACCCTCAAGTGACATTTCGGAGGTTGTAGCATCACGTACAATCGCTGCAGTTAGTCCAACTCCTGATGAGCCTTTACCTGTCGTATAGACCCCCCGTGGACTAGTTGATGCCATTGACTTGAGCAGTTGAGATTTTGCAACACCTGGGTCGCCCATGAGGCAAATATTGATGTCGCCGCGAAGCCGTACGCCATCACCTAAAATGCGAGTAACACCGCCTACTAGCTGCAATAATAAAGCTCTCTTGACATCATCGTGACCGAATATTTCGGGGGCGATTGAGCGAGCAAGCCGAGAGTATGAATCTGGCGAATCAGCTATTTCGTCGATCAACAAATCAACGCTTGGATTTCCCTCTATTTCCCCATAGCTTTTCTTGTCTTTATCAACAGACATCGCGTCCAAGAATGTATCAGAAATCAGACTGGATCTCCCACCATGGAGATTCGTGAGCTTCTGGGGAAGGAAGATGCCACAAATAGTCACAATGTCGCCGGGCGCACATTGCCGTGTTAACTCACCACGGCAGTGTGCGGAGATAGACCGTGGAACGTGACCCACGGGCACGTGCATAGGAAGTTCTTGCAGTCTTAATTCTTGATATTTAATGAACTTGGACCCGCGGGTTTGAGCAAACAGTCGACCACCCATTCCAGTTGCACCGCATTGCTCATTTGTGCAGTTTAAGAGTGGCAGATAGTCTTTTCTATTGGAGACGTCATGGTAAATCTCACGCCCGCAAGTTTCGCAAGTATATGTAATCACCTCGAGTAGAGGTTTGACGTCAGATGTGCGTGTCACAATACCACGAACTTTGACCAAGCTCCCTATGTCTGGCGCACGCAGCCCCCGCAATGGACCGACTGGCTTATTGGCAGGCGGGAGTAAACGCGTCTCGTGCCTACGTAATAGCGCAAGCGGGAACTCATCCGCCTTCGCATCAGGACTTTGCTGCTTACTCATCTGATGTTTGCGTTGTTGCTGAAGCTCATCCAACACATCGGCCTTAGCGAATGGGTGACCATCCATTTTACTTAGCATTTCAGTGGTGATTCCTTCAAACATTGTCAAATAACGTGCAGCATTTCCAATGATTTGATTTGCAAGACCCTGAATATAGAACAGTGGAAGCAAGCGAGTGTTGAAATGTGACAAGTACAGACACGGGAAAGTGCATCGTCCTTCGAGTGAGCGAGTATGTCATCTAATTCAATCACCAACACACGGCTCTGTCGTAGATTGATCGATTGCAGAGCCCGTGCGTATTTGTTCTGATTTCCAGTGGCAGAGGTGTCGCGAAAGCTTATCAAAAAATCAAGTAGCGCATCTCTAGTCTCGACGTAGTCCATTTTTGAAGAAAGGCAACAGCCCTTCTTTGATTTTTTAACCGGGCCGCCGCCGACACGTAGACACGTAAGTTCGCGTAAGTCGAAGGCAGGGCCCGCTATAAATTGGTAGTACCCTTTTACCGACCCCCGGGCCCATACAAGCTCGTAGTTAAGATCAGGGCTCATGCCACAGTGGTACTCGCACACTATGTTATGGGCTAGTCATCAGACTTCGAAGTTGCCATCCGCTTGGGACTCGGGTCGGAGTTGCCGTTTTATTTAGTTCATCGGGCCTTCGCAGAGCTCCAGCTTTGGGGCACTCGCAGACCGCCGAGGCGGCTAGCTTTCAACGCGCGCTCTTTACGCTAGGCGCGGACAAGTTCCTAGGACCTCCACATGCGCTGGCGGCACAAATGCGCCTCCGCGCTAGCCGTAGAGCGCCCCCAAAACCCACACGACAACGAATGAGGCTGAGTAGGCCGAGCCGGACTAGTATGTGAGTTGGCGTCCGAAGATACGAGGTGACTTGCTTGTTTGTTAAATGCTGCTAAACAAACTCACACCCCTGGGGCGTGACTAGAGAGCGCGACAGCCCGTGCCATCACTGCCGCTCGCGCCGCGCTCACCTCGGGATCCTGGAGCCAGCCTAGTGTAATCATATTAGGTGAACTCGGCTGTTGCCCTTAGCCTGGGGAGGTGAAGTGGCATGTTCAACCCCAAAGAGCACAATTGCAATCCCACGGGATGCACCCGCGACGGGACGTAGAATCGCAACAGGTATGCCCCTGGCAATATTAGAGGGTGAAGAGCACAAAAGCGCAGTGTTAAAAGCGTCACGCGCGCCACCAAGACCTTCACAACATGCACTTCGGAGAGTCTCGATGCAGATTTGCATGTTATCTCGATTTACATCAAGGCTGGGGGAATCGGGCAAACGCCTAATGAAATGAGGTGGATCTCTGGCACCATTACTATTAATAGCATCCGCAGTATCATCAAGAATTACCGCAACTTGAGATATAAGAAAACGGCCCGCTCGTGCAGACTCGCACGCAAGGACACGGCCACATGTGATCGACTCACGCTTCAGTGATCGCCACTGTTCGCTACATGACCCAGCTTCAAGTGGTCGATGAATTGTATTAAAAAGTGAAACACCTACTGCATGGAGTGGGCGGACAAGAGAAACACCACAAAAAAAGTTGTGTAACCGTTCATTTGAGAGCTCACTTGACCACATGCGCCGAATAGCTACCCAGGCAAGTGCTGGGGTTCGTGCAACGACACGACAATGCCGAGTTCCGACTTGTACTTGTTCAAGATGGAAAACTTGTAGAAATTCGCCCAGGGCGCCTTGCTGCAATTGTGCTGGATCAGCACCCCGGGGCTTGAAGTCGAGTTTTATTGAGAGTGACGAAAAATCAATAAAGCATCGCGATTGCCTGGTTTCAGCCTCGACTTGAGCCGCGCAATTATGTTCACATTGCTGTCGCACAGGGCCACTACCACGTGATTCTACTACTTTTATGCAACCAAAAAAAGAGTCAATAAACCGAACAAATAAAGCGTCTAGATGACATCTGAGTGGTAGTACTTTGACTTTTAGCGCAACGTCGTGTCCTTGCAAACAGGCATCAAGTTTTAAAAGTCCTTCATAATTTCCTCGGGGGTGGCTTGTATCTGACCACCAATGCAGCAGAAGAGGTTTAAGCCTACGATCCTTTAATGACGAAATTGACTCTGAGGCAATAGCATCCCTGATGTACATGTCGCATTGGAGTTGCGAATCAATGATGAATGCCCTTTGGTGCATTTTCCAAAAAATTATTTCAGTCACCTGGCTAGCATCTCGCCGGCGCTGCATAGTAGTACCTGCCTTGTTGTCCCAGTCGCATCCTGCAAACAGGCGCATGTGCACGGTTTTTACAGATACTTCTGCACGAACCATTTTCCACGCAAATGTCGCTATGCCAAAATTATCTGCGATGTCAATCGGCACAGGGATGTGACCCGCCAAGAGAGCTGGAGGTATCCCATCATACCAAGCTACCTCAATATCTGAGTACTTGACAAGTGCGGGTTTTGAAAGCCCCTTCGGAAGACTCTGGTTACTAAAATTATTAATGCTGTATGAGGCAGTATCGCTATCTGATACCACGTTAACATAACACGCAGACATCGCGTCCACGACGCTAGATTTGATAGGATCGTCAGACAAAACAGAATCGGATGTATCTTGTTCAAGAAAGCCACGGAGTATATGCTTCTTGAAGACGATAAGTAAGTCAATCAGCGTTTTGAGTGAGTCTGAGCAACAGTAGGTACGAATCGTACCGCCACTTATATCTAGTCTGATTAGACTACCTGAAAGCGATTGAGTTCTGCTGAAAGTTAAGTCAAAAATATCTGCCGTTGCTAGTTGCGCATAACCACGACTGTTAAACTCATCTGCAATATCACGTGGCCCATCATCATTGATACCAATAATTAAGCCCGGATAATCACATACGTTTTGTAGAAAGAGTGTGGTGCCTGTAACTGTGACCGAGGCGATCAATCCATTCGTAAGCGTCAAGGCCAAACGGGCACCTTGGATGGTCGCAATCGCACGAAATCTGTAATTTAAGGGATCTGGAGACAAATATTCAACCCCTGTGTTGTGTAACTTGACATAGCACTGAATGGCCGCCCCAAACGAAGGTGAACTTTGAAGATCGATACCAGGTACCGACCAACCCAACAAGCTGCTTTGAACCGCATTAAAAAAATACGGCAGGCCTGCTGGGACTCTGGACGTGAGCAACGACAATCCTTGCACTGATGTAAAGACAGTCGCAAGGCGAGAAATCCTGTACTTGCCGATGATTGAGGGGGCAAGACCCTCAGCTGTGTCTTTGCCACCATCAGACACCACTGTAAACGCATCATTGGAGTATCCTGTCACAGCGACTCTTGGGAGCACCTGGAGCAGACTCCTGAAGCCGTAGCTGATACGGGCTGCAGATGCCTGGAACCAATTTAGACGCCCGTGCGTAACAAGTATAGCTCTTCGCATAGCGAGAAGCGCAAAATTATCACGCTTTGACCGTGTGAGCTTCTTTCGATGGTCATTGGAACCCACATCTCCTAGTGATGACATGCCATGATCACTTAGGTAGACGTCAAGCACTCCCACACCCAAATCATACAACGAAGATCCAGATGTATCACTCCCTAAGACACTAATGAGCTCTCTTAGCGCGCTTGAAACGACAGAGATATTCCTGATTGATGCGTTGAATTGTACACGGGGAATATCGACATTGAAGTGCGCTGTGGGTTTTGTTTCTACGGGGAACATCTTCTTTTTTTTATCTTTAGTCGGGAGTCTGGTCCAGCAGGCGCCATCTTGCGACTCAACTTTGCATGATTGTGCATCATTTGCATCCGTCTCGAAGGCAACAACGCATGAGCCATCAACTTGAATTTGGCATTCCAAAACCTCAATAGAACGTACACCAGCATTATATTCTGCCATCGACAAGAGACACCCCTGAAGCGAAATCGAAATGTAATGGCCTGTATTTAGCGTCCAGTTGAACACGAGAGATGGCACAGATGCGGAGCCCCAATTGTCGAGCTCAAAACATGATGTGTCTACGCGGTTGCCACCAATAGGGCTCACCGCCAAAAGCCCATTTAATGCCTGCAAGCAACGTTCACACCACACTGCGCAGCCAACCGCGTCACACATGTAGATTACCCCATCCTCTAGTGTCGCTTGCCATTTTCCCATGTTCGCGTGCTCAAAGCGCACCTTCAACTCTCGAAATATCCCCTGCATCGCAGTAGTTTGCAGCTCGAGTGTGCTTGTCTCGATGACGATTGATTGCGGCACGCATGCAATGTGCAGCCCTTGGAGAATCAAACTGGATCTTTTAGTACAGTCTTCGGTCGCGACTAGCACATCGCTCAAGACGGTAACACGAATTGATGCAATATTACAGCATGGAAAGTCATGTTGCGGCGACCAAGACTCCTGTGCAGCTGCTATCGTTCGCATACTGCACTTCGATTCATCGAAAGATACATTTTTGTTTTCTTCAGCAACCTTGCTTGCCAGCTTTTCATGCAGCACAGGGGCCTCCATCAATCCATGAGGCTTGCGCTGTTTGTTCCGTTGTAAGACATTAAGCAATATTTCAATAGCTCTCAAAGAAGAAAGTGGCGCAACAACAGAGACACCCGCAATGCGCACCTGAATCTCTAGGCTTCCGAGTTGGTCAAGTACAAGCGCACCACCACCATCTGTTGAACAAACCAATTCGTCGTGACCAAGCAATAGCCACAGGGGACCCCAGCTTACAACTGCTTGCTGATCTTTAGCAGGGTTGCGAAATTGTGCCTGTACAAGGACAAGGCTTCCGATTAGTGTGTCATGGTGCATCATCTTTGCTGTAACATTGTCCAATTCTATTGCTGTGTGTTGGGCTATTTGATGCATCCACTGTCCAAGAGCATTGAAGCTAAGGGCCAGATTCCCAGAAGGCCGATTCCCCATGACGCCATGCTGGCACTCTTCTTCCCCGCGTGGTGCCCTGCAACAGAGTAATGACATGAACTCAGACGCCTTATACATGAAACGCTGATTGGTGCAGCGTAACTATAGAGCGGACACCCAAGAATCGCAAAATGAAGCCGTCCCAACGCCATGAAGTCAAGCTTGCAGCGGTAAGCTCCTGTGATCATGATCTATCTGTCTTGTGCTCAGCATCAAGACGCGGTGCATAGCACAATAGATGCCACTTCGCATTCGACCACTCTGTACCCGGGCCTACAGCGTAACTTTTGGCGACTTTAGGTATGAACTCTGTCTCTTGCGGAACTAGTGCGCTCGCAGCTTCAACTTCAAGTGCCACGCCTTGAACGATTAAAGTTCCATTTCTGATCTCGACTGCCTGCTGCGATTAGTGTTCCATGAATATACCAAATGGGGCACGCGGTGCACCTGCAGCTGGTCCTGCAGGAATCCCGCGAGCAGTTTGCTTAGAGTCAACCGCAACAGCAAATTAACCACTTTCGAACTGAGCTTCCCCAGACTCAATTCGAGTATGCTCATTGAAGCAATATTGAATTAAATCATGCTAAAACTCCAAGTCCTGAGGGCCGAGCGCTAGCAATCGCCGCCAGGAACTCCTGAAGTCCGCTAGGTCCGACGACCCGTTTGACCCCTTTTGACCCCAGCCTGGCGTATGGCCGCGCCGCGACTACGCCGATCGGACGGGTTTCCAAGTCCGCTTGTGACTAGACGCCCCGGGGGCGCCGCGCCACGCAATGCAACCCGTCACGGTGGCGCCGAGCAAATCCGGACTAGCGGGACGGCGCCTGTTTGCTTGGGGTATGGCGGCCAAAGGGGTCCCATGATGCTGTAATACACACTGGCAGCGGCCGGGATGAGAAATCTCAGCCTGAGGCAGGCACCATGATGTACATACATACCGTCGGCACATTTGCACCGTAGTCGGTCAGTCACTATGCGCGCCTCTAGATCTATGGGGGCCTCGGGGATTGGGGAGGGGGATTTATGGACTGCAGGTACCTAATCCGGAGATAAACCTGATCCGAGAGATTAAAAAATGGAGACGTGGTTTGCGAGCGGGCGCGGAAAAATGATGATAGCTTTGGTAGTAGCTTGGAGTGTAATGGAGCATATTCATATCACCGTTAATGTATAGGCATCGACAAGACCTCTCGAAGCTTTAGCATCATGGCGAGAGAATACGTTTAGTGAGGTCATTGGAGATGAAATGCCAGAGTTTGAAGCGTTAAAAATCCTGTCGAACCTCGGGGGGTACGGCTTTTGTGTTGCGCACAAAGCTGTTGTGAATGTTTTGTGCTGTCTGCTTGAGACAGTAATTTCAAATATACCCTGCCAAATTCGCATTGCTTTGCTTGAGGCGACGTGGAGATTTTCATCCCTGCCAGAACTTAAAAAAATCACCCTAGCATTACTAGAATCTTGGCCGGGTCCCTTGTCTCGTGAAATTGCAATTGCAATCCATACCTGTCCAGAAGACGCCTTTAGAAGGCTACCAAGAGTCGTATCGTGGAAGTTGTGTCTGCGTACCAGTACCGATGTCCTCCTACTGCAATTGATTTATTTATAGGTGCTGCGTGAGTTTCCCAACTCATTTTTGTTTCATGCTGGCCCCGCTACTAGACCGCTGGTTCTTGAAAATTGCGCCGTTTGTCTACAAGGGGCTGTTAGACGTAGCCTCTGGAAGTCCATATAAGACCGGGTCTGCAGCTCGGCACGAATTGGATCCACTACTCTATAGTGCATTATGTGGGCTTGTGGAACATGATGAATCGCTCTTCCACTCATTTTGCTATATAGTGTGGCGGGGCGTGAGATACGATATGGCTCGCGGACACTTATCGGCTTTATGCGCACTTTACCTTGATGTCGTCCTCAGATCTAAGCACGTATCGGCCAGGAGGGCAAGGGGCGTTGCAGCAATCCTGGATTCCGTGGGGATGCAAGGCACTTGGGACGATGCCACTCTGAGTCGTTATTTAAGACAAACTGCAAAAACAGACACGGCAAGCAACTTTGATGATACAGCACATGGAGGAAGAACAGCCATCCTCGAAGAATGGCTAAGTTGCATACAAAAGGTGGACACGCCCAAGTTCTATGCATCCCCGACTGACGATGAAAAGGCGCGTCGTTTGAGTTCGTATCCAGAAAAAAATCATGTTAGGCACCTGGCTATTCATCCATTGTGCAAGAAGCTATGGATCTAAGCTCGATGAGATCAAAGATTGGCAACAGGAGCCAGCCATATGATTCTCTTGCAGCCTTTGAAAGGGACCTTCGGGTTATAGTCCGAAGCTGCATACAATACAATGGTGCTGCCTCAAATTATGTGTGCAGCTGTGTAGAGTTACACGCGAAGTAGACTTACACGCAAAGAATCACGATACAGTGCAGGCACATAGAGCTAGAACTTTCTGGTTGACATGGCTACAATGCAAGAGGCAGCCAGCCCCAGGCGAGCGTCAGAACCTGACACCAAAAGTCGAGTCAGGTTGTCTGTCCCGAATCCTCCTCCTTACCGAACCTACGGCTCTAGCTATCACATCAGATGCATTGTGCAATGAATTCGAAATGTGCTTGAAGTATCACATTCTCCCCAGGCAGCGACCTCGCATGAAGAGTCTTTACCGTGTTTTGCACGTGCATCATGCTTTGCGGCATGCCGGTGGACTCAACATTTTTGGATCCCGCCAGAGCCTGACTATCGATACTTTAAGCGACGCCCCTAAGCTAATTGAACACCTTTGGGGTACAAGACGAAATCAATCTATGCTTTGCAAAATCAACGAACCGCGCAAAAAATTGGCTCCAGGTACTGGGTTGAGTACGCATATCGTTGCAACAATGCTTGCTGAGAGACAATGATGTGGAGTTTAAGGTCGCGTTGCAGGCTCCCTTTCTGTACTTTATCCGTTTGGATCAGGGAGGATTTCATCTCAGAAGTTCTTTAGTTTCTATCACATTAGGCGACAGTACCAAAGTGCCAATTGGGAACCTAACTTTTAGCTCCTGTTGGACTTTCCATTCCAGGGCTCTCAAGAGGCAATATTTACGTAAACGTCGAGTGACTGGAGTCTTCGAATTGCACATCTAAGTTGCGGATGGACTCCCAGTTGAGGAGGACACTCGCGAGTTATATACGATGTCCCGCATCATGATTTCAGGCTGGTAGCTTAGCGACTCGGACCCCCCGAAGTTACTGAGTAGACCCCCCAAAGTTTGACTAGAAGAGAAAACTTTCAAGTTTTGACTTTGCGATTTACAGGGCGCCGAAATAATCCCCCGGGCTCTACCCCCGGGCCCATCCTATACCTTTCTCACTTATATTCATACACACACCATATTCATACAAACTTGAAGCAAAACTTTCAATAACAACGTAGACATTTCAAAACTCGACGAGGCCCATCTACGAGGCCCAGGGGCATACAAATACATGGATTTGGCACGTACAACTTGAATGATCCGAGCCTGAGTCCTGATTGCGGACTTGAGCCTCAGGCTGCCAGTGGGACCGCCGGCGGGCCCCGAGGGACTCGGAAGTCTCAGGCTCCGGCTCCGGCGGCGAGTCACGTGCGGCCCGAGTCGCTGAGCCTGACTCGCCGGCGGAGCCTCGGCCTTCAAGTTCACTGGCAGCGTGACTGATACTGGCCGCAAGTTCAAGTCGCGCCGGCCCGGGTTTCAAGCCTGAGCCTGAGTTCTTCAAGTTTCAAGTTACTTACCTTGTCCGAGTCAATGCACCCTCCTCTAAATTCTTTCACTAAAGTACCACCCGAGCTATCTCGGCCGGGGTCGGTCCACAAGGTGCCGTGCTTCGCTTGCCGGTCCACAAGGTCTTTCCACGAGGTATCTGTGTTTTCTAATTTATTTGATGATACCACAGTGCCCTACCTACGGTAGGTCCACAGTTTTTTGTGGAGGGGAAATGTCACAGGGCTTAAAGGAAAATATAAAATGCCAAGGCTTTATGCACAAAAAAGGCGGAATGAGATGGCAAAAACGATACTTCGTCCTGTATCAACAAGGCACAAGGTTGGCGCAGCTGGCATATTTCAGAGACGGGAAATCCCACGAAGAAGACGCGCGCGCAACGCTCGAGCTGGCACCTGACACTAAGGTCGATACACTGCTCGGTAGAGCGCATGCATTCCAAGTGATACTCAAAGGTGGACTTGAGACTACAGCGGCGATTCAAACTGTTCTTTAGGCCGCGCACTCAAAGTTGCCGCAGATAACAATGAGGATCGAGAAATGTGGATGACAGCACTGCGCGACTGTATTTCAACAGCCATAGCACAAAATATGGTTCATGTATGTCACTCATTGTCCTTCAGTGAAGTAAATGATAAATTTGTAGTTTTCTGGAACTGATTGGTTTGTGGACTCAAAGCACCTACCAAATTCTTCCCAGGGGGAAATTGTGTCCAAAAAGCGATGCAGCGATATAACCATCATTGTCCACTGCTTCAAAGGTATGAGCTGCACCGTAAAGTTGGTTCAGGCGCATACGGATTTGTGGTTGCGGCACAAGATGTTAATACAAGTCGAGTCCTTGGCGCTCATATTGATACTATGTCCCGCTTAGGTTGATTCTGGCAAGAAAGTGGCCATTAAAAAAGTGGCCAATGCATTTGAAGACATGATAGATGCAAAGCGCATGCTCAGGGAGGTTCGTCTCATGCGTCAATTTAATCATCCGAATGTGGTCAAGCTTTACGACATCATGGAGCCACCTTACATCGAAGATTTTGAGGACTTGTACATTGTCACCGAGCTTATGTCAACTGACCTTCAGAAAATTCTCTACTCAAAGACTAAGCTGACAGGGGAGCAAATGCAATATCTTCTCTACCAACTACTTGCAGGAATGAACTATATAAATTCAGCATCTGTGCTCCACCGGGACCTCAAGCCGTCAAATCTACTCATTGATATCCAGACATGCAGCCTGCAGATTTGTGACTTCGGATTGGCCCGTGGCACCATGGGCCAGAAGGATAAAATTGATGATACACCCTCAAGTGGGGGGGCTATGCCAGCTGCGGAGCAGGAATACACTGAGTACGTTGTGACAAGATGGTACCGTGCTCCAGAGATTATGCTCGGATTCCATGCCTATGACCAAGCTATTGACATGTGGTCGATTGGATGCATATTCAGCGAGATGCTCCTTCTCCAGCCTATCTTTCCAGGAAATGACTATATTCACCAGCTCAAACTCATAGTTAAGTTGCTGGGCCGCCCACCAAAAGATGATCTTTGGTTCGTTTCCAACCAAAATGCAATGAAGTTCATGCTCGAACTCCCTGGTTTTAAAGCCCAAAGTCTACGATCCAGGTTCCCCACTACGAATGATGATGCTCTCAACCTCCTTGCCTCAATGCTCGTGTTTAATCCAAGAAAGAGAATGTCAATTCGCAAGGCCCTAGAACACAAGTATGTAGAGGAATTTCGTGAGCTTGGGCTGGAGCAAGATGCCGAATTCCAGGTCAAAATTGATGATGTCGAAAAGATAAAGCTCGATAAAAAGAGCTTGCAGAAAATGCTCTATAGCGAAATCCGGGCTTTCCATCGCCAGGTCCCCGGATTAAAGAGCCGCATCCGCCTGTCGGCGACGACTTAAGCGATATTCCCATTGCCAACTGTGCTTCGCCCCCCCCCTCCCTTTCAGGGTGACTTTTGGGCTTTTTAAAATCGATTCGGGAATAAACTTGAAAAGTATGATTGGTTAATTAATTATGCTTTAGTAGATGTATTTATTCAGAGAAAGAGTATACATTCAAGTTCAAGTTTACTACCCGGGAGGTAGTTACTAGTAAACTTTGCATCCATCTAGACCTCCGAGGCGCCTCCCAAGTTCGCTGAAGCGCCAAGGGAAACTCGATATCATTGCGCGCACAAAAACTCGGCTAGCCGGCGCGATTTTCCGCCGAGGCCACTCCGACCGCGCCACGATGGCGAAACGAGCGTTTTCGCTTGCCCCCGATGACGCCCTTGCCGAGGTCAGGTATAATATTACACCTGTTGTCTTTATCATGATGCGTCCCGGGCCCCAGGCCCGGAGCTCTCGCGCGCGGCCCGGACACAAGAAAGTTAGAGGGCGTGGCTGTGCGCACGCAAAGATTACAACCTTGGCACGTTGCGGCATTAATCTGACGCGCTGTGAAGCGGTAGACCAGTTAAGTTGGTCTACGACGCAGTTTAAATCTAGGACCGATATCCTGACGCTCCTCCTCACGGTGCGCCCTCGATTTGCGTGCTCCTATGCGCCTGGGTGTAGCGCACGACGTCCCACACACGCGCACTCCTCCTCACACAAGCCGCCCATACACGATCCTAGACCTCCTTTCGCTCGCGAACAGCCTCTTTACGTTAGGCGCCGCCCCAACCCGCACACGGCTAATCATTTACTCTTATTTAAGGTAGGCCTTGGCCGAGAGCATGCCATAATAGTTGATAATCAGCTCGTTTAGATGTCGAAACGAGGACATGGTGGAGGAGCTCTAACGCCGAAGCATTGTCAGGACTCAGTCACAGGCTCGATTTCGAGCAAACGCCATAAGACTGCAATCGAACAAGAAATCGAGGAAGCTGAGGAGTACGAACGCCGCAAGGAAACCGAGCAACGCAGGGCACAACAGCTCAAATTGCTTTCGCTTGATGATAATAAAGCCAGTGCATCAACTCGGAATGCCTCACGTGCAGCATCTCAGCAACATGCAGATAAGTGCGACTCATCTTATTTTGTCGACCATCAGACAAACTCTTTAGGCGATCACAAGCTCGTGAGAGGTAGCTTTCTGTGCTTTGGGGGACTTAGCAAACTCGTTATTCCAAATCTAGGCTCATGCTTGAACAGCCCTCCAAAGCCCCCCGCTCCTTTGAACGCAGTGAAGAGATATACAACGAGGGCGAATATCCTTCCCCGAAGACCTTCAAAGCAAATCCTATATCCAAAGCATCACTGAATGAAAATTTTCCAGGGATGTCTAGTCAGCTGGCCGGGTACAAGGAATCTCGTTTTGATGGACGAGACTCTACTAGTCGCCCCGTGGACGATGATATACATCGCAGTTGCCAGACGCTGGGCAAGCTGCGCCTTCCACGTAGCTTACTAGAGAAGTGGGTGGAAGAGCCATTCTTCGAAAAGGCAGTGATTGGCTGTTTTGTTCGACTTGGTGTGGGTGGGTTGCAGAGTGTTTCAGTTGGTACACTAGCTTATTTGCGCAATATTTTAGGCAAGGCTCCAGGTACTCATGGCGCGCCACAATACAAGGTGCAGAAACTGATCGCCTGCAAACAAGATGTATGCCTTCAGGTATGTGAAATAGTAAGTGTTGGTAAGTACAAACACGCTTACGCATTTGGTGAATTTGAGACAACAAAAGCGCTGATGCTCCGTATTGGACGAAATGAACGTCTCTGGCGCATGAATGTCATTTCAAATCACCGGTTGATAATTTCTGTGTCGGCAATTCCATTTAATCAATTCATCAGCGCTCACAGGTTCACAGAGATTGAGCTTAGAGAGTAAGTTTGTTGGAAATTAACCACTTTTTGTGTTTTCTTGTATCGCAGTCGTACCCAATGATATCGCACGAGCACCCTATGTCATGTGTTTCCAGCAAAATGATATAGGTGGTTAAATCTAATGCGGGCAGAGCGCCAAAAAATACCATCGGCCTCCGAGATAGATATCAGAAAGGCGAAAATGCGAGAAGCTGTTTTTGGACACCCAGCAAGTGTCCGGTCTGGCTCTCAACCACAAAATACAGATCAGTTCCGATCTTACGAGACTTTCGATCAAAAACCTGAGTTCGATTGGCATAATATGTCAGGGACTGTGGCTTCTTACTCTGAAGCTGACGTTGCACGAATTGTGGCGGCTCGACGTAAGCGGAGTGAAGCTGTAGAACTTGTGTCCTCGTTACTGGACATGGGTTCAGTGCGTGTCACACAGGCAAGATTCCGTGAACACCAGGCGGAGACAGTTGCCCGTCTTAACCATGGTCAGATGCGCACTCGCTACGAGCACGCAGTCTACAGTGCGCGCGATACCTATGCTGCTCTTCTCGTTTCTCAAAGTAAAAACCTCGTCATGACGCCATCGTTGAATGAAGCTTTACAAAAGGTGATGACTACCGCGTTCTTGTGATAAGAACAAAAGTATGCTGATAGGTCGAACAAAATGAAACATGGCGCACTGAGAATGACAGCTTTGACCGGGACCTCGATGCACTTGCCTCCAGGCTCCTGGAGACGCGGCAAGTTCAGCTCGCAGGTATGGCAGATGGTGAAACAAAGGAATGCCGGAAAGCTCGCTTGATGCACCGTGCTGTCTAGGGCAAATTTAAATGTTTGATCTTAAAAGCTCAACGCTGTCGCCTAGGGGACGCTCTTCAAAATTTAATGGACTTTCGTAAAAACGCATTTGAGCACCGCAAGAAGCGCGACGCAGAGGCCCCTTCGCGAACATCTGCGCTCCATTCTATCAACAAAGCAAAGAAGCATCAAAATGCATTGGCAGATATAGCCTATGGTGAAAAGAAATATCGAGACGAGTACACCTTGTGCATAGTTGTTGTAAAGTCTTACATGCGAACATCTTGTAGGCTCGAACATGAGTCCGATGCGGACCACACCGTCTTTCAACGTCGAGCTACTAAGCCCACTATGTTGTGGACCACAAACGTAGCTAATGAAATGAGTTCTCACAGCATCATAAATGAAGACCGTCAAGTACATCAAGAACACCTCCCATTTGACAGTGAGACTGCACAAAATAATCTCCTTGTTGAATCAACTCCCCACGCGCCAGCCAATAAAGCTAGTCAAATTCCCAGGCCTTCAAGTTATACGCAGCAGCCCCGGCCACGGAGCGGCATGTCACTTCGTGAATACTTCACAAAGCGCAATCAGTAACATTAATGCAAAAAAGAATAAGCCGATCTACTTGGCCACCAAGCTAGATTAATTACTCCCAAGGCAGAGTGCGCCAGGCCTTTCAAATGGCTGCCCCTACTGCTTTACGCATTATATATTGAAGGAGGCAAATTTTGCTGTTTGAGAAGCCGAGGAGAACTTAGGTCACTTGCAGTTTCGAGAGAATAAAGAAAGAAATAAAGATACATACATTGCTGTTAGCCGGCGTACTCCACCAGCTGACTAGGCTGCCGAGATGGCGAATGACCACGAGCCCATATAGAAGGAGCGTAATACCTCGGGAGCGCCACCAAACAGGCTTTCACACGCGCTCTCGCTCTTACACCACGCTCTGACGAAAAAGGTCGGTCTAAGGCGCCGCCGGCCATTTTAAGGCCCACGGGGAACGAAAAAATGCGCTGCGTGCTGCCACTTCACGCGCGGGGTGGTTTGCATACAACGCCGTTAGTGATCTCCCCCCCCCCCCCCCCCC
>MDTG01365191.1_pt1 | contig 20597 bp, 19 predicted proteins | sample 811421 | NCBI WGS metagenome assembly MDTG01 (sample SAMN05326645, study PRJNA326480) | marine metagenome | isolation source: seawater | place: Pacific Ocean: South East | collected 2011
CCGGACCGTGGATTTCCAGGATGCGGAATACGGCCGTCTTTACCTGTCGCGGTTGCAGCGTCTCATTGCCGCTGCCGATACGAACGATCACGCTGTCAGGCATGCGCTCACCGAAGGGGCCCGCCGACTGGCATTGTGGATGGCCTATGAGGATGTTGCCCGGGTCGCCGACTTGAAGACCAGGCCGGAGCGTTTCCGCAAGATCGCCGATGAGGTCGACTTACAGTCGGGCCAAATCCTGACGGTTACCGAATACCTAAAACCGCAAGCCGAAGAGATCGCCGCAATCCTGCCGGTAAAGTTTGGCCAATGGGTGCGTCGTCACGTCGCGGAAGGCGGCCATTTGCCCTTCGTGGGCGAGGGCCGCTATCTCAAATCCACCGGTCTCTGGGGCTATTGGATGCTGCGCTCAGTCGCGGTCTTGAAGCGCTTCCGACGCAAATCGCTGCGCTTCCAAGAGGAACAAGAAGCCATCGGCATCTGGTTAGACGCCATGGAGAGAGCTTTGCCTTCGTCAACGATTTTTGCCGGGGCATTGGCCGAATTGCCGCGTGTCTTAAAGGGCTATTCGGATACGCAAGCCCGCGGCCAAAGGGCCTTTAAAGCAATCATGAACCAGATTGTTCTGCCAGCGTTGGCCGCTGACCGCATCGCGGACGCGGCCGACGATTTGCGCGGCGCCATTGCCGCCGCACTCAGCGACCCGGAACATAGGAAGCTGGCTGACGTCTTGCCACATCCTATTAATCCGGCAGCCGAAACCGCATCAAGAGCTTAGGCCCATGCTGGTTAGTCGCCGCGACGTGGAGATTTCCTGGGGCGACTGCGACCCTGCGGACATCGTCTACTTTCCGAACTATTTCCGCTGGTTTGACACTTCGACGTCGCATCATTTCGCCACCGCAGGCCTGCCGAAGCGGGAGTTGATCCGCCGATATAACGTGGTTGGTTTTCCCATGGTAGACACCAGCGCCAAGTTTCACGTGCCATCCAAGCACGGTGAAATGGTGACCATTGAAACCCGGTTTCCGCGGTTTGGTCGTTCGAGTTTCGATGTCGAACACCGTCTCCTGCGCGGCGAGACCTTGGCCGTGGAAGGGTTTGAAAAACGAGTGCTCGTGCAAAAAAAGGAAATGGGAGATGGGATGCGGTCGTTCGCAATCCCACAAGAAATTATCGCCTTATTTTCGGATTGAGGCCTAAAGGCGCTATATCTGTCCGAAAGAAAAACAGTTGATAAACGAAATGGCGTGCGAACGGATCGGTAACACCACTATTTCCAGTTTCGCATGCGAGCTGCGGAGTCGAACGAAGGTCATGGAGACTTATGCGGGAGGGGTAAGCCTTACCTGAATTCACGCGGCATCGGACGGGAGGGAATTTCCGAGAGCAATCCGCCGGCGGCCATAGCGACAATCTCATCACGCCCAACCGGCAAATCGGCGAACAGACGTTCCAATATCCAATCAAACCCATTGATCTTAATAGATGCGGCACAGCTCGGCACGCCAATCACCGGTGCGCCCTCCAAACTACCGAGCAACAGCAAATTGCCAGGGTCGACGGGCATACCCAATTGTACAATCGTGCCCCCGCTTGCAACCAAAGATGCGGGTATGACGTCTTCACGATCAATAATAGCCGACGCCCCAAAAACCATGATAATGTCGCAGTTCTTTTCCTGTGCCAGATGAAGCTCCACGGCCATCATATCCACACGGTGCGCACACTCGGCAATATGAACCAAGCAACCGGACAAGGAATTCACGCGCCTGGACATGGCCTCTCGCCGTTTTGCCAAAACCTTATCCGCGTCACCGGGCAACCGGGAAAGTATGAGACCGATCCGTTTCGGTTGGAAAGGATAAACATTCAGTCGCAGGCGGTCGGTCGGGGCGATAGTTTCGAGGCTCGACAGACTTTCGTCAGAAACCGCGATGGGAATTATCTTCACGGTCGCAACGAGCTGAGTGGCGCGTACCCGCGAATAGGGCGGCAAGGTGGCGATCGTTATACCTTCGTCGATATGATTGGCATGAGCGATCTTGCGAACATCGGCGACAAATACCCCATCCGCCGAAGCCGAAAAATTAACCCGGCCGGTAAAGGGATCGCTAGTCTCCACATGATCGCCGCGGACAAAATCGGCTATCCGCCTTGCAGCCTCGTCTTCAAGGACATCCCCCGGTTCCAGGCTCGCCGCGACTACCGACGTCAAATTCGCATCGCGAAGCTGCGCTATCTCCGCATCGCCAATCCTCAGGCCTTTATTGAGTCGTCCGTCTGGCAACCTGACCGAATGGGCGAGGATACATCCACGCGCCTCTTTTATGGATACTTCGCCGAAAATCATGGGCTATTTGCACCCGTCATCACGATAAGGGCAAGTCGCTGGATCACGCGACTGGCGCGGGCATAGCTTCGGGGCGAAGCTCTTCCGCCAGCTTGTCGCTTTCGGAGCCGATGACCGAATGCAACTGATCCAAAAAATCACGTTTCTCCAATCCGGGGTAAATGGGGGCAAGGAAAGAAAGGGTGACCTTTCCGGCGCTGATGGTGCTGGCACCTTTTGGCCAAAAGACGCCGGAATTCAAAGCGATCGGAATGACTGGCAATCTGAGATGCTTATAGAGCAGGAAGATTCCACCCTTCAATTCCGGGTTTTGCAGCGGCGGCTGACGCGTGCCTTCGGGAAAGATCAGTAGGTTCCGGTTCTGGGAAATTACCGCTTCGGCCTGTTCATACATGTGCGTAAGAGCCTTACGGCCCCTTGCCCGATCGACGGCGATCATCTTCAAATGCTTCAGGTACCATCCGAATACGGGAATCTTCGTCAAACTTACCTTTAGGACCGGCACGATCTCAGGCACCAGGAGATAGAGGGCAATTGTCTCCCATGCGGATTGGTGTTTAGCGGCAAAAATCACGGATTTACCCTCAATCGCATGCAGATCGCCGCGGATCTCAAACGTCAGATTGAGAATACGCTGGCAGAGAAACAGAAAGCCTTTGCAATAGAACTGTGTACATGTCCGTGCCCGACGATCCGCTTGACCACCGAGGATGAGAAACGGGATAGGTAGGGCAAACAGGGTCGTCCATAATCCCCACAGAAGAACAAAGAGTTTCGATTTGAGCAGCTGCATGATGCGACTATTGCACGCGGGATTTGAAGGGTCGAGGTCTGAGAACCGTCGCGACACTTGTCTGAAAGCTTAATGTTTGCCTCGGAATATCATCAATGGTCATAGCGACGGTTTGGAGACCCGGCTCGAGAGATCGTAGTTGTTGAAATAAACGCCGGGACCGGGTGATGGGTGAGAGATGTCAGACACTGCCTCATTTATTCACATTCGAATCCATCAGTTGAGCCATGATCTTCGGCGGTTCCTATGAGCGATTGCGTCTGAAGCGGCTCAAGATTGGAAGGATTTTTCTATTCGGGCCATTGTCTGCATAGCTGGAAGGCATTGTTTGACGCTTCCATTAGGTTCGCGGCCTTCAGAAATGGCTTGCAAGAACTCGCGGTCAATCAACTCGATGCCGTTATTGGAGGCGGCAACACCGCTTAAATCTACAAGCTCGTCTTTGCCGTCGTAGAGATCATCGTATCGTGCGATATATGTACCGTTGTCACAGATGTAGCGGAAATAAGCACCCAAGGGACCATCATTATTAAACGACAACGACAAGGAGCAGATCGCCCCCGAGGGCACTTTCATGCCAATGCTCATGTCCATGGCGATGCCCAAGTCATCGTGCCACGGGCCCTGCAGGCCAAAGGCTTCCGATGCGGTCTCGCCCGTCTGGTACTGGAACAGATCCACGGTGTGGCAGGCGTGATGCCAAAGCAGATGATCGGTCCACGTTCGCGGCTCACCCTTTGCGTTGATGTTCTTGCGCCGGAAGAAGTATGTCTGCACGTCCAATTGTTGAATCTTCAATTCGCCAGCAACAATTTTGTTATGAATCCATTGGTGGGACGGATTGAAGCGACGAACATGGCCGGCCATCGCAACCACACTAGTTTCCTCCTGGGTCCGAACAATGGCCTCAGAGTCGGCCAAATTATCTGCCATAGGAATTTCCACAAGAACGTGTTTGCCAGCCTTCATGCAGGCTATAGCCTGTTCGGCATGAACCTGGGTCGGAGTGGCGAGAATGACCGCATCTACATCGTCACGCGCGAGGCTCTCTTCGAGATCCCTGGTCCAATGACCGATATCGCGTTCCTTTGCGTAGCCCTCAATGTCATCCGTCACCCCGCCAACCACCGATGTCACCGTGACCCCGTCTATGGCGTCAAGCGCTTCTAGATGCTTCATTCCGAAAGCGCCCGCAGCGCCCGCCACACATACTTTCATTTGTCCACTTCTCCTGAACTCCGAATGGGAATGGGCACACGGTAAGGCGGTGAAAATTTTGCCTCCGAAATGGCCCACCGATCAACTCAAGTCAAAATTACCTTTTTGAAGTGTGACATCTATCAGTCCATTTTGTCCCTGTCCTGAAAATTGAGCAGTGCGACTGGACAGTAGCGCATGATTAACGCACAAACGGCACGGGCTCAACAAATGGGTAATGAGCTTCCTATTTTGTGAACGGCTCCGACTGAACCCACTCGATGGTTTCTCGCAAAAACGTGGGAAAGTCGCGTAACTGGACGCCAAGGCTGTCGCGGCGGGCGAAGTCAAATCCGGTCGGCGCCGCCGCAGGCTGCGTTATAGGGGCTGGCATCTTCATTTCGGGCAGGACCTTCTTACACTCGGCGTAGATCTCCTGCCAGTGCAGGCTCTTATAGACCCCAAAGTACCGGCCACATGCATCAGGGTTCTCAAATGCTGCCAAAAACAGGTTTGCAAGGTCATGTAAGTGGATCATGGAAGCGGAATCATTGGGCGTCCTCTCATGACGCGCGGGACCGCCATCGATGACGCGTTTTAGCCAGGCAAAGGGATTGTGGTTCATGTGCTCGGGCAGGATCGCCGGGCCGTAGAGGCCCGTCGGCAACATGATGGAAAGGCGCATGTCGTGTTCAGCACAAAATTTGATAGCCGCCTTCTCCATGACCGTCTTGGTCGCAGACGTGTATTTTTTTGCCCGACATTGTTCATCAGCGTCTGACCAATGATCGACCTCGTTCTTAACCGGCACAGATGGGATAGGATTAGTACTCGATGTAGACGAACAGATCACCGCTGTCCGCACGCCCTGGAGGTGCGCCGCGCGTAGAATGTTTAGGCAGCCGTCCACCGTGGGCATGATGATCTCCGCATAACCCCGAGCGTCATCCATTTCCTTAGCCGGTGTTCCGTCGAGACCCTTATAAGTGGGAATAAGACAGGCGATAAACACACCGTCAACTCCGTCCAAAGGAGCGGCGAAGGACGATTCGTTACCCATTTCGGCACTGAACAGTGAGAGGTTCTCGGCGCCGGGTAGGGCCGCCAAATAGGTCGTTTTCTCAGTCACATTTTTGTCGCGGAGCGTACCGTTAACAGCGTAACCGCGCTGCAATGCCGCGCGGACAATATTTGAACCGACGAGTCCACTGGCGCCCGCCACGCAAAGGGTGGTCTTCAAACGCATAGAAATAGCCTCCGTGATTAGATGTTTTCACTGGGCAGGGTCATCAACAAAATTGATCATAACGGCCTATTCACGACACGCAAAGCGGCGGCAACATCAGGCCAGAGAAATACGTCGTCCAGTTTCACTGGATTTATAGATGGCTTCCTCGGCACGGAGATTGGCCAGATAGTCCCGTCCCTTGTTCGCCACGGCGGATCCTAACGTCAAATGGTCCAGAACCTGCTTCTGAGTTCGATAGACGCTGTCGCCGGCGAAGCCCCGGGCCTCCCAATCGAAGAGGACGGGCTCTTCCGCGTTGGCGCCGAAGGTCCGAAAGAAAACCTCTCCGTCACCACTGAGGCGGATGGTGCCCTTCGATCCCTCTATCCACATGTCTCCGATGGTTCGGCGCCGATCCTCAGCGATGTGGTCGGACAGGCGATTGCCGTCGAAGAGCGCGCGCACGCCGCTTTCAAATTTCATGATTATGAAGCCCGCGTCTTCGCCCGCGATATGCGGGTTCAATTGGGTGAGTTCTGCGGTCACGGTCTCGATTTCGCCAAAAAAGGCTCGAAAAACATCGATCAGGTGGATCGCCGTTTCGTGAACTAGGAAGCGCTCCATATTCTGGAAGTAGGGTTGCCGGCCAAGGTAGGCCTCAGAGCCCTGACCATCGCCTGGCCGCAGGCGAAAAGTGGCCTGATAGACCTCGCCTATCCGACCAGCGTCCAGCATCTCCTTGATCTTCATGTGCCACGGCTGAAAGCGGAAGTTTTCGTGCACGAATAAAGGTACGTTGGCATCTTCGGTCAATAGGACTACCGCTTCTGCCTCTGCCAGGGAGCGGGTGAAGGGCTTTTGACAAATAATCGGGATATAGCGCGCCACGCACATCTTGATGAATGCCATGTGCATGACGGGTGGCACGATAATGTCCACCAGGTCGGGCTTCACCGCGTCTAGCATGGTCTCAAAATCGTCAAATACTGCGCAGTCGGTATAGGCGGCGGCTGCAGCCACTGCGACTGCCTCGGATTTGTTCAGGGAGCAGACGGCAACCAAGTCTACATTCAACCGCCCCCAGGCCTCGTAGTGGAACTGACTGAAATAACCTGTGCCGACTGTAGCCAGGCGCCGCCGCACCTGTGTTTTCGACATCTACCCTCTCCTACAGATGCCAATGATACGGCGCGAGGCCCGCCTGGCCCGTCCGGAACGTGGCGATGGAGTCACCGAGCAGACAGCCAAGATAGACGGTCTTCAAGTCCGGTCCGCCAAAGGCCAAGCTAGAGATGTTTTTGAGTTTCTTTCCGGCCGCCTTGTCCATATGCGCCCGTCCCATTTGGTCCGCTTGGTAGGCTTCCTCAGTCCACATGATATGGTCGGGGTCACTGTCCTCGACAATGATCTCGGGGCTACCGTCGCGGTCGACGCGAATGACCCGGTTGGACACGATGGAGGTGATCCACACACCATCATCCGCATCGAAGGTCAGACCGTCTGGATATTCTCCTTCGCCAAATTCCGTGATCGTCGTTTTTTTCACAAGATCACCGTCATCGGTCACGTTAAATCGTGTAAGGCGGCGGGCGAAGGTTTCGTTGACATAAAGCTGTCCCGTTTCCGGATGCACTAGACATTCGTTTGTGTAGCCCAATCCATCCGCAACGATGCGCGCGCCTGCGTCATCCACCAAGACGATAAACCCGTCGGAACAATCAGACCGATATCCCAGATCACGCGGTTTGAAGCGCGTACTCACCGTCACCCAGCTTCGGCCCTGACCATCCACGTGGATATAGTTAGTCGGCGGCAGATCGATACCATCGACACTGGTGAGGAACGGCGTCAGTTGACCATCTGGCGCCAACTGGAACACGCCGCCGTCAGTATCCCCCAAATGTGTGAGCAACCATCCACCTCCGCGCAGGATCGCAATGCCGTTGGGTTTAGGCTGGAAGTCCCCTCTCGCCAGGACAGTGACCATATCCCCAGAAGAGGCGAGCAACGTGACCCCGCCCCGCCAGTCAGCCATGTGCAACGTTCCGTCCACGTGCGCCAACACGCATTCCGGGCGGTGCAAACCGCTTCCGATAAACTCAAGTTGGTCCAGATCGATCATGAGAACCTCCGGAGATAGGATAACAAATTCATTAAAATATCTGTTGCGTTACGGCAATCGCGGAGAAGCTCTCAGCCGCGGAAGAACTCCGCCATGGCGACTGTGGCCGCAACCCCGGCATTCAGGCTCTCGACGCCTTCGCGCCCACCTGGAATCTGGACCAACTCATCACAGTATTTGCGCGTCTTATCTCGAAGGCCCTCGCCCTCGGCGCCGATGACGATAACGGTTTTTTCGGCGAAATCGCACTGCGCCAGGGTCATTTTGCCACGCTCATCCATGCCGTAGACCCAGTAGCCCAGCCCCTTTAGGTCCTCAAGCGCGCGAGACACATTAGTCACCCGGAACACCTTAACGAATTCCGCGCCGCCTACGGCATAGCGAACTACCGTCGAGTTCAGGCTCACCGACCGGTTCTTCATGACTAGAATAGCATCCACTCCGAAGAATGCGGCGCCGCGCAGGATGGTGGCGAAATTCTGCGGGTTGGAGATCTGATCGAGTGCCAGAATACAGCGCCGATTTTCCAGGATATCCAGATCCCTGTCGCCATATTGCTTACGGGGATTGGCAAACACCACAATGCCCTGATGTTTGTCATCCTCCGTAAATTCACCTAGACGTCGGAATGTTGGCCAGTCGAGAAATTCAGGTTCGATACCATTTTTCTGTGCCAAGGTGATGAATTCCCGGTGGTATTCTTCCTTGCCGGCAATGGCCATGCGCTGGATATCTTGGGGCCGCGTCAGAAACACGGCGCGGACCGAGTGTTTGCCGAAAATCTTGTCCACAGTCCAGAGCTCCCCTGCCTATAACAGATAGAATTTCATGTGAGACTTGACCATACCCAGGGGTGTCACGTCACAGGCTTTGGTCGGATCAATAGTCCTAGGCGTTTGCGGCCGCAAGATAGTCACCAGTTCGTCACCCGCCTGCCCCAAGTGCAGTGCACCGGACAACACGTGACCCAAGCCCCATCCACCTTCCTTGGAAAAGTATAATCCGTGAGCAGCACAGGAGGCACAGTGTCTTGTGTAAACACCGACGTTTTCTTGTAGGCGCTGAAACCCGGAGAAAAATCGCACATGACTGGTAGGGCCCCATCTCTCTATTCTAAAGTAGGATCACACTGAAACCCGAAAAGGCCAAGGACCGATAATGAACAAGATCTATACAGGCGTTTTTCCTATCGCCCCCACGCCCTTTAGGGACGACGGCACCATCGATGGCGAAAGCCAGAAGCGGGTCCTTGATTGCATGATCGACCAAGGTGTCGACGGGATCTGCATCCTGGCCAATTATTCCGAACAGTTCCTTCTGAGCGATGAAGAGCGGACCGAACTCCTGGATCTATGCATGGATCATGTCTCCAGTCGGGTGCCGATAATCGCGACCTGCTCACACTTCTCTACCGGCATCGCCGCTGCTCGTGCCAAAGAAGCCGCCGAACGGGGCGCGGCAATGATCATGATGATGCCACCCTACCACGGCGCACTTCTGAAGGCTGGCCCGCAAGGGATCATGGAGCATTTCACTGCCGTGGCCGAAGCCGTCGACGTTCCCATCATGGTCCAGGACGCACCCCTTAGCGGGGTCGATCTTTCCATCGATTTAATGGTTCGAATGGCGATGGAAATTTCGGGCGTTTCCTACTTCAAGATCGAAACGCCGCAGACCGCCGATAAGTTGCGCGCGCTGATTACCGCCGGCGGTAAAGCTATCGCTGGTCCTTTCGATGGCGAGGAGTCGATCACTCTCATGGCTGACTTAAACGCAGGCGCTACGGGCACAATGCCGAGCGCATTGCTGCCCGACCGCATCAAACCGGTGCTGGCACATCACGCTGCAGGCGACTCGACTGCCGCTGAAACCCAGTACACAACAATATTACCGCTGATTAATTTTGAGAACCGTCAATGCGGGCTTCGAGCTTGTAAGGCCGTCATGATGGAGGGCGGCGTAATCACATCTGAGCATGTGCGCCATCCATTGCCGCCGCTACCTCCAGAAACACGCGCCCAACTTCTGGAACTCGCTCGACCACTTGATCTCGTCGCGATGCGCTGGGGTCGCTAGCCAAGTGCAGCCAACGCCTCCGCCGGCAAGGGTCCGGCGTCAGCGGCTTGCAGGACCTGACGCAGGTGACCTAATTCGGCCAACCCAACAATGGCACAATCCACTAAGGGTTCCGACAGCACGTAACGCAAGGCCGTTTCTGCCCGCGTGCCATGCGGTGTATTGCCGTCCGTATCGATGCCGAGTTTTCGGAAAGCATCTTGGGCGCGAACCTCTTCGCTAGAGACGTCCGTGTCTTCGGTTATGATGATTTCTCGCCCATGGCGTACATCGGTGGCCAGAATACCGGCGGCAAATACACGGACCCCCATGGTGCCGACGCCCTGGTCGCTGCAGGCTTGCAGCAATCCTGAAAAATCCTGCCCGGGAAAGTTGTGACGCGATGCGCGCCCTGCAGTTGGGTTGATCATATTGAAGTAGACCTGCGCAGACTGGACCCGACCGGTATTCACCACTTCCGTGCAGCACCCCTTATCGCCCAATGCCGTGATGCCGATATAGCGCGTCAACCCCTGACGCTGCATCTCCTCCAAGGCCTCAAGCGCGCCACCCGCTCCAATAACCCGTTCCACTGTCATATCGCGGTCCTCGGTAGTCGGCGTGATCCGGTTGTGGAGATGGACCACATCTACGGATTGTCGACCCAACAGTTCCAGGCTGCAAGCGAGGCTTTTCTCCACCTGCCCGACAATGTCATCTAGGCGCGTCGTGTCCAGATTGACCTTGGTGGAGACGATGGGGTCATCGTCGATTTCCGCCAACAACCAGCCCAGGGCTTGTTCTGATTTGCCCTGGCCGTACATGGGCGCCGTGTCGAACCAGTTGATGCCTCCGTCGAGTGCCATTCGGATGGCTTGCCGACGGGTATCGTCATCGGCATCGATGATAATGCCGCCCACAAAGCCGCCGCCGAACACCACGGAAGATGCCTTGATGTCGGTTGTTCCAAAATTGCGCGTGTCCATGGCTGTCTCCTTATTTCGAGCGCGCTTGTTCGATAATCGCGCCGCCGGGCGCCTGCTCGGTAGGCGTCAACTCGATTGTCGAGACATTAACGTGCCATGGGGCATCAAGGGCAAATAGGACAGCGGCGGCCACGTCATCGGGCTGCAGGGGAGAATACCCCGACAGGAAAGCGTCCCGGTCTTCCTGGGTTTTGAAGGCCGCGTCGAAGAACTCGGTAGCGATGCGTCCTGGACAGATCTCCGTATGTCGAACCCCGGTGCCCGACAACTCGGTCCGGAAATGTTGGGAGAACAGGTGCACCGCGCCTTTTGTAGCGCCATAAACAGGGAACCCGATTGGATAGAGCGCGGCGATGGACCCGATCTGGACGACGTGACCGTTATTGCGTTCGGCCATGCCCTCGGACAGTGCCCGGGTCACGTGGAGCGCGGCGCTGACATTTAGGTCCACCATTTGATCGATTTCCGCCGCTGAGGACTTCAGGAACCCTTCATACCCCCGCCCAAGACCTGCGTTATTGACCAAGATATCGGCGCCCAAGCCAGGCAATTCCGCGTAGATGGCATCCGTCTCCATGAGATCCAAACTCATGGTCCGGCAACCGGTCTCATCGGCCAGGGCTTCCAGAAGGTCTTTGCGCCGCGCCAAGCCAATCACGTCGATGCCTTTTGCTCTAAGCGCACGAACGCAGGCGGCGCCGACACCGCTGGACGCCCCGGTGACTAGCGCCGTTTTATAATCCGATAATGACATGTCTGCCTCCAAGGATTTACTGACGGCGAGCATAGCCGAGCATACCACGTAAGAGAATAGGCACTATTGTTCCGCCAGAATATGTCCCCAAGCATCTTACTTCAGGTATATTTGCACATCGACCAATACCAGTGAAGCGATGTCGCCGTCGCTGACAAATTCGATTGTGCCTTCAGACACGATCACATCAGCAATGTCTTCAATCCAGGAGTCGTCATTGCCAACATCGCAAAACTAGGGTTGCCTCAACCCGACGTTTCGAGCGGTCGACGAATCATTTCACGATTTTATAGTAGCCGGCAGCCTCAATTCACTTATCAATCTCGCCGCCCGGTTCATCACATGACTAGGTCATTGGTAGGCTTGGTGTCCGATCTCCAATGCAATAGACCGCCTATATGCGGTTGGTTCTTGCCAGCTCTATAGCTTCGGCAGTAGGTTTCATCGTCGCCCTGGTGCGGCCCCAATTTTCCGCTTTCGGGGAGCAAAGCCGACATGTCCAAACTTGTTCCGCCACACGGTGGCGGGGAACTTAAGCCCCTTCTGGCGCCGACCAAAGACCGCGACGCCGGATTGGCTCGCACCGCCGAATTGACGCGCGTCCCTATGACAACACGGGAAGTCTCCGACATTTTAATGTTCGCCTTGGGCGCCTATACACCACTCGACGGGTTCATGAAGGAGGCTGATTGGCGCGGCAGCTGCGTGGACATGGCATTGGCCGACGGCACTTTCTGGCCGATTCCGGTGACGCTGTCTGCCAGCAAGGAGTTGGCAGGACAGATACAGACCGGACAGGATGTTGCCCTTACAGACGGCGAAACCGGCCGCATAATGGCTGTTATGACCGTCACCGAGATCTTCACGCCGGACAAGACTATCGAATGTGAAAGCGTCTATAACACTACTGAAGAAGCGCACCCAGGCGTCGCCTCGGTCCTGCGCCACGATCCCATTTACCTAGCCGGACCGGTGATCGTATTAGACGAGGGCGACTTCCCCGATCAGTTTTCCGATCTCTATCTGACCCCCGCCCAATCCCGCGCGGTATTCGAAGAAAAAGGGTGGTCGCGGGTAGCTGCCTTCCAGACCCGCAACCCCATGCACCGCAGCCACGAACATCTGGTGAAAATCGCCGTCGAAGTGACCGACGGGGTCTTTATCCATCAAGTCCTGGGCAAGCTCAAAGAGGGCGACATCCCTGCCGACGTGCGGACCGAGGCGATCCAGGCGATGATTGACAACTACTTCCGCCCCGGCACGGTGGTGCAAGCCGGGTACCCCATCGAAATGCGTTACGCCGGTCCGCGGGAGGCCCTGTTCCATGCCCTTATCCGGCAGAACTATGGCTGTTCGCATCTTATCGTTGGCCGAGATCACGCCGGAGTGGGCGATTATTATGGCCCCTTCGATGCCCACCACATCTTCGATAAGATCGCCGACGATGCCCTAATTACCGAGCCGCTGAAGATCGACATCACATTCTACTGCACCAAGTGCTATGGTATGGCGACGGCGAAGACCTGCCCACACGACCCAGAATTCCAAATCCAGGTCTCAGGCACTGAACAGCGCCGCATGCTAACTGCCGGCGAGCCCATCCCTCCAGAATTTTCCCGGCCTGAGGTGGTCGCGGTGCTACAGAAATATTACGCAGGACTGTCTTAACCGACATCATTGGCAGGGAAGACCCGATGAAACTTTTTGATCTGACCGGCAAGGTTGCTATCGTCACTGGCGGCAATGGCGGGATTGGCCTGGGCATGGCGAAAGGCTTGGCGGAAGCCGGTGCAAAGATCGCTGTCGTGGGCCGCAATCCGGACAAAACCGCCACGGCGGTGGCGGAGATTGAGGCGTTGGGCGCCGACGCCATGGCTGTCGAAGCGGACGTATGTGATGCAAAAGCTGTGAACGCGATGATCGCTGCCGTCGTTGGCCAATGGGGTGCAATTCACATTCTAATCAACAACGCCGGCATCAACATCCGCAAACGGCCGGAGGATTTGTTAGAAGAGGAATGGCGCCATGTTCTCGATACGAATCTGACCAGCGCATTCCTCTGTTCAAAGGCCTGCTATCCGCTGATGAAGGAGGCCGGCGGCGGCAAGATCCTTAACAATGGCTCAATGCTGTCCTTGTTTGGCTCCCCCTGGGGATCAGCCTACGGGTCGTCGAAGGGCGGCATCATGCAGATGACCCGCAGCCATGCTACGGCCTGGGCCGAGGACAACATCCAAGTTAACTGCTATCTGCCAGGATGGATCAACACGGACCTGACCATCAAAGCCCGTGAAGATGTGCCAGGGCTGCACGATAAGGTGCTGGCTCGAACACCGGCGGGCCGCTGGGGCGAGCCGGATGACCTGGCCGGTTTAGCCGTGTATCTGGCCAGCCCTGCGTCGGATTTTCTGACCGGCACGGCGATACCTATTGACGGTGGCTTTTCCATTACCATATGAATTTGGGTATATTTCATCATCTCAGCTATTTGGGTCTTTCAACACATAGGTAGCTACTTTGTCCTATTCTCTCGGCGCGTCGCGATAACCATGAGCGTAATGGGCCGATATTGAATACCGGCAACCAACAGAACAAAACCTACGAACCTTTGATCGAACATATGATGGCCCGCGCTAATAGCGGGCGGCTGTACTTGGAGAGCCTGGTACGCGAAGCCGACCAGCGTAACGTCAAACGGAGCGCCGTGGGGGAAATCATGAAACATTTTGACGCCATGTTCATAATTAACTCGGACGCCTGGGCAGGAGACCGCCATGGCAAGCGGATATCGAAGGTTTTATCGCTGGTCACATCTTTGGCGGTACCAACATGCAGATCCTGATCACGGACGCATTTCAGGCGTTGTCACCCGAGCTTCCAGCTGCGGCGCAGGGTAATCTAATCATCACCGAACAATGGGTTTTGGTCGGGCAGGTGCAGCGCTAACCCACGGGATCTGCAACCGCCGCGCCCTTCGCCACCATGGCGTCGATGCGGTCGTCCGTGAAACCTGCCCAGTCACGCAACACGTCACGTGTGTGCTCTCCCAACAGCGGTGCACCGACCGGGTCACGCACCGGCGTCCCTGATAAACGAAATGAAGGCATCATAGTCTTCAGTTCTCCCAGCGTTGTGTGCGGCGCCATAGCGACTAGATTAGTGGCCTCGGCCATGGGCGAATTCAGCGCGTCATGGACGGAACTAATCTCGCCTGCGGGAATGCCATTCGCATTCATGCGCGCCAGCCATTCCGCGTTCGGTCGGGTCGCAAAGACGGCATTCAGTTCCTTGGTTAGCGCGGATTTGTTGATCAGCCGTTGGGCGTTGGTCGCGAAGCGCCCGTCGTCGGCCATGCCCGGCCGTTCGATGACATTTTCGCAAAACCGTTGGTACATGCCCTCGTTGCCAATAGTCAGCATGAATTCCCCGTCAGCCGATGGATAGACGCCAGCCGGTTGCGCCGCCTGGCTACCGGATCCTGCACGGCGCGGATTATCGCCGACCATCAAAGACTGAGCCCCGAAATTGCCTAGCATATTGGCCGCCGTGGCAAACAGGTTCGCTTCGATGTATTGGCCAGCGCCAGTATCTCTCCGAGCATAAAGCGCAGCGCTGATGGCCTGAGTCGCAAACGTGCCCGTGATCATGTCGATGACGGAGATCCCGATCCGCGTCGGCGGACCATCAGGTTCACCGCACATTGACATGAGACCTGATTCTGCTTGGGCGATCGGATCGTAGCCAGCTTTGCTCGCGAAGGGCCCTGTGCGCCCGTATCCAGAAACTGCAGCATAAATCAAGCGCGGATTGAGTTCCCTCAAAGCCTCGTAGCCGAGCCCCATTCGGTCCATGGTGTCGGCCCGAAAATTCTCTATCACTACGTCAGCGGTTTCGGCCATAGCCAAGACGGCTGCGCGCCCGTCTTCGCTTTTCAGATCGATTGCGATACCACGCTTATTCCGGTTGACGAACAGATAATAGGGCGATTCTCCGCCCACATCGGGAGGCGTATAATTTCGGGTTGCATCTCCTGTCGGGCTCTCGATCTTCACCACATCGGCGCCGAGGTCCGCCAACATCATGCCCGCATAGGGCGCTGCCATAACCTGTCCAAAATCCAGCACCTTGATGCCAACGTAAGGTCCGGCTTTGCTCATTTAGCAGCCTTTCTGGGCAGGAGCATGCGACCCGTGCCGATGATGGAAAGCGCACCGTCTTGATTGCGAGCCTCGTGGGTGACGGTTACCACGTCGCCATCCACCTTCGTTACTTCACCATTGATAAACAGGGTATCTCCCACGGGATTGTGATGGCGAATCTTGGTTTCAGAATGCAACAGAAAACCATCGTCTCCCATCCAGTTGGTCAGGTGGTGGGTCATCCAAGAACACCGCTCGGGCCCATAATCATACGCCCCGGGGGCACCAACGGCGGTGGCAAACTCGTTCTCCCAGTGGACGCGTTCTGGACAATCAGGAATGTTGAACCTGTTTGGAATGCCCAACCCTGGGTGGGAGTGGATCTGCTTCCATGCCAGCTTATTCGCTCGTATGTAGAGCCCGCCCCATCCCTGGGCATAGGCGATGAAACCAGTGACGGTCATGGGCCCCTTGACCATGGTCGGCAGTTTGTCGCCAACGGCCACGTCGTCTGCATGGCGCGGGGTCGCGCCCCGAACCTCTTCTTCCGCATAATAGCGGTAGATCTCGGTCAGTTCGTCGGGCGTGTAGGTTTTCTTCTCCTGTGACTTCAGAGCATCGTACTTTGTGCCCTCTTCGCGAGCCGTGTCGCGTTCCGTTCGGAAACACCAGCTGTCGCCCTCGGCCACCTTGTCGCCATCACCATTGAAAAAATCCACGTGGTAGATCTGCTGAACGGCGCGGCCGGAGAACTTGGTTTCACGGATGATGAAGTCTTTAAGATACGACTCGGTGGCAATGTTATCATTGCGTCGAATCCATTTGTGCCACGTGAAATCGGCGCCAGCCCACATAGCGTGGACCCCCGGCAAGCCGCCCACGTAACCGGAGATAATGCGCGAACACGAAAACAAGAACGACGGCAGCGCGACGATACCGCCATAGGGTGAGCTAGCTGCGTAGCCTGGATCACACCAAAGCGGGTTGTCGTCGCCAATCCCGTGGGCGTAGTGGCGGATGTTGTCCCGGGTCGCCTCTGTGCACCAGGGTTCCGGTTCGCGAGCAATCTTCACGCCCTTGCGGGCTCCAAGTTCTTCAAGTCCCTGGTCGGTGATGCGGGGGAAATTCCCAACCGAATTCTCTTGCATATCGCCTCATCATTATAATGTTATGTGACATTCAAATCGGTCCGCGCACAGCTTGGCAAATCGTGGCATTTCACAGCCATCGTGTGGTTGGAAAGCGACCGGTCCATTGCTCCGACTATTCCGCGTTGACACCTTGTGATCATTAATTTACTTTTTTTGAATATGAAAGCCCATATTGATTGGAGCCGATGTTTCAAAATCAAAATTCCAGATTGCGAACGACGGCTGAAATCTTGTTATAAATACGAATTTGTTCTTATTGAAGCGCAGAACGTCTTGTTTCAAGGAAGGTAAGTTCCTAACTTAATAAGGTTCGACTTTGGATGTCGGGCTTGGCAGGTTCTATATCCCGAAAGCCGTGCTGAACTGGCCTGAATGTGGCTGTGACAGCGAGGAGGACGGCGCCAAAGTTGGTAGGTTCCCTAGGGCAGGATAGGGTTGATGACCGTAGGTCGCCTCGCCAGAAAGCGGAGCGGCGTGAAATATGACCAAAGCGGGAGCGTTAAATGTTCTCTACGAATCCTTTTGCCTTGCTATCAACGACCGTCTCACCCGACGTCATGCAGGCCTTCGTGGTCATCATGGTTTTGGTGGTAATTGGCGGAACACTATTTGACGTAATTCACAAACGCAGCGCTGCGTTTTTTTATGCCAAGACAAAAAAGGCCGAGGAGGCACGTAAGCGTGATGTCAGTAGCGGCGAAAAGATGGGAATCGCTGTTAAAACTGTCGCGTCCGACGTTTTGACGTCCTCCGAGTTCTGTAATCCAAACCGGCGCATCGCCCACCTACTTGGCATGTACGGGTTTGTTTTCTTCGTAGTAGCTTCTGCCGTTATGGTTTTCAGTTACCCGACACAAGCCGCATCGACACCAGTACTCTGGCCCATGCTTTGGCATATTGGTGCGCTTATGGTCTGCGTCGGCGGCGGTTGGTTCTGGTTCTTCATCCGCGTTGATGTGTCAGCGGAGGGCAACCCCTGGAACCGGGTTGTTAAGGCCGATTTGTTTATTCTCTCTTTGCTAGCCACCTGTGCCTCCGGGTTGATTTGGTCAGCCGTGCAGTTCACTGGCAGCGGGATCTCTATGTTATTCTTGTTAGTCTTCCTCATTTCTTCGTCAGTCTTGTTCGGCGGCGTTATCTGGTCGAAGTTTGCTCACATGTTTTTCAAGCCCGCCGCAGCATATCAAAAATGGGTTGCGAAGGCTGATGGTTCGCGTGACAACCTTCCTGAAATTGGAGATCTGTCTGACCCCGAACTGCAGAAGAAGTTCCCCGACATTAGAGAGTATATGGGCGAAAACCCTGCCTATATGGGCCTCGGTATTAAGCGTGAGCAGCCACGGCACTATTGAGCCCCCGCCCAAACCTCAGGATCTTCCTAAACAGGAGAAAGTTTTAAGATGCCTACTTTTGTTTACATGACACGGTGCGACGGGTGCGGCCACTGCGTGGATATCTGTCCATCCGACATCATGCACATCGATAAGACCTATCGGCGTGCCTACAACATCGAACCCAGTATGTGCTGGCAATGTTATTCCTGCGTTAAGGCCTGCCCGCAAAACGCCATTGATGTCCGCGGTTATGCTGACTTTGCGCCCCTAGGTCACAGTGTCCGCGTTGACCGCGATGAGGAAAAGGGTGTTATCGCCTGGCGGATCAAGTTCCGTAACGGCGAAAAGGACATGAACCTGATCGCGCCAATCACCACCAAGCCCTGGGGCTCGGGTCAACCGCAACTCAGGGATGTGGAAGGCCCCACTGAGGAAATGCGTGACGGTCAACTTCTTTATAACGAACCTAAGTATCTCCGTTTCGACGACGGCGGATTGCATACCTTAGAGTCGAACGGCCTAACCATGAAGCAGGGTGTGTACTACTGATGGCTTACAAAACAATTATCGAAGACAATATTGATATTCTAGTCGCTGGCGCAGGGCTCGGTGGCACAGGCGCAGCTTTCGAAGCCCGCTTCTGGGGCCAGGACAAGAAAATTGTCATTGCCGAGAAGGCAAATATCGACCGCTCTGGTGCCGTTGCCCAAGGCCTATACGCGATCAACTGCTACATGGGCACGCGATTCGGCGAGAACAATCCGGAAGATCATGTCCAGTACGCACGGATCGACCTTATGGGCATGGTACGCGAGGATCTCCTGTTCGATATGGCCCGCCACGTGGATTCCACTGTGCATCAATTTGAGGAATGGGGCCTCCCGATCATGCGGGATAAAGAGAAGGGTACCTACCTCCGCGAGGGTCGCTGGCAGATCATGATCCACGGCGAGAGCTACAAGCCTATCGTCGCCGAGGCTGCGAAAAAGTCCGCCGACAAGGTGTTCAACCGCATCTGCGTCACTCACCTCTTGATGGATGAAGCCAAGGAAAACCGGATCGCCGGTGCAGTCGGCTTTAATGTCCGCACCGGTGACTTTCACGTCTTCAAATCGAAGACTGTAGTTTGTGGCGCCGGTGGTGCGTCCAACATCTTCAAGCCCCAGTCCACGGGTGAAGGCGCGGGCCGTGTCTGGTACGCGCCCTGGTCGTCCGGGTCCGCTTACGGCCTGATGATCAACGCGGGTGCGAAGATGACGCAGATGGAGAACCGGATCGTTCTGGCTCGGTTCAAGGACGGTTATGGCCCGGTGGGCGCGTACTTCCTGCATCTCAAGACCTACACACAAAACGGTCTCGGCGAAGAATATGAGTCGAAATGGTTCCCCGAACTAGAGAAGATGGTTGGCAAAGAATACCTGGATACCGAGGCCTCACACCTCACCCACCGGCCGATCCCGACGTGCTTGCGAAACCACGCGTTGATCTCTGAGATTAATGCTGGACGCGGTCCTATCCACATGGTGACCATGGAAGCCTTTCAGGATCCACACCTAGAGGAAATCGGTTGGCACAACTTCCTCGGCATGACCGTCGGTCAGGCCGTGTTGTGGGCATCGACAGATGTCGATCCGAAACTTGAAAACCCGGAACTAACAACTTCCGAGCCGTATGTTATGGGCAGCCACGCAACCGGCTCAGGAGCGTGGTGCTCGGGTCCCGAAGACGTCTCCCCGCCGGAATACTTCTGGGGCTACAACCGCATGATGACCATCGAAGGGCTGTTCGGCGCTGGTGATGCCGTTGGCGGCACCCCGCACGCGTTTTCTTCGGGCTCTTTTACGGAAGGACGCCTGGCGGCGAAGGCGGCGAACAAGTACATCGATGACGGCAAGGGCGAGGGGATCATCGTCTCCAACGAACAGATCAATAAATTCAAGGGCGAGATCTACAAACCTCTCGAGCACTATAAAATGTATCGCAATGAGATTGTGGCCGGTGATGTGAACCCGCATTACATCAACCCACGCCAAGGTCTAGATCGGCTGCAAAAGCTCATGGATGAATACTGCGGTGGCTCTACGGTCAATTATATGACCAACGACAAGCTACTGAACATCTGTCTGAAAAAACTTAAATTACTGGAAGAAGACCTGGATAAACTAGCTGCGACCGACTTTCATGAATTGTTGCGCTGCTGGGAACTGAAGCACCGTCATAGAACTTCGGAGTGTGTGACACAGCATACCTTGTTCCGCAAAGAAACACGCTGGCCAGGATACTACTACCGAGGTGATGCGATGAAAGTGGATGATGAGAATTGGCACGTCCTTACTGTGTCACGCCGTGACCCAGAAACCGGTGAGTATACCATGGAGAAGGCACCCTGTTATCACCTCGTTAATGAAGAAGAGGAGAAGGCTGCGAACTCATCAAAGAGTACTGGTAGCGCCGAGGTCGAACTGGAATTAGTCTAAAGAAACGG
>MDTG01427363.1_pt1 | contig 20597 bp, 21 predicted proteins | sample 811421 | NCBI WGS metagenome assembly MDTG01 (sample SAMN05326645, study PRJNA326480) | marine metagenome | isolation source: seawater | place: Pacific Ocean: South East | collected 2011
CACAGAAGATGCAATATGATTTTTTAGAGAAATTATTGGAAATTCATTCTTAAAATATTCTAAGAATCCGTTTTTATCACTCAAGTTAGTAAGAGAAAAAATTATTTTTGCTTTTTCTCTAGGGTTACAACAATGGTAAAATTGATCTTGATGTGGGGGTATTAATTCAGCTTTGGAATTTCTTACATGAAGTTCAATCTCAGATAGACCCCAAGACTTAATTGAATTAATAAATACATTTTTCTCAACTCTAAAAATATCCTTTATATTAAGACCTTTTTTAAGGTTTAGGTATTTAAACAAATTACTGCAATATTTAATTGAGCCCCCTTCTAGATTCAAATTTTTTATTTCATAATCATTAATAATTTTATTTATTTCAATATTATCAATTAAAAGCTTTTCGGCCTTAAGAATCGATTTATCGAAATTAATAAGATTAAAATCTAAACAAAAACTAGGCAAATTATTTATATCAAATCGCATTCCCTATTATTGCAATATTTAATATTCTACGATCATTGTCAAGAATAGGTATTAATTGGAGTTCATATTTCAAATATATTTCTTCTAATTTCTTTACAAGAATATCTTTTGATTCATGGAAAACATATTGCACAGACTTATTTGCTATTTCAATTGAGTTAATGCCTAATTCGCCACCTTTTATTATCCATCGTCTAATATCTCCATCAGACAAAGAAGCTATTAATTGATTATGATCATTTTTCAAAAAAACTATACCTTGACTATTTGACTCAATTTCTAACATAACATCGTATATTTTATCGTCATAATTACAAACGAATCCTTTAAAATCAATTAATTTATAGTTAATCATTTTGTTATCTGTTTTTGCATTAAAAGATTATTTACTTTTGTGCTTAGTATAATATCTATTAATTTTTTTGTTGTATTTCCGTCTCCATAGGGATTCAAATCGCTATATGGAGGTTTACTGATATTTTTATTAGGTATTTTTAAAAGATATTTCTCCAATTCATCCTCTTTAAGTGGTGCATTTATATCAAAAACATTTGAACATCTAACTCTTCCTTTTTGTCTCAATCCTATATTTAAGCAAGGCGTATTAAAAGTTGGAGCTTCTAAAAGTCCTGAAGAAGAATTTCCTAAAATGCAATGAGCTCTTCTCATTGTCTCCAAATATAAATATCTTGACAAATTTCGATTAGATACGAATTCTTTTCTTATGTAGGTATCTAAAAATTTTATAATTTTATTTGCCCCAGGATCACAATTTGGATAAACCGCAATTACAGAGTATCCATCAAGTTTCTCCAAAGTTTTTATAATTTTAATGTAATCATCAAAGCAATGGCCAATTTCCTCAATAGTAGGATGATAAGCAAGAAGAATAATTTTATTCCTTGGATTGATATTAAAGTTGCAATAAAAATCTTTTTCTGACATCGGATTATGTGAGTATATTTCATCTAGTTGAGGAGCTCCTATTTTAAATACCCTGAATTCTTGTTCTCCAAAATTAATTAGTCTATTTGATGCATCTTGATTAGCAGCAATATGAATATGTGTGAATCTAGCTATAGCATGTCTAGACATTCCATCGACGTGACCAGAAACTTCACCAGCTTGTATATGAATTACAGGGATCCCTAAATTGAAACCCGAAATAGATGCAATCAGTTGCTCTCCTCTATCTCCTGCAAGAAGTATAAAATCATAATTAGAATTCTCTAATATATCGCATAAGCTTAAACCAAAAATAAAAAGTGATTTAGTAGCAGATATTTTTGTATTTCCAGCAATAGTATTAAATAATTTATACTTTATTTTTATTCCATCTGCCTTAAAATTATCAACTGCTAATCCATGTTCTGGCATTAAATGCATATTTGTTACCAAAACATCAGCATTTATAGAATCATTATCCTTACAGTTAAGGAGAAAAGGTCTAATGTACCCGTATTCTCCTCGAGAACCTGTTACTACTAATACTTCTTTCATATTAAAAAAAAGACTCTCTTAATTTAGAACCCACAGCAATATTTGCTTTTGAATGTTTATTTATTACTTTAAAAAAATATTTAGAGCTTAATCCCTCTCCTGCTCTTAATGTTGTTAAATTATCCTCAGTAAAAACTTCACCTTTTTTAATTTCTTTAGCTGCAACAATAATTCTTCTTGCCCAACTTCTAATTTCTTTTTCTTTTTCCAAAACTTCATTTCTTATACCCCTTGATTTATATACACACAAAACTGCTTCAGAGAGATTTTTAATTTGATCAAATGTTAATGATACATCTTTATCCGGACAATTAAGATTTGGATCAAGAGTAACATGCTTCTCTATAAACTCGACGCCAAGAGTAGCTGCAGAAATAGCTGAATAAATTGAAGGGGTATGGCAGGAAAATCCAATACAAGTATCAGGAAACTTTTTTCGTAAAAAAGATATAGTGTCCAATTTTACATCATCATAAATTGGAGGATATTCAGAAACACAATGCATTAAAGAAAATGAAGCATTTCTAGATTTTAAAAATTCATAAGTTTCCTCTATTTCATTTATCGTACTCATTCCAGTAGACAAAATAAGATTGATTTTTTTTTCAGAAAGATAATTCAATAATCTAAAGTCTTGCATTTCACCAGAACCAATTTTCATTGTTTCACATAAGTTATTATCAATTAATTCTTCTGCAGCTTCTTTACAAAAAGGTGTACAGAGATAGTTAATCCCAACACGATCACATTCTTTTGATAATAAAATATGTTGATCTATATTTAGTGAACATCTTCCCAAAAAATCATATAAATCCTCATCAAAGTTATTAGACATTTTCAATCCTTTAACCATCTCCTTATCTCGAATATGGTGTTGAAACTTTATTACTTCACAACCTGCTGCCTTTGCTTCTCCAATCATTTCGATTGCTTTCTCAATATCACCAAGATGATTCTCGCAAGCTTCAGCAATTATTATTGGTTTATCTCCGTGAGAAACTCCACCTAAGCCCGCAAAATATATAGTCATAAAAAACTTCTAACAAAATTTATTATATATTATTTTGGCTATTTGAAACTGAAATTCATTATCTATGTCAATTGAAGTCTCGGGAGAAGTTTCAAAAATTTGGTCAGGTGAAATAATTGAAAAAGGATTATTATTTTGAAAAAGGTAATTGTTATTAATTATATAAAATTGCCCTGTTTCAAAAAAAATATTAGATCTCTTTTTTTTAAAAATTTTGTTTATTTTACCATTTTTCAACTCATATAAATCAGCAGGCTCATACATTGCCTTCGAAACTGAGGCGAGCATCTTTAATTTTTTTTCTTTAAAATGCTCTAGAGCTTTATCAATTTCACTTATATACCTGACTGGGGAAGTAGGCTGTAATAAAATCGTATAGCGAAAATCTTCGAAAATATTTTTTGATTCCTTATATAAAGCTTTTATAGTATTTTGAATAGATATTTCATCACCAGAAAAATTACTAGATCTATTATGAATATATAAATTTGGATATTTTTTTGACATTTCTTTAGCAAATATTAAATTATCAGTATCCAAAATCACTCTTCCGCCTAACTTCAATTGAAATGCTTGCTTAATTGCTATTTCAGTAATAGAAATGTTTCTATGAAAAGGTTTGAAGTTCTTTTCAGGAAGTCTTTTAGAACCTTTTCTTGCTGGGATATAAATTAAAAATTTATTCATATATTATCAATTACTTTTATCAATGATTTGATTTCGTATGTAATTTGTTCTTCAGTTAGAGATCCATGAAATGGTAAAGAAATCATCGAATCATAAAAAATATCGGTATTTTTAAGCAATTTTTCTTCTCCAAGGCCTTTAGCTTCACTATTAAATAGTTGATACCTATACAAAGGAATATACTGTTTTGCGACCTGAACAGAAAATTCTTCAGACATTATTTTTATTATCTGATCAATATCTTTTGTTTCTTTATTTTTTATAAATAAAGGCAATAAATGAAAAACAGATTTTTTATTACCAGCAATCATTTGTAAATCTATTGATTCGTTTTCAAATAACAGTTTTCTTGCTAATTCCCACTTCTTCTTCCTTTCCTCAACTATTGATTCATATTTATTTAAAAGGTTTATTCCAATAGCACAACTAAATTCATTTAGACAAAAATTACTTGGATACTTATCTGGATATATTTTCTTCACATCAGACATAGCAGGTTTCCAATATTTATCTTTAAATACTTGATAAGGCATATGTCCATTGTGTCGTTGTCCTTTAATTCTCTCCATAGAAATTTTATGTTTTGTTCCTATCATTCCGCCCTCTCCTAAAGTTGAAATATTTTTATGGGATTGAAAACTAAAAATACTAAAATCACATAATGTTCCAACCAAAACATCGTCAATCTGTGCCCCTAATGATTGGGCACAGTCCTCAATAGTATAAATACCTTTACTTTCAAGATATTCATAAAGATTAAAGACGCTGGCGGGAGTTCCGTACAAGTGAACAAAAATAACTGCTTTTGTTTTATTACTGATATTATTTATTACTTGTTCTTCTTCCGACAACCAAGATTTATTATCTATGTCTAACCATTTTATTTTTGCACCTCTTTTTAAAAATGGATAAGCTGATGCACAATATGTATGAGCAGGGCATAAAACTTCATCACCCTCTTTAATACCAATCTCGTCAGCAATTAATTCAATACCACTTACAGCATTTGAAACAGCAATTGCATATTTAACTTTAAATTTATCTGAGAATATCCTCTCAAAATCAGTTTGATATTTTCCCTGAGTATATGTATTTGATTCTAAAGCGACTTTTTCAAGAACTTTTAAATCATTTTTGGTTATACGATTACCAACCCCCAGAAAAGGGACTTTGTAAGTTTTATCTTTCATAAGATAACAATAGTTACTATTTTAATAAAATATTAACATTTTTAAAATGTAAGATTCTTTCTAAAGAATAAAGTTTGAAAATATTTTTTTGAAAAAAGTTTCTGGAATTTTCCTCTCAAATTCTAGCTATCAAAATATTAGTTTATAAAATTTTCCCCTAACAAAACTTAGAAAAATTTTGTAATTTTATCTAAAAATCCTTTTAATAAATTTGGGAAGGAAGTTTTTTGTTTATAAAAATTAAGCACTTAAAGAGAATAAAAAATTAACTAAAGATTATAAAAAAAATTTACTTTCTTTTTGAAGAAATTTCTTAAATCTATTAGATCCTCATCTTTATAAGGCTCTTTTAGACAAATATCACTTTCTTCAAATTTATTTTTAAATACACTTGAATAAAATTTTTTAAAATTTTCTTCGCGTTTTCTATTTAATTCTTTTATTGATCTTGAATTATTTATGAAATTATCAAAATTTAATTTAACGGCATTATTGTCAAATTTTAATCCCCATTTTTCATTTAATAATTTTAAAAATGATAATTTATCTGAACAAAAATCCTCATATTTATAAAAAATATATTGTGACTCTGAGAAATTAGATTTTATAAAATTAAAAATATCATTATAAAACAGAGACGGCAAATAAAATCTTTTCCTTTTTTCTATAGTAAAAGGCATTCGCCTTCCTTCAAAGTCTAAATATTCAGAAAGAGGTCTAAAATATTCTTCATTAAATACACAATAGTTGTAATTACTAATTACCCATTCAATAGGGTTTCGAACAACAAAAAGAATATTAGCGTTACTAAAAAATTTACTTACTCTATTAAGTTGACTTTCCAAAGAACCTAAATTTGTGAATGCCTCTGATGAAATAATATTGTTTGAAGTTTGTATTGAATTAATCCAACTAAATCCCTTTTTTTTATACCAATTTGAAAACTCAAAGTCATCAAGATAATTAAATTTCATAATTTCTTCGGGGAAACTATTTTGATATTTACCTAAATAATTATGAGTTAAGCAATAAGGAAACAAATATTTTTGCATCCACGTGGTTCCCGACCTGCCCATCCCGATATGAAGTATAAGCATATCTCTGAAAATCTAAATATATATTATCAAATTTAAAGGAATCAATTTTTTTTTGATTTACAAGTTTAGATAAAATATTTTTAAAATTTTTTTAACAAGATTAATTTAATCAGTTCAATGTGTAAAATATAAATAAATAAGTAATTTGAAGTGTATCCTAAATATAGGGAAAGCAAGGCTAAAGAATTATCACATAAAAATAATCAATTAATTGAAGAATCTTTTTATGGTCTACCAAAGAAAGTTTTTTTCTGCAAAAATTGCACTTTAAGTAATCAAAGACCGTGTTCTGCGATTGAATATGATCATATTAAGAGTTCAAGAAAAAGTACAGTTCCTATTATTGATGGAATTTGTGATGCATGTAAAATTCACTTTTTAAAACATTCTAAAGATAAAGAAAGTATTGATTGGAAAGCAAGAGAAAAAGAGCTTTTTGAACTTGCGAAAAAATATAAAAGATCAGATGGTTACTATGATTGTTTAGTTCCTGGTTCTGGAGGAAAAGATAGTATTTACACCTCCTATTTACTTAAATACAAGTATGGAATGAATCCACTAACTGTTACCTGGGCGCCTCATATTTATACAGATTGGGGGAGGAAAAATATGGATTCTTGGATTGCCTCAGGTGTAGATAATTACCTTTTTACACCCAACTCAAAAGTTCATCGTTTACTAACAAGAATAGCTTTAGAGGAAATGTTTCATCCTTTCCAGCCATTTATTATTGGTCAAAAAGCTTTTGCTCCTGCTTTTGCGGCCAAATTAGGAATAAAATTAATTTTTTGGGGAGAAGCTGAAGCTGAAGATGGCAATCCAATCGCGGAATATAATACTCCCTCTCAGGACTGGAAATATTTTGCTAAGAACGAATTAGATAAAATTTACCTATCTGGGAAAAGTCTTACAGACCTTATAAACAAATTTGGATTATCGAAAGAGGATTTAACTCCATACTTACCCGTCAATCCTGATTTGCTAATGGATAAAGAAATTGACATTAGGTATATGGGTTACTATGAAAGGTGGCATCCTCAAAATAATTATTATTTTGCAGCTCAGAATACAGGATTTCAAGCTGCCCCTGAAAGAACCGCTGGAACCTACAATAAATATTCTGGGATCGATGATAAAATAGATGATTTTCACTACTACACCACATATATCAAATTTGGTATTGGTAGAGCAACTTATGATTCGGCGCAGGAATCAAGGAATGGCGATATCACAAGAGATGAGGCAATATCTCTTGTACATAAATATGATGGTGAATTTCCAACTAGATTTTGTGAAGAGATTTTTGAATACCTAAGTATTAATTATGAAGATTTTCCTGAAGCATATAAAAACTTTGCAGAACCTAATATGAATAAAGACTATTTTACAATGCTTTCTGACTCATTTAGATCCCCACATTTATGGAGATTTAATAATATAAAAAACAAATGGGAATTAAGATATAAAATCAATGTTTAGAATTATTGGTAGATTAGATTTAAAGTTTCCACATGTAGTTAAAGGAATTAATCTTGAAGGCACTAGAAAGGTTGGGAATCCTTATGAATTAGCTGAAAAATATTATAGAGATGATATAGATGAACTAATTATTGCAGATATAATTGCTAGTCATTTTTCTACTGGAGTCTCAACACCACTATATTATGACATTGCGGATAATATTTTTGTACCAACAATTCTTTCTGGAGGTGTATCTTCCTTAGAAGACTTTTCCCTTCTTTTAAAATCCGGAGCCGACAGAGTTGGAATTAACACCGCTGCAATAAATAACCCAATGTTAATTAATTCTTTAGCTGATAAATTTGGCAAGCAAGCCATTTCAATAATTATTCAATATTTTTCTAAAGGGCCAAATAAAGGATACTGTTTCTTTAATAGTGGCAGAGACAAAAGTCCAAAAAAAGTAGTGGAATGGGCTAGAGAGGCTTATGAAAGAGGCGCTGGAGAAATCATATTAACTTGTATAGATAAAGAAGGAATGTGTAAAGGATGTGATTTAGAAATAATAGAATCGATAAGCGATACTATTAAAGTTCCACTTTTAATACATGGTGGTATAAAAAATATTGAACATATTATCAAGGCAGCTGAAACTGGAGTTTCAGGAGTTATAGTTGCTTCTGCATTACACTATAATTTATTGAATATTAAGGAATGTAAGCAAAGAATGGCTAATAAGGGTTTTGATGTAAGGCTATGAAAATAAAGGTTTTAGATCTTGAAATAAGTAATATAAGAAGTTTAGTATCTGCTCTATCAACAATTGGATACCAACCTGAAGTAATAAAAGTAGATGATAATTTTAAAAATTTTAATTTGTTATTTTTACCAGGAGTAGGATCTTTTGATAGCGGAATCAAAAAATTAATAAATACAAATGCTTATGATGCTATCAATTCTAAAGAAAGGGAATTTAATATTTTTGGTATTTGTCTTGGGGCTCAATTACTTCTTGAGAAAAGTGAAGAGTCAATTGAGAACTTAAATGGATTATCTATAATTGAAGGCAATGCGATTAGAATTTCTTCTTTTAATGAAGGAATAACAACCCTAAATTCTTGGAAAAGAATTGACTTTAAAGAGGATTTAACTGAAATTTTTTATCTTAATCACTCCTATGCAATAAATGTTTATGAAAAAAATTTGATCGCCAGATATAAATTAAAAAATAAATCTATAACAGCAGCTATTGGGAATGAAATTGGAGATATTGGTGTCCAATTTCATCCCGAAAAAAGTGGCCAAAAAGGCCTTAATTGGTTATCTAAACAATTAAAAAAATTTGCAGAATAAGAAAATTTCTTAATTTGATCTGTATATTTTTTAAATGAGAATTACAATTTTTTTATATTTTTACACTTTAAATTTCCTGATTTTGGCAAGTCCATAAAATCAAATTAGGATTGTTTATTTTCTTTTTTTGATTAGTTTTTATTTAAAGATATAATGTTACTAGTTTGGGGCCATAGCTCAGCTGGTAGAGCACCTGCATGGCATGCAGGGGGTCAGCGGTTCGAGTCCGCTTGGCTCCATAAGGATTCGGTTAGTTATACCAATTAGTTTGACTAATTTATCATAACAAAACGATTCGTTTAATAAGGTAAAATACGGCGAAATATGCCCCCTCTACAACCAGTAAGTCTTTCAAATAAATATTTTGGGTATATCGTAACTGTAATTCTTACAGGCTATTCCAAAGCTGATCTGAGAAAAGAAATTACAAAATATAAGTTATTAGTTATGAAATCGATGATAAAGAATTAACAAACCAATGGGTATTAGGGAAGATGCAGAGCTACCTGACCCCACCGGCTTCATGGACAGCAGAAACAAAATTTACCACATTTGCATGGGTTAGATAGATTAATTTGCTGATGTAGAAGTTATAGAACATTTAAGAAAAAGAATTACTCAAACAATATAGAGTTACTGCTGATATATACAGATACAATTTTGCATAGTTGCCAATAAACAACAAGAATTGCAGATGCAATCCACCCCAAGGAGATTGGAAGATCAACTATTTTTTTGGAACAGGTAATAACTTGCAGCTGACGATATAAAAAAAGATAAAAATACATTTAATTTTGATAAGGGAAAACTTTGGCGGGAAGATATTGAACCAAAAGAAAATAATAAATATCCAAAACCAAATCAGATTGATTTCAAATTACCTGTTGATCTTGCAATATCAAATAAAACAAAAAACTAATAAAAACAGGAATACAAAAAGGAGCAAAAGGGTATATAGACACACTAAAGTATTTTCTATTTATCAAGATTCGAAACCTGCAGAATTGCATTTCGAAGATTTAGGTTATCAACTTCTAAAGGATATAAAAACTTTTAATGAACCAATAGTAATTTTAGATAGTTTTATATAAACAAGATGAAACACAGTAGTTAGAGAAAAATGTAAGAAAAATATAAGAAACATTATTTAGAATAATAAAGAAATATAGACCAATATTTGTACTGAATATCTATTAAAGTAGAACAAAATTCAGAAAAAAATTACAATTAAATTTTTAATGTTAAAAGTTAATGCTTTAATACCGGCAAGGTCTGGTTCAAAAGGGATAAAAGATAAAAATCTTACTAGAGTAGGTGGTAAAACTCTTTTAGAATGGTCTATCAAAGCTTGCAAGAAATGCGATTTAATTGAAGATGTAATCATATCAACAGATTCAGAGAAATATGCTGAACATGCTTCTGAGATGGGAGGATTAGTACCTTTTTTACGACCGAAAAATATTTCAGATGATAATTCAACTGATTACGAATTTTTTGAACACTATTTGAACTGGGCCATGAAAAATTCTTGCTTGCCTGATTTAATTGCTCATATAAGACCTACAACCCCCCTAAGGGATCCAAAGATAATAGAAAAAGCAATTCATTTTTTTCAAGAGAATGAAAAAAATTTAACTTCAATCAGATCAGTGCACGCCATGTCTGAATCGGCTTATAAAACTTTTGAAATAAATAGTGATGGCTTACTTACCCATATTGGGACCAAAGATGCTGAGCTTGATAAAGCTAATAATGCAAGGCAACAATTCCCTACAACTTATGTTGCTAATGGTTATGTAGATTTAATCTCTACTAAATTTGTTTTGAAATCGAAGAAGATACATGGTAATAGAGTCTTACCTTTTTTTACTCCTGTTACTCATGAAATTGATACACTAGAAGACGTTGATTTATTAGAATTCCATTTAACAAAAAGCAAAAATTTTTATACTAAAGTTTTTGGCTAATTGAGTATTTATGACTAAACATTTATTTAAAATTAATCCTCAGAAAGTGGAGCCTGTTAAAACAAATAATAGACTTATCAAAACAAAGATCCCTTGCCCAGGTACAGAAAGCATTTTAGAAAGATTAAATCAGGTTGAATCACGTTCTATGCATGGACAACTACCAATAGTTTGGGATAAAGCGAAAGGTTTCAATGTATTTGATATTTCTGGCAATTGTTGGATTGATTTTACTTCTACTATATTTGTTGCTAATGTAGGTCACTCAAATGAGAGAGTAACAAATGCAATAAAAGACATATTAGAAAATCCTTTATTAAATTGCTATGCATATACTAATCCTATTAGAGCTAAATACATAGAAAAACTTATAGAGTTTGCGGGCAAACCATTTGAAAAAGCTTTTTTGTTGTCCGCAGGTACTGAAGCTACTGAAGCTGCATTAAAATTAATGCGAATGCACGGTCAAAAGAATAATAAAAAAAGATTAGGGATTATTGCGATAGAAAATAATTGGCATGGAAGAACATTAGGGGCCCAAATGATGAGTAGTAATAAAGCACAAAAAGAATGGATAGGGTATCAAGATAAAGATATACACCATATACCATTCCCTTACCCATGGGATTTAAAAGATAATACGGGGATTGATTTTCTAAATGAAGGGTTAAAAGTTCTTAACAGCGAAGGGATAAATTTGAAAGAAGATATTTGTGGTTTTATACTTGAAACTTTTCAAGGATGGGGAGCGATTTTTTATCCTAATGATTTTGTAAAAGGAATCAAAAATATATGTGAAAAAAATAATATTCTTATGACATTTGATGAAATGCAATCAGGATTTGGTAGGACTGGAAAAAATTTTGGTTATATGCATTATGATGTAGAACCTGATCTTATTTGTGTTGGTAAAGGAATGGGTGGAGGTGCTCCATTATCTGGCGTACTTGGGAAAGCAAATATTATGGATCTTCCAGAAATTGGTAATATGAGTAGTACACATTCGGCAAATCCTTTAGTTTGCTCAGCAGGACTGGCAGTTTTAGAGGAAATTGAAAATAGAGATCTTTTAAAATCTACTGAACAAAAAGGAAAGATTTTAATAGAAGGTCTTCAAAATTTAAAAAGTAAATATCCAACTGTAGTAAGCCATGTATTTGGGAAAGGTCTCATTGCGGCTATACTTTTTAAAAATTCTTATTCAGGGTTACCAGATTCAACTTTTACTAGTAGAGTTGCAGAAAGATGTATGCAGAAAGGGTTATTAGTAGTTCATACAGGCAGGGAATCTATTAAGATTGGACCTCCATTAATCATTTCTAATGAGGCATTAATTGAGGGATTGAGTGTTTTAGATGATTCAATTAGTGAGATTTTCATGGAGGAATATAATGAAGTTTGAGAATTTAAAATAAAAATGAAATCAAAGAATAATAATGATTATGTTGAGGTTATTTATAATGAAAAAGATAGACCATTTACAACTTATCCTGGAAAGTTAGCAAAATACCTTTTTAATAGATATGACTTAAAAAAAGGGCAAAAGCTCCTTGATGTTGGATGCGGAAGGGGTGAATTTTTGAAAGGTTTTATTGACTGTGGCTTAGATGGATACGCTGTTGATCAATCTGAAACTGTTCTTAAATATTTACCTGATTCAAATTTCAAAAAATCTGATATTGAAAATCAAGGCATTCCATACCCAGATAATTTCTTTGATATTGTTTATTCAAAATCTGTAATTGAGCATTTTTTTGATCCTGATAAATTAATAAGAGAAGTTTTTAGGATACTTAAACCAGGTGGTTTAGTAATTACCCTTTGTCCGTCTTGGGAGCATAATTATAAAATTTATTTTGAAGACTATACTCATAGGAGTCCATTCATGATTCGTTCTTTAAAAGATATAAAAGTTATTAATGGTTTTAATAACATTGAGGTTGAATTCTTTAGGCAGTTACCTTTTTTATGGCAAAGAAAAAAATTTATAATTTTTGCTGAAATGACAAGATTATTTTTGCCTGATTTTTTATATACAATTGAATCTAATAGTAGTTTAAATAAATGGATACGATTTTCTAAAGAAATAATGATTCTCGCCTCGGCAAGAAAACCATTAATTTGAAAACTTTTTTCTTTCACAAAATTTATATGAGTAAAAAAAAATATTCCATAGGTTTCATGCAAGGAAGATTAACAGATTTAGTTGATAATATGATTCAATCTTTCCCTTGGAATAATTGGGAAAAAGAATTTTCAATAGCAAATCAGAATAACTTGGAGTTAATTGAATGGACTCTTGATGCTAAAAATTTATATCAAAATCCTATAATGAACGAAAATGGTAGAAAAAAAATAAAATATTTATGCGAACAATTTAATTTAAAAGTTCCTTCTTTAACTGGTGATTGTTTTATGCAGGAGCCCTTTTGGAAGACAAAAAATCCTAGTAATTTAAAAAAAGAATTTAATGATATATGTGAAGCCGCTGCAATTTTAGGAATAACTTTTATAGTTATCCCATTGGTAGACAATGGAAGCTTTGAAAATAATTCTCAAAAAGATTTATTTACTAATTATTTATTGGATCAATATATTTATTTGAAGAAAAAAAAAATTAAGATCATTTTTGAATCTGATCTAAATCCAATTAAATTAAAAGAATTCATCTCAAATTTTCCGGAAGATACCTTTGGTATAAATTATGATATTGGAAACAGCGCCGCCCTAAATTATGACTCAAACCAAGAATTTTCAGCTTATGGAGGAAGAATATTAAATATCCATGTAAAAGATAGACTGAAGGGTGGTAAAACTGTGCCTCTTGGATCTGGGAATGCAGATTTTAAAAAAGTTTTTAATAATATAGCTAGTGTAAAATATAGTGGTAATTTTATTCTTCAAACTGCTAGAGCAGAAAATAATAATCATCTTGATGTTATTTTAAAATATAAAAAATTTACTGAAGAATTATTAGAAAGTATCTATTAAAAAATTTTTTAAATGGATTTAAATTTAAAAGGTAAAAATGTATTAGTTACTGGATCAACTTCTGGTATTGGATATGAAATAGCCAGAGGTTTTTATAAGGAAGGTAGTAATTTATTCTTAAATGGAAGAGATAAAGAGAAACTTAAATCTACTGAAGCAAAACTTCCTGGTTCATTATCTTGCGATGCAGATGTTTCTGATCCGAAGGAAGCTAAAAGATTAATCAAATCAGTAAAGAGTAAATGGAATAAAATTGATATCGTAGTTTGTAATGTTGGAAGCGGTAAATCTGTACCGCCATTAGAAGAAAAATCTATGGATTGGCAGAAATCGTTTTCCATTAATTTATGGAGTACAACAAATATTGTAGAAAATTTAATTGAAGATTTATCTGAATCAAAAGGCATAATTATTTGTATTTCCTCGATATGTGGAAATGAATCTATTCCAGGAGCTCCTATTACTTATTCTTGTGCAAAGGCAGCATTAAATCATTATATTAAAACAATTTCTTGGCCTCTTGCTCAGAAAGGAATAAGAATTAATGGTATCTCTCCTGGAAATATTTTATTTTCAGGTTCTACATGGGATGAAAAATATAAATCAAAACGTGATGAAGTGGAATCATATTTAAAAAATAATGTTGCTTTAAAAAGGTTTGGAATGACAAAAGAAATATCTTCTTTTGCTTGCTATTTAGGTTCTGAAAATTCAAATTTTACAACAGGATCTATATTTACGATTGATGGAGGTCAAACTAGATCTTATTAGTACTTATAATGAAGGATATTTAACTTAATGTTTCATCTTAGACATATAGGCATTGTTGCTAAAGGAGATATAGAAGTTTTAAAAAATTTTTATAAAGCCTTGATTAATCCTTATAGGATCCAAGAACAAATTGAGGAAGGTGAAAATATTGATAAAATCGTTGGCATAAAAAAAATTAAATTAAAAACTTGTAAATTATTTAGTCAGAGTGTAAATATTGAAATAATTCAATATCTTAATCCAGAAATAGAAATTAATTTCAATCGATTGCCATCTTTTTCAGGAATTAATCACATAGCTTTTACAGTTGATAATTTTGAAGAGGCAAAAAATACAATAATTAGTAATGGTGGTTCTTGTGAAAAAGAAAATTCAATTGAACAGCAAAGTGGTAGCGTGAAATATGTTAAATATCTTAGGGACCCTGAGAATAATATTCTTGAAATTGTTGAAGTATAAAAGGAAAGATTCTTTTGGAAATTAATGTTTTAATTTCTTGATTTATAATTCAAAAGATTCTTGCAATAATTATGCGAAACCAAGATTTTGATTTAAGAAATAAAGTCGCCTTGATTACTGGATCAGCAGGACTACTTGGCTATGAACATTCCTTTGCTCTTTTGGAATGTAATTGCGATATTATTATTACTGATATTAATTTAAATGGACTAAAGAACCTAGAAAGTAAGCTTGGTAAAATTTTCCCAGAAAGAAAAATTTATTCATATCAAATGGACGTTACACAGATAGATTCAATTAGAACAGTGGAAAATATTTTGAAAGATAAAGAAATTGACATAAATATATTAATTAATAATGCCGCAATTGATCCTAAGGTAAAGAAAGAAAAATCTCTTGAAAACTCGCGTCTGGAAAATTTTTCTCTAGATGACTGGAATTTACAAATTTCTGTAGGATTAACAGGTGCTTTCCTTTGTTCTCAAGTTTTTGGATCTCATATGGCCGAAAAAGGTAAAGGAGGAGTAATAGTAAACATCGCATCAGATTTGTCTTTAATCTCACCAGATCAGCGTCTTTATGAAAATAAGCTCCTAATGAAAAAAGAGCAGCCTGTTAAGCCTGTGACATATTCAGTTATTAAATCTGGTTTAATTGGCCTTACGAAATATTTAGCGACGTATTGGAGAGAAAATAATATTAGATGTAATGCTTTATCTCCTGGTGGTATATATAACGGGCAACCTAAAGAATTTGTAGATAAAATTTCAAAACTAATACCTCTTGGAAGGATGGCTAAAAGGGAAGAGTATAGAAGTGCTATGAAATTTCTTTGTTCAGAGGGTTCTTCTTATATGAATGGTCATAATTTAGTAATCGATGGTGGAAGATCTATTTGGTGATAAAGTATTTATTTACCTATGAAATCTTGTTGACCAATTTCGCAAATATAATGACCTATAGCAATATGTATTTGTTGGATTGATGCAGTTTCTTGGCAAACGTTAGGAGTATTAATTACAAGATTTGCTAATTCTGAGGCGGAATTATTTCTATTAGATCCAGTAAGTAATGCGGAACTTATTTTCATATCAATGGCCTTATTTAATAAATTTATTATATTTTTGCTTTCACCACTTGTCGTAATCGCAATGAGTAAATCATTTTTTGAAGCAATTGCTTCAAACTCTCTAACAAAAATCATTTCATAACCATAATCATTACCAATAGCTGTTGTAGAACAGGAGTTTGATCCTAATGCTATTGCGGCTAATGGAACTCTATCTTGATTAAATTTTGAGATAAATTCAGCAGATAAATGTTGACTATCTGCAAAACTTCCTCCATTACCTGCAAAAATTATTTTTCCTTGGTTAGCTAGAGTCTTTCTTACTTTTTTTCCTAACAAGTCGATCTTTTTTAATAAATTACTATCTCTTGACAAATGACTAAATGCTATTGATGCGTTGTTAAAGAATTGACTAGCTTTCTTTTGAGATAGTGGCAGTAGATTTGAATTTTTTTTCCATAAAAAGAATGAATCTGTACAACCTTTATCATCTATAAAATAATCAGCATATGGCTTTCCAAGAATTAATTCATGGAATTTTAAATTCCATGAATTTAGTTGCTTAAAAGTAAATTCATACCAGTCTATTCCTGTTGTACTTCCTCTAGCTGTAAACATTTTAATAATATTACCTTCTTCGAATAGTGTATTAATTATTTCTATTCTATTTTTAAAAGGAACAGCTTTTTCATACTCGCCATCTGTATTGGTACAAATTGTTCCATCAATGTCAAATGCGTAAGTTTGCATTTAGTTAGTCCAATATCTCAATTTCTTAGCTACATCATGTTCCTTTTCTAGAATTACTTTCTCTCCTGAACCAAATAAAATTGGTATTTTTCTTAAAATAGAAGTCATCTCTTCTAAACCTCTTTTCTCTAAAGAAGCAGATTGATCACTGCCATACATAGCTCTATCAAGTGTTATGTGTCTTTCCACTACAGCGGCACCTAAACAAACTGCAACTATACTTGGCGATACAGATGTCTCATGTCCGCTATATCCAATGGGTAGGCTAAATCTTTCTTTTAGTGTCTTTATGCAACTTAGATTGAGATCCTTTTCTTCTGCAGGATAGGTGCTTACAGTATGAAAAAGCATTACCTCACATTTATGTTTCTCAAAAATTTTAACTGCTTTATCTATTGATTCTAAATCTGTCATGCCTGTTGAAAGAAAAGTGGGTCTTTTTTCGGAGGCCACTTCTTCAAGAAAATCAATATTTGTAGCCATAGCAGAAGCTACTTTATTGTATTTAAAATTAAATTGACGCATTAACTTTTGACTATTGACATCCCATGAGGAGGCAAACCAATCAATTCTCTTATTTGAACAATAATTATCTATTTCTTTATATTCCTCTATTGAAAATTCTAGACCTTGTTTTTGCTCTCGCTGTGTATTCCCCCAAGGGCTTTCTCTATAAGAATCAAGAATTTCTCTAGAGTATACAGATTCAATATCTCGTTTTTGGAATTTTACTGCATCACAACCGCATTCAACTGCCATATCAATTAATTCTTTGGCTAATGCAATATCTCCATTATGATTAATACCTATTTCTGCAATGATGTATATGTATTTGGAGATTGAGAATTTCTCAAAATTCATTTTTTAATGTTAATTAAAAATTAACAACTCTTTGACTATCTTAGTATTTAAGATGCAAATAAAAACTTTTCTAAACAATAGTACAAAAAGTACATTTAACCTATATCTCCTACTGGATAAAACTTGGACAAATTATTCAGTTATTTAATCTTTTGGCTAACTATAACTAATAGTTTGAATAATTTTGTTCTCCTTTTTCTTCTCAAACAATTTATAAATAATTAATATAATTTGAATCAATTACGCAATAGTAATTTTTTGATATTAATAATTAGTTTTAATTAATAAATAAAATTGGAAAAACATTAGACTATTTCTCTTAATACAAAAATATAATTTGATAATTATCAAATTATATTTTTGATAAATTCTATTTTGATATCATTTTCTTTTATCTCTAATGAGCTAGCAATCCCAATCTCCCATTTTAAAAATCTTAAATTATGAATATTAACAATAGATTTTACGTTTTTATGTGATGCAGTTCCTGATTTTTCATGTATTTCCCACTCTTTTAATCCTTTAAATAAGCTACCATTTTGCCACTTTATGAGTGATTCTTTTATTACCCATATTTTTAAGATTCTCTCTTTTAATAAATCTTCACTAAGTCCCTCTAATCTTAAGCGATCTTTTTTATCAAAAAAACGATTAGGAATTTCAGTACAAACTAATTTTCTATCTATTCTTTCGATATCTACTCCTATCTTACCTTTTGACCAACCTACAAATAATGCGTCAGAGCAATGACTAATACTAACATAACCAAAATTCTTGCTTAAAATTGGTGCCTTGCCTGGAAGTGAATATAGTGGAACTTCTAAAGGTTTAATCGCAAATAATTTTGATAGTGCATATCTGGTATTTCCTCTCGAAAGTCTGTATTGAATTGATTTCTTTGGAGGTAGTCTACTAGCTTGTAACAATTCCAAAGGAGATATGGTTCTAAATTTAGTTTTTAAAGGAAATATCCATAAGTAAAGTTTATTATGGCTATATTTCATAGAGTCTTTCCTTGAATTAGATAATTTACAAAAAACCTTAGGTTAAACTTTAATTAGGTCTCATTATACAATTCATTTTTATTAATTCCAGAAATAAATTATCTAACTAACTCTTGAATAGTTAATTTTACTGATTTTTTTGAATCAACAAAATGTGTGAATGAAACATATTTAAATCGGTTTTTATAGGATTAATTTTTACTCTTTTAAAAAATTTATTTGAAGAGAATTTTTGTTCTTCTATAAACTCTCCCTCTTCTGAAATAAATCTAAAAATATGTAATGACTCATATTAAAACATTTTTTTTAAATCGCTTAATATGGAATTTAACTCTTTATATGAATTTAGATTGTACTTTCTTGTTCTCAAAGGATCATATTTAAATATCTTCATTATTAAAGCTATTGGAAGAAGCATGAAAAAGAAAACAGATCCTAAAATTATGCGACTACTAATCGAGGCAAGTATATCTCCTGTTTTGATGCAGGCTATATAAGGAAAAAGTAGAAATACTGGTTTAAATATTCCAAATATTAATAATGGAATACTTATCCAAAATGTCCATTTCATAAACAAGTTTCCTGTAATTAATGGGAATAACCATCCTATAAATAAAGTGAAAACAATACTTATAAGAATTCCAAATTCTCTTAGTTTTTTTTTTCTTGAAATGTAATCTTTCATTTTTAATCTAACTCAAAATCCTGCTTCCAAGTTTCATTCTTTTCAATTTTCGGTTGTTCGTTCTTAAACAAAATTTGGTTTTGCATAACCAAAACATCCATTTCTGTTCTCATAAAGCAACGATATGCATCTTGTGGTGAACAAACAATTGGCTCACCCCTAACATTAAATGAAGTATTAACAATCATTGGACAACCAGTAAGTTTTTTAAATTCACTTATTAAGTTGTAATATCTAGGATTAGTAATTTTACTTACAGTTTGTATCCTTGCAGAATAATCAACATGAGTAATTGCAGGTAGTTCTGATCTTGGAACATTAAGTTTATCAATACCAAAGAAATTTTTTTGCTCTTCTGTCATTTCATTACATAACTCTTTTTTTAAAGGAGCGACTAATAGCATGTATGGGCTTTTAGTTTCAATCTCAAATTGACTAGAGAAATCATCTTCCAAAACTGAAGGTGCAAATGGTCGGAAACTTTCTCTATATTTTATTTTAAGATTCATAACACTTTGCATTTCTTTATTACGTGGATCGCCAATTATTGATCTTGCTCCCAATGCCCTTGGTCCAAATTCCATAGCACCATTAAACCATCCAATTACTTTACCTTGATCAATTAAATCAGCGAGATCTATAAAAAGAAGATCATCATTTAGACTCTTATAAGGTGCCTTAATTCTTTCTAGATACTCAATAATCTCTGAATTAGAAAACTTACAACCAAGATATGAACCATTCATTGAATCATTAGGATTTACATTTCTAGACTTTTTCAAGTATTGGTGCCAACCAATAAAAGCTGCTCCTAATGCAGAACCCGCGTCTCCACTAGCAGGCTGGATCCAAATATCATCATAAATTTTTTCTTTAAGCAATTTTCCATTAGCAACGCAATTCAATGCCACACCTCCAGCAAGGCAAATATTTTTTATCCCAGTTTCCTTTTTCAGCGATTTTGCAAGTTTAATTACTATTTCTTCTGTAACCAATTGAATTGAAGCAGCTAAGTCCATATGAAATTGAGTAATCTCTGTTTCTCTCTCTCTTGGAGGTACTCCAAAAAGTTTGTGAAATTTACTGCTAGTCATTGTAAATCCGCGATGAAATTTAAAGTAATCGATATCTAATTTAAAAGTTCCATCATCTTTAATATCTATTAATTTTTCTTTTATTAATTTTGAATATTTTGGAATACCATATGGAGCTAAGCCCATTAATTTATATTCTCCA
>MDTG01324870.1_pt1 | contig 20593 bp, 20 predicted proteins | sample 811421 | NCBI WGS metagenome assembly MDTG01 (sample SAMN05326645, study PRJNA326480) | marine metagenome | isolation source: seawater | place: Pacific Ocean: South East | collected 2011
AGATAATATTCGTTCAATACCAAGTCTAGTAGATGGATTTAAACCTTCTCAGAGAAAAGTAATATACTCTTGTATTAAGAAAAATCTAATAAATGAAATTAAAGTATCACAACTAGCTGGTTATATATCAGAACATACAAGTTATCACCACGGCGAAGCAAGTCTTCAAGACACTATTATAAATCTTGCGCAAAATTTTGTAGGTTCTAATAATCTAAATCTTATAAAAAACTTAGGACAATTTGGTAGTAGATTGCAAGGTGGCAAGGACGCCTCGAGTCCACGATACATATTTACACAAATGACAGAAAACTTTAAAAATATAATTCATCCAGATGACAATGAACTACTAGAATATCTAAATGACGATGGTTATTCTATAGAACCAAAATATTATGTCCCAACTCTTCCCTTAATTCTTATAAATGGCGCATGCGGAATTGGAACAGGATTTTCAACTGACATACCTTGTTTTAACCCAGATGATATTAAAAATAGGCTCTTGAATCTCGTTGAAGATGAAGATTGTGAAATAGAAAAAATAAAGCCGTGGTATAAAAATTTTAAAGGAGAAATAAACGAAGTAGATGATAATAAATGGACTACACACGGAATCTATAAAATAGATAAAAATTTAGTAACAATTACAGAACTTCCAATTGGAACTTGGACGGACGATTATAAAGTTTTTCTAGATAAACTAGAATCAGAAAATACTATATTTCACTATAAAAATTCATCAACTGAAACAGATGTACATTTTGAAGTTTCAATACCGCTAGAAAATATAATAGAATGGACCGAAAATAAAGAATTTGAGAAAAAAATGAAACTTGTTAGCCACTTATCAGCTAGAAATATGTTTGTATTCGACGAAAAGAATAACATAACTAAAATGGAAAGTCCAGAAGAAATAATTTATAGATTTTGGATTGTAAGAACTGAATATTATCAAAAACGCAAAATAAATAAACTATCAAAACTATCAGAAGAACGTAATGTATTGAAATCTAAAATTAACTTTGTTCAAGAAATTATGAATGATACTATTAAAGTTTTTAGAGTAAAACTAGAAGATATAAATAAAAAGTTAGAATCTAAAAAATACCATAAAGTCGAAAATTCTTATAAATATCTAACAGATATGAAAATACATTCTTTTAGCGAAGATACAATATCAGAACTTAACAATAAATACAATAAAATAGACAAAGAATATTCTGATACATATAAAATGACAACATCGGATTTTTGGAAAAAAGATCTAAATGAAATCTAATACTTAGCTGTAATATCCATACATATAATGATAATATTTACTATTATTCATAAATCTAGGAGACCAATGAGGTGATCTTTTATATGGTTTACGTTGTCCACAAGTTAAAATAGTTCTTCCAACTCTTAAGATATAATCACAGCCTATTAAAAAATTTAATTTAAGATAATTAAAATAATAATACATTTATTTTAATTAAAATAAAATATTAATATTTATAATAATATAAATGAATTGGTTTTTAGTAATATTATCTATGACAGTATTGTGGATTTTATTTAGTCAATTAAATGAATTAAGAAGTGCTAATGAAGGTTGTTGTAAAACAAAGTCTTGTGGTACACACGGTTTTGATAGATTTCTGTGGAATGGTACTTTAACCACAGCTATTATATTTACTTTATTGTTTTTATATAAGCTTTATATGTTATACGCCAGAACAGCTCTTATGGCAACACCTCAAGGACGAGTTTTAAGTGCGGTTAATCAAGGTGTTGAAATGATGTTTGGTTAAATAATTTTACATATTACAGGCGCATGATCGCTTGCTAGAGGTATTCCCTCGTTATTTTCTCCTATATGTTTTAAAACTTTTGAAGAATAGTAAAAATTTAAATTATTTTTTTTAAGATCTATATTATTAATTCTTATAAAAAAATAATCTAGTCTCCAACCTTTATTTCTATTTCTACATATAGACATACCATTTTCTTTTCTTTGTCTAGGATCCCACCAAGTATAGATAGTATGATCTACTGTATGGTCCAAAGCATCTTTATAACCAATAGATTCTAAATTATAATGAAAGGCCAACTCATGTTTATAAAAGCCAGGTCCTGGTTCTACATTTGTCTTATCAAAATGTGTATCGACGGCTATATTCATATCTCCACAAAATACTACATTACATTTTTCATCTATATTATCTAGAAAATTTAGAAAACAATCTATAAATTTAATCTTATTTTCATAGTTTGTTCCAGAATTTGGAGCATAAACATTGATAACAATTAAATCCTTGATATATAAAATAATGATTCTACCTTCATAATCTTCATAACCAGGTATACTTTTTTCTATGCGAAAGTGTTCTATATTTTTTTTAACATACATTGCTGTACCAGAATAACGGTTACATCCCCTTGCCCCATCTAATTTAGATTCATTAAATAAACCTGTATATCCTGGAATATTAATTGTTTCACCTACACTTTCGCTACATCTAGTTTCTTGAAAACAAAATATATCTGGATCTTGTTCTTCAAGTAATTTTTTAATTGGACTATTTTCTTCAGGACTTAGTATTTCTCCTTTTTTAAGTTTTGAACTAATTCTATCATTAAAAATTCTAGAACGAATACCGTTTACATTCCATGAAATAATCTTCATATTTGTATATTTATTAAATTTATTTTTATATTATATATTTTAATGTAATTTTTTTAATATATAGTTTAAGCTTTTTAATTACGAAAAACTATAAAAATACATTTTAGTCTATTAATTTATTTACTTTAAAAAATTTATTCATTTGGTCAGTTGAATTTGTAAATAAAATAGGTCTTTTATCAGGTGGGTCATAAAATTTTAATATTAACTTATATATGTCCTCTATTTTTTTATCATTTGTTAATATACATAAAGAATGTAGATTTTTTTTAAATATAGTATGTAAGTCCCCTAGTATTTTAACCAATTTAATATAGCCAGAAATAGGTATATTAACATCATCTTCATTAGAATCTACAATTATTTTAAGATACATATTTATATTATTGTTATTATTATATATCCATGTATTTTTAAAATAACTTAAGAATAAATCGAATTTTTCTTCATTGTATAGTGGGACTTTTTTCATTTCTACAGTTAATATTGTATTATCTACATACATTTTAACACCGTCATCATCATATATAAATTTCATGTATAATTTTATATACTAAAATAAATTTAAAAATTTTTACACAAATATATTACGTTTTTAAAATAGTATTAAGATATTTTCAAGTTATATAGAATAATATAAGCTCTATATGGAAAATTTAACAGAAATATGGAATGATTTAGAATCAATTTTAACAGAAACTGAAAAAGAAGTAATAAAAGAAAGGAAGAGCTTATGTTGTAATCATATAAATTTTTTACTAGATAGAGAAGAAGGAGCAATATGTGCTGATTGTGGATTAGTACTTAGTAAATTTAATTTAATAGACTGTGAATGGAACAATTATAGTAATGATGATGGTAGTAAACAAAAAGACATGCAAAGAGGAGATACTTGGCACAGTGATAACCCTTATGATACAGGAGGATCAATCCCTGGTGCTTTTTTAAAAAATAAATTTATGATGAGATTACATTATCAACAAACTTTTTGCCATAAACAAAAAGTTTTCTGGCAGATAAGTACTAAATTTGAAAATTATATATCTTCTTTACAACTTTCTTCGCCTGTTTTAGAAACAGCCAAAAAAATGTGGCATATTTACATGGAATCTGGTAAGTTAACAAGAGCTTCAGTAAGAAATGGAATAATAGGTTCTTGTTTGTATTATTCGTGTCTATACAATAATATACCTATAAATAGAGAAGAACTTATAGAAAATATTGAAGGTAATAATAAAGGATTTTTAAAAGGTGAAAAAATATTTTGTGAACTTATGTCAAAAAATCCTGAATATTCTAAAATCTTAACAAATAGGCAAAATATTAAAGAAAATGATTCTTTTATTAAGTATGTAGGTATACTAGAAGTTCCTTTTAATACAAGCAATAAATGTAATTTAATTTACGAAAAATTAAAAGATGAGTTAGAAGTTGTAACTCCTAAATCTGCGATAGCTGGAATACTTTATTATGTTATCAAACACGATCTTAAACTAAAGTATCCTGGTAAAACAAAAATATGTCAAGTTATAAATGTATGTATTCCTACAATAAATAAAGTTATCACTATTATAGAAACCAATTTACACCCTTAAGCTTGAATTTTAAAAATTTAATATATTTATATATATTAAAATGCGTTATTTAGTAATAGACAATGCTCAATTAATTATTTTCTGGTCAGCTAAATGTGGTTGCACAACACTACAAACTATATTATCAATTTATTTTAACATAGACCCACAAAAATATGGTTGTGTTCATAAAAATAAAGACTTAACTAAAAAATTTAATCGTAAAAATGATAATAAAATAAACATTTACAAAAAATATGATATAGTAATGTTAGTTAGAAATCCATATGAAAGAATAGTTTCTGGTTTTCTAAATAAATATGTTAATCATAGCCATTACAAAAACCCTCCAAACTGTAAATGTTTTTATGATTTTTGTAAAATATTACTAGAAAATCCTGAAGTAATAGACGAACGTCATTTTCGCGATCAAACCAGTGATATTGGGTGGGATTTTTATAAAGAATTACAAAGACCAAATGTAAAATATATTTTAGATACGTCACAGGTTAATGATCTTGCAAAAATATTAGGATTAAATCTTCCAGAAATAAAAAAAAATTATACTCAAAACGTAATTAAAAATGATGAAGATATAGAAAAAACAAATTGTTCCTATTTAGATTATGAAAGTTTAAAAAATCTTAATACTATAAATTATTCAAATTTTTATAATGATGATCTAAAAAAAATAGTATATAATATTTATAAAAATGATTTTACATTTTTAAATGATGAGTTAAAAATGAATTATACAATATAACTTTTGTACTAATTTAAAGTTTAAACTGTTTAAATAAATAATACATTATATTATAACATAATGGTAGAACTTTTAATACTTATACCCTTTGCAGAAGCTTTTTTGTTACTTTTGTTTAATTGGTTTGATGAAAAATATTTAAAAAGAAAATGTATAAATACATAAATATATAAATATGTTATTTACTTTCTTTTTAATTGCTTCTTCGTTCGTAAATTGCTTTATTAAAACACCTGGAATTTTAGTGCATAATGTTAAACCTAGAACAACAATTTTCTTAGATGAAAATAGCACATTAAGTCATGCTTTAGTGCCTCCTTCGGGAGGCGAACTTAAACTTTTAACACATTTAAGTGTAGAAAATTGGGCTCACAATTGGTTAATGTATATTGCAAATTCAGGAGTTGAATACGATGATCATTATTACATGGATTACCTCAACATGAAAGGTATGGCAAATATGTATACTTCAACAGAATATTTTTACCTAGGATTTTATCCAGACAATATTATTACAAATCAAGGACCTAAATATATAGCACTTTTGGACTTACAGCATAAAAAAAGAATATTTAATACTAAATGTTTAATAGAAAATCCATATTATATGGATGGTAATTCTGAATTAAGTTATTTTAAAGAACTTCTTATAAATTTAACGGAAAGTGCATATGTATTTTTTAAATTTACAGATCTAAATAGACCAGGTCAAGTAAGATACTATCTAGAATGGAAACATAATAATTTTTAAAATTTTAAAAATATTTATGATATTATATAATATATTTATGGAACTAAATTATGATATTGGTAAAAAACTTATAGAAAGGCAGTATAATCCATCTCAACTTGAAAAAAATGTACCGGATCCATCTCCTTTAGAAAAAATTCGGCTTTTTATAGCATTTAGAATGCTTTTATATGCCGATGTTTGTCACGATTTTTTAGGAGATCGAACACAAAAAGCAGGATGGAATCAAACTTCTAAAAAAATGTTTTCTGAAAGCCAGGTAAATATAATGTACGATGATATAGAATGGTATATAAGAGAACTTTTAGGACCATTTGGTAATCTTCCTTCTGGAAGTGATAAACAATCGTTTATAACTATGTTTAAGACTAGAAATTTAATTGTTTGGGCTAGAAAATCAATGATGAAAAATTCTACAAAGTCTAATCCACCAGATGTTATAACAAGCGACGACATAGCTAAAAAAGTTTCAAATTTTGTTATAGCAGAAATGTTAAGATTAAAACCTATACAAATAACAAAATTATTAGGATGTGGTTATGATTTTAATATTATTAAAATAATGGCTATCTTATCTAATTTTAATCAGGAATATTGGAACGCAAGTGAACCTCTTAAATTATGTGTAGATATGACAACAAAGGGAAGAAATTTACTTCCTATTTATACTATAATTTTCAGAGATCATTTTAGAAGAAAAGCATTTAAACAATGCGGATCTGCTAGTTTAGCATCTTTAATTAAATATGGTCTTGATCAAACTCAACCACTTATTAAAGAAGGAGAAATTAAATTTGTAACAACTCCTGCTCAAAAATTCGATTCAGCTGAAACCGATACTATAGAAAACTTGTTAGAAGTTGAAGATAAAAGTATTTATAACTTTAAGGGTATTACTGGTATTAATGATGAAAAATTTATTACTATATTATTTTTTGGAATACCTATAATAGTATATAAATTTACTCCACAAACAACAGGCACGTTCATCGATAAAACAGCTGGTATTAACTTAACAATACAAAAATACTTTAAAATACAAGGATTAGGAACTAGAAATAGCAATCTATGTAGTGTTTCAAAAATTGCTACAGATATGACTGCTGGAGGTCCACAATTAAATCCACAAAAAATTCCAATTTCGGCGTTTAAAACATTGGGCGATTTTTTACAAATAATATCATATTTGATAATAGAAGAAAGTGCGAATAATACAGCGTTCATAACAGGGGATATTATATGTGGACAAATAGCTTCTGTATTTACTAAAAGTGCTGTTTGCGAAGTAGAAGATAAAGGAGATCCTTACGGAGGAATAAGTATATATTTATCAGAATCACAGCAAAAATTATGGAGTGAAGTGGACCCAGATATATCAGCTGTGTTACAGGAAATTTTAACACAGTCACAAGTAGGAGATTTTTTACTTGAAACTTTTTTAGAAGACAATGATGATCCTGATTTTTTAAATGAAATCATTAAAAACAATCCAAGTCTTGTTTTACAGGATGGACAAGTTGGTGGAAAAAGAAAACAAGCGTCGTTTGGTAAAAAATTAAATAATATGTCAAACAATGAATTAAAAAATAAACTTAAAGCTGTAAGAATTTCCATTACTAAAAAAATTAAAGAAAAAAGATACCCTTTGACCAGGAAAGAACTTGAACAAAAAGCAAAACAATTCACTAAATTACAATTAGAAGCTAAAAATAAGAATATTAGAATAACTTATATTAACCGGGATGGATTTAGAAAATATAAATCTTATAAAAGACTAATTTCAGATTTATCTAAACAAAATAATTTCGGAGGGATATTTGGGGTATTAACAAAAAGAGCATCAAGACAGGCAGCAAAAAATTTTAAACCTATGATTAAATATGTGGCTAAAGAAGTTAAAAATGAAGTTAAAAATGAAGTTAAAAATGAAGTGAAAGATCAAGCTAAAAAAACTGCCATCGAACTTAAAAAGAGAGCTATAATAGAAGCTAAAACTAAAATGTACAATAAAAATAATGTAAAAGTTTTTAAAGATAAAAATAATAATAGAATTATAACTGCAACAAGAATGGGATGACCCAAAAAGAAAAATACTAGTTTTGGGTGAAAAATTAGTATAATCTAAATTATAAAAATCTTTTTTTTAAATTTATTCTTGAATGACATTGTTAATTTAAATAAAATATTAACGATTGAGAAAAAGAATAAAACATATAAATAAAATATTGTAATGATATTAAAATGGTTCATTTAAGTAATATTACTACAATATCTATAATGGTTTTTTACTCACTCTTAACATATTTTATAGGTCCTCAATTAACACTATTTTTTATGGCAGATAATCCAGAAAATTGTGTAGTTGGTTTTACTATTGGTTTTGCAATTTCTATTTTCCTCTGGATGAAATATGGAAAAGAATTTGCTAAATAAAAGAATTTTTAAAAAATAAAATATTTTAATATTATAAATGCAAAGTTTATATTTAGGATTATTAATCGCGACAATAGTCGTTGTATTAACATATGTTTTAATGAATAAAGATAATTTTGAAGCTTATTCTGGTGATGATCCAGTTGCTGTTTATTCGCAAAAAGCTGCCGCTGGCTTAGGTGTTAAAGAAATAGACGACGCAGAATATCCTAACAATAGACAGCCTACTGAATATGAAAAATTATGGTATACAAAAGGTCATCACGCGGCAATTCAAAAGGAAGTTCTAGACTCAATGGAGGATATAGAAACTTTAGAAAAATCTGTTGACAATTTAACAACCAGATTTACTTCTTTCCAGACTGAAACAAGAGAGAAGTTCAATGCATACGGTAAATCTTTAGACGATTTTAAAACCGCAACAACTTCAAATTTTGCTAAATACGACGGTAAGTTTAATACTCTCGAGAGTTCGCTTGATTCCAGATTTAAAACAGTAACTGATAGTATTGCATCAAATGTTGCACAGTATGAAGAAGCTTTTAATAAAATAAAAGAAAATGCATCAGTAAATATGGATGCTGTAAATGAAGAGATAGAAAACCTTAAGGAAGATAATGCTACACTTCAGGCTGCATTAAATGCTTTGAAGATAACTCAGGCAAAGATGGAAAAAGCTTACGCGGCTCTAGGAACTAAGCAAGCTGACATAGATAAAAAACAAAGAGATTTAGAAACAGTGAAAGCTACAACATCTGTAACGCCATTAGAAGTTACAGATGAAGAGAGTGACTAATTGAGATATTATTTTAATAATAAAATATTTATATCATAATAATAAATGAATTGTATACAATATTATTATGAAAATAAAGAAGATGCTGAAAAATACGAGATAGAATGTAAGGAAAAAAAATTAGAAAATTTATATTCAGTTGAAAAATACACTCCTTCAGATATGTTGTCTTTTGTAAATGACAATTTTTCTAAATCTGCATTTAAGGAAGAATCTCCATTTGAATTTTCAGAAAATTACATTAATTTAAGTAATGCAGAAATATGTAATGCAGCAGATTCTAATTTAGGGCCACAACAAAAATTTATGGGGCAAATAATGGGTGAGAGTAGCAATTTTTACAATATGTTGATTTACCATGGTTTAGGTTCCGGTAAAACATGTACTTCGATTGTTATAGGAGAAGCTCTTAAAAAAAGTTCCAATAAACGTATGATATATACAGTACCAGCTCCTTTAGTAGATCAATATTATGAAGAAATTTCGGGAGAAATAAGAAATGGCAAATTTTTTTCTTGTCCGTCGTTTTGTTTAGTTAAAAACGGTGGTAAAACAGAAAGAGATTTTTATGTATCCGAACCACAAAATAAGCTACTTACTTCAAAGATAAAAGATTTAGAAGTTACCGAAAAAAAATTATTAAGTATTATAGATAAATTAGAAAAAGAAGATAATAATTCTCTACGTTTAGAATTTAAAAGACTACAAGTAGAAATAGACCGTAAAAAGCGAGACATAAGTAATTTTCAAAATAGTTTAAGATCTAAAATAATAAGAACTTTTGAAATAGTAAGTCACCAAACATTTATAAATCAGTTGTATAAAACAGGAGCTGAAAAACAATTTATTAAAAATGATAGATTATTAAATTTTAATTCTGCTCTTTTTACAGAAAACGGACTTTTAATAATAGACGAAGTTCAAAGATTAGTTAGCGAATCTGGATCCTTTTACAAAAAATTATATAATTGTATAAAATATTATTTTCATCCTAGATTAAAAATTGTTTTAATGTCAGCTACTCCTATATATGATAACCCTTATGAATTGGCTTTAACAATAAATCTATTAAAACCTAGAATACCATTTCCAATCGATAAATCTAAATTTTATAACTTTTTTATAGGTGAAATAGATGAAAAATCTGGTAAATGTTTAGAATCAACCAAAAAATATGTAAATGAAAATTCATGTGTTTTAAATAAAGAGATCATTAAACATTTATGCTCTGGTTACATATCTTATTTTAAAGGAGGAAATCCAAATGCATATCCATATAAAAGAATTATTACAATGGAACATATATTTTCTGCGCAGCATAAAAGTGAATACATAGATGCTTTAAGGTCGGACGTTAAAAAAGATAAACTTGTAGGTGGAAATGAATATACAGAATATCAAAATTTACTGCTAGGAAATATCGATCATACAGAAAAAGAAGATACAATTACGGGTATGTATGTTACAACACAACAATATTCTAATATATATTTTCCAAGAGTTACTACCGAAGTTAATAATACAGTTAAAAATAAACAATTAGGTTTACAGAATTTTAAAAGAATATTAAATACTACTTCATTTCTAAGCTTTAGAGAAAAAATAGATTTTTTTAAAATTTACTCTGTTAAATTTGCAAATATTATAGAACTGGCTTTAAGTAGTAATGGACCTGTTTTTATATTTTCAAATTGGTTAACACATGGAGTAGAACCTTTAGCCGCTATGTTAGAAACATGTGGAATGGTGCCTTTCTTAAAAGAAGACAAAGGAATGGGGAGTTTTTTTATATGGTCATCTGAAACTATATCTAAAGATAAAGATAAAACTTTAATTAAAAGAGCTAAAAACACATTTAATTCTTTAGATAATAAAGATGGTTCCCGACTTAAAATTATTCTTGGAACAAGATCTGTAATGGAAGGTGTTTCGTTCAAAAATGTAAAACAAGTTCATATTACAGATCCTTGGTGGAACGAATCTCGTATAGAACAAATATTAGCAAGAGCATCTCGTTATTGCAGTCACTCCAGTCTAGACCTTGATGAACAATATGTCGATATATATAGACACTATTCTAGTTTTTCTGGGGAAGATGAAGATGCAAAATCTATGTTAAAAGAAACTATAGGAAAAGAAGATTTTAAAGATTTACATAGATTAGGTTTTGATGTTAAAATGTTTATAGCATCTGATAAAAAATATTTCATAAACAATGAACTTAATAAAATATTAAAAGAAGTAGCAGTAGATTCCGTTTTAAATGAAAATGGAAATTTAGTTAGATTAGAAGAATATATTACGCCTATATCAAGTGGTAAATATCAGTTGTATTATAAAAATCCATCTACAGGTAGAAAATATATACGCGATTCTATACCAAATGAAATAACATTTGAAGATGTTATATCTAGAAAATATTCTTTCCCCAATAATAAAGACTTTCCTTTAAAATTCATAGAAGCTGGTCCTCAAAGTACTGAATTACTAGAACCATATTCGGATTCTGAAATATTAGTAGAGCCTTTGATAAATAAAGATTTAATACTTAAAGAAAACATTACACCTTATTTATCTGAAAAAACATTTAATGAATTAAGTATGAGTTCTGAAATTAAAGAATATTTTAAAGATTTGTCATTAAGGTATAGTTTAATACCAGATTTAAGAAAAAAATATCTTAATGAAACCGGAACAAAATTTACTAATTTTAAAACAGACCCACGAAATAATTTAAAATTAATGAATTGCATTAAAAAAATGTCAACGGAAAATTTAGTTTCGGAAGATATTAAACGAAAAATAGCCATAGAATTTAAAAAAGATAAACTTAAGACATCTATTAATAAAAAAATATTAGATATAATTTATGTTCACAGATTATATCCAGAAACATACATCGAAGAATTGTTAAACATAGGGATAGAAAATCCTAAAATGATAGATGACATAATAAAAACTATTTCATAAATTAAATATTAAAAAAAATATATTAATTATAATTAAATGAGTGCAGAAACATTAAAATTTTTCGAAGATAAAAGCACAGAAGAAATTATTAATTGGATGATTCAACATTTATCTGAAGAACAAATTAAAATGTGCTTAGATACAACTGATATTAAGCCTCCAGTTTCTGATAGTCCGGCGGCCTCATCTAGCGAAGCTTCTAGTTCTGTAGCAGGATCTAGTTCTGATCCATTACCAGGTTCTTCTCAAGAACCTGTTTCTGCTCCAACAGACGTATCTGATATGTTTTCTGGAATGGATATCATGCCACCTTCTGTTGGAAAAGCAACTACTAAACAAGATATGGCGTCAAGAAAACTAAATATTCTACGTAAAAGATGTTTAAAAAGACCTTATGTATTAGTAAGTATAGAAAAACCTTCTACAGTTAATATGGTTAAATACTACGATTTTAATTTAGTAGAAGATACAGATTTGGAACTAAACCCAGAATTAGAACCAGGAGATGTTAATTGGATATTAAAAACACAACCTGAATTAGAATTTGCTCGAGAGCACTGTAATAAAGAAGATGAAGGAAGTGCCGAAGACATATTATCATATGATGAAACTACACCAGAAAAATATGCTAACCCACCTCCACAAGTTATAGAAGTAGTTAAAGAGTATTTAAGTCTTGGATTAGAAATGCCTATTCCTGGTTTAGATATAACTAAAATTCAAGAAGAAACAGAAACACCTATTAGATTTAATGATACTCTTAAGAAAGCACTTTTAAGACAAAAAACTACTTGTGCATTAATGCAAAAAGATTATCCACTGTTATATTCTAAAAATGCTAGAAGCGTTCCATTTTTTATATATGATTATGAAGGAGAGTCAACTGTTAAATTTTATTATGCCAAATTTGAAGATGGAAGTTTGAAACTAATAAATGATAAAAAGCCAATAGGAAATTTACCTTTAGTATTTAAAATGAAAACCCGAGATTTAGAAAAAGAACTTGCAAATGGAAATTATGTTACAGATGATTTACCGACAGATTTACAAAATTTAGTAAATTCTTTACCTGCACCAGTTTGGGATCAGCTTTCAGGTTTATATAATAAAGATTTTCTAGGTAGCCTTACTGCTTTCGGAATGGATCACGATTGGGAAATGATTGACGACAATGATACATATTTAGATAATCAAGAAATCTTTGAAGATCCGGTGGCTTCATATGACGAAGTTGAAATGCCAGAATTAAGAAATTTAAGCATTTCAAGACCTCCGGCTAGAAAAGGTATTGCAAGACAAATTGCAGACGGAGAACTAACAGAAGAACAGATTAGAGAACATATGTATAAATTATTTGGTCCTAGAGCAGAAAATTTAACATATGAAATATATAGACCAGCAAATTCTCCAGAAGGCACAGTTCAGATAAAATATATATCAAATGATAAATCTAGTATAATAGATCCAGAATTTAATGCAGAATTACTAGAAGCTGACAAGTTTATAGGTTTTCAAGGGAAGCCTGATGTAAATGCTGGTCCTGGTAGATTTGGAGATGACGAACCTTTACTATTTGGAGATGAATATTCAAATTTTAATGGGAATAGTTTATAAATATTTTCTACCATACATAGTTTGTTTATTCATTAAATTAGTCAAAGAATAAATACCAGGAGTATCTATTGACATATTGTCTAGCATTTTTTCCGTTTCAGTTCTACGGTGATCATCCGCCATTTTAACTAACCGACTCCGAATATATTGTTCTTTTAAATGTTCTTCGTTATAATTTCTAATTAAAGTAGTAAATTCATTAGAAATTATTTCACCCCATACATCTACTATTTTATTAACGTAACCATGAAAAACCTCATCATTATTAAAATTTTCAATAAGTAAATTTCTAAAAAAAGGAACTTCAGATCTAATTTGTTGTTCTAATGATCTGGTTTGAGCAATTTTATCGAGATCTTTTTTAAATATATCTCTTTCCATAAAGTTAATTATATTAGTTTTAGTCGTAGACATTTAATATATTAAATTATTTTTTTTTAGTATTTAAAAATTTCTGTAAAATAATTATATTAAAGATATATTCTATTATTAAATTATTATGGATTGTTTGGAAATATCTTCTATTTCATCAGCGTGTGGAAAAAACAAATATGAACCTATGTATAAAACAATGCTTATACAGTTATGTAAATCGAATAAAAAAAAATACATAACAGAAATGAAAAACATGGGCATTATCAAAGATGCAGATCAAGACGAAGTTTTTTACGATACAAAACTAAAAGGAATATACAATAATTATAAGAAAAGAGTTATAGATACAAAAGAGTTTAATAATATAGAAACAGAAATTATATCTAAAATTATTAAAGAAGATCCAACAATTACAACACAAAATATTAATTATATTCAAGAAAAAATTAAGAATAATCTTAAAAAAGATTGTGGTACGAATAATGAAACAACGGTTATAGATGCAAAAAGATATAAAAAAGGTAATAATAGAATGTGGTACTATACACACGAAAATGGATGGTCAATTAGAGGGCTACACGATGCTTCAGAAAATGACATTGTTATAGAGATTAAAACCAGAATGAAACCACAAAATGTTAGAAAAAATGAATATGATCTTTATCAGCTCTTTGGATATCTACTAGCAATGAATAAAACTAAAGGTAAAATTGTACAGAAATGTAACGATATTATTTATGATTCTGAAAATGAAACAGATATTGAATATGGTATAATAGATATAACGGAAGATAAATGGATAAATAAGTTCGATACATTTATAAAAGAATTAAATGAATTTTTTGATAAAATGTATAATACAGCTATTTTTCCATATGAAAAAGTTTTCCAAAAACGTAAAAATCTTATAGAAATTAAAGAAAATCAAGTATGTAAAGTATCCCCTGAATTTGAAAAGTTATCCAAAGTTCTATTTACATAGGTACAATTCCGTTTGGACTTATTATGTTAAATTTAGTCTCGTTTTTATTTTGTATAATTTCTAAAGCTTGTAATTTCTTATCTTTCAATTTTCCACCAAAAGCCCTTGATAAAGAAATATCTGTTCGTATTAATAATTTATCACATGTTGCATTTATACTTTTAAAAGTTGTATGACCCATTATTACATGCTCCACATTTTTAAAATTTTCTAATTGTTTTCTAATCATCTCACATGTGTCTTCATCATACTTTCTATTATCAGAAAAATTTCTAGAAAATAAAGGATTTTCATTACTAGTATCTTTTAAATATTCTGGTATTGTTTTGCCTGTTAATAACCAATCAGACACTTCTTTATTAATTTTATCTATATTAACATAACCATTTTCGATAGAACTTTTAATCATGGAATTAGTAACCGAACCATGTACAAATAATACTTTACCAAGTTTCAATATTAAAGGTCTAGTTCTTGAAAATAATTTTGCTCCTGCACCTCCTGGTTTAAAAAAATTAGTTCTAGAAATACCAAAAATTTCTTTTATTTTTTTAGAGTCTGATTTTTTAACATAATCTTTTTCAAAACTTGGATCATCGCTAAAATAAAAAGGGTAAAGTTCGTGATTTCCTAAAATAGATATTACTCTACCTCCTTTTAATCTAGCTTGAGAATCTAATACTATAATCTTTTTAATTATATTCCATTCACCGGGAGAATTTAAAAAAAGTTTATCTATTTTAATTCCTGGTCTTTTACCGTCTAAGATGTCGCCCATTTGAATTAAATAGGTATTTCCTCCAGACCAGTTACCGTTATCATCAATTAATTTACATGTTTTTAACAGTTTTAAAAACACTTCATAATCTCCATGTAAATCACCAATTGCAATTATTCTATTAAACATAGACTTTTTAATTTAATATAAATATTATTTTTATTATGTATTAATAAATTCTTTTAAGTCATCTATTTTATCAAAACAACCAATTTTATGTTTATCTTTAGTTATAGTAGTAGGAAATGTATCGACAATTTCTAAAGATTCTTTAACCATTTTATCTAGTAAATCTTTATTGTATTTATCTATAGGTCCTGTATATGTTGGTGTGCCATCTGGTTTAAAATAAACTTCTATTATATTTTTTTTATCATTTTTATCTTTTTTAATTTCTTTTAACATTTCTTGGTATTTATTACACCAACCACAACCTTCTATATAATATATTAAAATCAAATTGCTTGGTAAATTTTTAAATACATCTTTAATAGTTTTTTTAACAGGTAAATTTATTGTTTTTTCATCTGTATTAAAAATTTTATAACAAACAAAAATATTAATAATTACTATAATTAATAGTAAAGCTAATATTAAAATATTAAACAATTCCATATTTATAATTTTATATATATTAAATTTTACAATAAAAAACTAATAATAAGATTAAAATATTTAGTAAACTATATAAGATCAAATGAATTGTTTCATAGTTTGTGATAATAACTGGGATAATGTACCTATTATATCCAAACGTATTAAAACTTTAACAGATGACGTAACTATTCACTCATGTTACGGTAAAAAATTAAGTATAATCGAAAATATATGTTGCAATAATATGAAACATATAATTAGAAGGTCTTTAATTGAAGATAAAGAAATTGAAAATTTATATGAAATACTTAAATATATGGATATGTGTTTAGTATTTACAGATTTTATAGAGTATAACACATTGTCAAACGCTACTATTAAAATATGTACAGATAATAATATTCCATTATTTACATTTAGCAATTTTACAACAGACTATATGTATAATTTAGAAAAAACAAATATTAAATATAATAAACAAATTAAGTCTATAAATCTAGAAAATAAACCTAGGTGTTTAAAAATATCGGAAAACATTATTTATGAAAACAAATTTTCGGCTAACCCAGTTTCTATAAATAATATTATTAATAATATAAGAAATAATTATGAAACTATAGAAATTAATAAAAAAAATAATTCTATAATTAATTTAGATTGTAAATCCGTTAAAGAGTATTCATATTTACAATATATGAATAATAAACATAAATGGCTAAAATCCATGAATTCCAATAGGTAATTTTGACTTGCAAAAATTTATGCCTGATTTATACATATGAAATATTTTTAGATTATTTTTAGTTTTTAAATTACCATACTCATATATATCTGTTAATTTATTACATTCTATTAAAAAATTACATCTTGGTTTATAAATACTTACCATACTTCTCAATACCTTTAATATATAATCGTTATTTTTAGATACACCTATAATAGCATAACCAAGTATAAAACGATTATCAGGGGGAGATCCAAAAATATTTTTACAACATCCATCTATAAATAATTCACCATCTATTTCAACTGGTCTAAACAAAAAGGGTATACTCATAGACGCTTTAATAGCGTCTTTTACTCTAACTTTAGGATTATTTTCTTTATTTAGGATGGAATAATTATTTTTAGTAATATTAGTAGCATATATATTAATATCAACACCAGTTTTATTAAAAAATTCTAGAAATGTAATATTTTCATCGTGATATTTTTCTAAAATAGACGCCAATTTTTCTAGTAATGAATCATCTAATATACATTTTTTATCTATGTTGTTAATATCGTAATTAACTACATCTTTAATATTTTCTTCTAGAAAAAAAGATAACATATCTAAAGGATTACAACCAGAAGAATAAAGAACTCCTATTAATGACCCTATGGAACATCCATAAAATCTTTTTAAATCTAATAAATTGTTTTTATGAATGTATTCTAAAGCTCCTATATAAGTTATGCCGTCGTAACCTCCACCACCTATAAATAATTCATTCATATTACTCTGTTAAAAATGTATTTTTAATTAAAAAATCAACGTACTTAGGTGCTATTTTTTGCAATTCATCGTCTTTACTCTCCCAAACAGGTCCATGTCCAGTTGGTTTTACTAAGCTGTGCGCTAGTTCATGAAATAAAGAATGAAGTATGAATGATGCTTTAAATGGTTCTCCATAGCGATCATAAACTCTAATTGCTATTTCTCTACCTTTATCTGTGTTTGTTGCCATTACATTATTATTACCATGTCTTAATTCTACAAAAGAGGTAAATCTAAGACTGTACTTTAAAATTTTAGAATCAATCTCATTAAGTTCCTTTACTAAGTCAAAACTAATATTTCTAAGCATATCAAGCAAATTAGCCGTATTTTTATCTCTTGCCGAATAATAATTACCTGAATCTGATTTAATAAAATTATCACAAGGTTCAAATACAATAATAAAAATAGAAAATAAAAGACAAATAATAAAAAAAGTATTCATTATAATATAATGCTAGATTATTTATTGTTATTTTTAGGAATTAAATCCTGGAATGTTAATTATATTATTGTTAAGAAAACGAAGATAGACTTTGCTCTATCTAAACAACAAAAAGATCTTAAGATAATTAAAAACTTAAAATTAATAGAAAATGAAAGTCCTTCACCTATAGCAAATATTTATAATATAGTTATAGAAAACCAAATAAGTACTAGAGATAAAATTTTTTACATTTTATATACAGTTTATTCTTTTCTTATATTATCAATTATTAGTATACAACCAATATATACCATAATTAAATTTATAAACAATTCAACCGATATAACTTTCTTATATTCATTTTTTCTACATCTAAATTTACCAATGATTTATATTTGGGAAAAATTTTATTTTAGAACAGACCATTATGAAAGATTTTTAGACTGCAAATCTTTTAAATCAGGTTTAATAATAATATCTTCACTGGTGAGTTATATTATAAATTTTTTAGATTTAAATTCATTTTATAATGATTATTATTGGTTAAGTACAATAAACTCTGACACAATATTTTACATATTTATAGTTATAGAATGGGCTTATGCGCGAATTTCTTTATTTCTGTTTATTTATTTATTTATGTTTATAATACAACGGCACATTCATAAAATTAAAAGATTCAAAAAAGAATTAGAAAATAACGAATTTGATTTTGAAAAAAACACGTGTTTAAGCAATATAATTAAAGAAATATCAATTATAAGACATAATTTAGAAATTACAATTAGTTATTATAATAACATAATATCATATACAACTCTAGTAGGAGGTATAGGAATAATGTTATTTTTAAGAAATGTTGTAAATTCTGAATATATATTCAGTTTTGAAGATCACGATAGATATTTAATTCATCCTATAATTTTATATATAATCACTAATTTAATACTTATAATTAATATGTTAAGGTATTCTTATAACCGAGATGAAATTTTACAGTATATTAAATCAATGAATTTTATGAATAAATATATAATAAGAATCCCTACTGAAGATGTTATGAGAAAATCTAAAGAAAATATATCTATTGCTAATTTAAATATTTCTGAAGAAACTGCAACAACATTAGATTGGTTGATACTGGGAAATATAATTTCAGAAAAATGGTTAGATTTTAATATTATTGGAATCTCAACAGCAGATGGTTCTCTTATTAAAAAAGCATTTACATTCGGTTCTATACTTTTATTAGGTATAAGTATATTACAAAATAATAATTAATATAAAACAATATTATATAATAAATATTATGGATATTTTCGATAGATCTAAAATAATAGCTGATAAAAATAAATTAATATTTCAGGTATTATCTTGGGAAGCATTTGACGAAACTTTTGAAAACGATGATTCAGATGACCAAACTGAAAAACAAGAATATAATATATATGCATTTGGTGTGGACTTAGAAGGTAATTCAGTTTGTGTTCGTTTTGAAAATTATAAACCATATTTTTTTGCTATGGTTCCACAAAAATATCAAGCTACATTTGACAATTATAAATGTAAGGAACTAGAAAAATACATTCGTAATAAACTTTTTAGAAATAAAGAAGATTTGATATCTGTAAGTATAGTTAAAAGAAAAAAATACAAAGGTTTTACTAATAATAAAGAATATAAATTTGTTAGATTTGTTTGCAAAAATCTAACAACATTTAATAAAATTAGATATATTCTTAGTCCAAAAGAAAAATCTAGACTACCTAAAATTATGTCTATCGATCCACAAAATAGTCTAGAGTTCGAATTGTATGAATCTAATATTGAACCTTATCTAAGATTTACACATAAAATGGAAATTTCTATGGCTTCTTGGCTTGAAGTTACTAAAGTACATTTTGATAATAGTATTTCACGTTGTCAAAATTCGTATTTTACAGATTATAACAATGTTTCTAAATTAGAGCGCCAAGAAATTTGTAACTTAACCCTTGGAGCTTGGGATATTGAGGCTTTTTCATATAATTCGAGATACAATGGTATTAATGAAATGCCAGATCCAGAACAACATGACGACATAATTACACAAATTGGAACAAGTTTGTATAAATTTAATACTAAAGAAAAAATTAAACATGTAGTTACTATTAAAAGTCCTATCGACGACGATTGTGATCCAGTAGAGGGTATCATTATTGAAAAATACGATACTGAAAAAGCACTTATTGAAGGTTGGGTAAGATTTATAATTAAAACAGATCCGGACATTCTCGTTCAATATAACGGTTATGATTTCGATTGGAAGTATGTTTGTAAAAGAGC
>MDTG01311028.1_pt1 | contig 20592 bp, 20 predicted proteins | sample 811421 | NCBI WGS metagenome assembly MDTG01 (sample SAMN05326645, study PRJNA326480) | marine metagenome | isolation source: seawater | place: Pacific Ocean: South East | collected 2011
TTAAAAATTCTTCAAAATTTCTTTCTTCATTTTCTAAATGTCTTTGAATTTCAATATAAAAATTATTTTGAAATGTCGCGTCAAGTTTTTTAAATATATTTTTTATTAAATCTAATTTATTTAATCTAAACAACTTACCAAAAAAATCGTATATGGTGCCGGAGAGAACGACTAGTCCCTCTGAATGTTTATATAAATTTTCTAATTTACAATTAGGTTCTGATGTAGCTTCACTTTCTAAGTAGCTTTCAGATGATAATTTAGTAAGATTTTTATAACCCTCTTTTGTTTTCGCAAAAACTGGTATTTTGCCAATTACATTCTCAACTTTAAAGTTTATTTGAGATCCTAAAATTGGTTGCGTGCCCACTTTACTTATTTTTTCGGCAAATTCTAAAGCACCACATAAATTTAAACTATCACATAAACCTATCGCTTTAATTTTATTACTTTTGCAATACTGAGCAAGCTCATCGATTTTTACTGCTCCTTCACAGATAGAATATTGAGAATGGATTTTAAAATTGGTAAAATGAAATTCATTTTTTTCCATTTATTCTTTTTATATTACCATTAAAAATACTCAACTTATAATCTGCTTTGTTAGCAAGTTCTCTATTATGAGTTGCAAATAAAATTGTTTTGTTCATTTTTTTTAATTTTAAGAAATAATTAAATATTTCTTTAGAGGTTTTATAATCAAGGTTACCTGTTGGTTCATCGGCTAGAATTAAATCAGTTTCAGCAATTAAAGATCTTGCAATTGCAACTCTTTGTTGTTCTCCCCCAGAAAGATCATTAGGAAAAAAATTATATCGGTGAGATAGTTTTACCACTGATAATATTTTTTTTGACTTTTCTAAACTTTTTTTTGGACTTTCATTTCTTATCAGCAAGGGTAACATGACATTCTCAATTACACTTAAGTCTGAAATTAGGTTGTTGTTTTGAAAAATTATTGAAATTTTGTTTTGTCTAATTTCATTAATTTCATCCTTTTTTAGTTTATTTAAATCCTTTTCAAATAAGATTACGTTTCCAGATGATGGCTGTTCCATAAACGAAATTAGATTTAATAAGGTTGATTTTCCTGATCCTGAAGGACCAGTTAGAGCGACTAAATCGCCCTGTTTGATAATTAAATTAGAGCTTTTTAAAACTTCAATTCTTTGATCTTTAAAGAAAAAAAATTTACTTAAATTTTTGATGTGTAATATTTTTCTACTCATATTTGAGTGCTTCTGTAGTTTTAAATTTTGATATTGTTTTAGCAGGAAAATAAGATGCGATCGATGTAATAAGAATTGATAATATAAAAACTACTGAAATAGAACTAAAGCTAATTTCACTAGGCATTTTTTCCAAATAATACACATCTGATGGAAAAATATGAATGCCTAAAAACATGGATAAAAAATTTCTTATTTCATCAATGTATATTGAAAATAAAATTCCTAAAATAACGCCAGACAATGTTGCTAAAAATCCAATAGTAAAACCTGTTAAAAAAAATGCTTTAATTATTGATTTATCTGGCAAGCCTAATGTTTTGATAATAGCTATTTCTTTAGTTTTGTTTTTTATTAAAATGGTTAGTCCAGAAATTATATTAAAAGCAGCAACAATTATTATTAAAGTTAATATTATAAACATAACATTTCGTTCAACTTTCAAGGCGTTAAAAAAAGATTTATTATTATCTGACCAGGTTGTGATAAATATATCTTTATTAATTTTTTCAATTTCTTTTTTATATTTTTCCGCTTCAAATGGATCCTCCAAAAAAATTTCTAAATTAATTTCTTTATCTAGCATTGATTGTGCATCCCCAAGTTCGAGGTAAATTAAATTTTGATCAAATTCATAAAAACCGCTATTGAATATGCCGGCTACTTTAAAGCTCTCTTGTTTTGGTATATTTCCTAGAGGCGTGCTAACAAAAATAGATGAAATTATATTTATCTTGTCACCTACTTCTAGATTTAAATTGAAAGCCAACTCACCTCCAATCATTATTTTACCTGGGGAAAAGTCCTTTAAATTTCCTTTAATAATTTCTTTGTTTAAGAATGATTTTAATTTGTTGCTAGTACTTATCCCTTTAATTATTACTCCTTTTGCCTTATTGTCTGTTAAAATTATTCCTTCTCCACTTAAGGATTCTACGTAATCAATATTTTTATATTTAGCTAATAATTTTTCCTTAATATTTAATAAATTGTTATTATGATTTGGTTGCATAATTAAATGCGGGTTAAGTCCAATTATTTTTTCAGTCAAATCGGTTCTAAAACCATTCATGACTGACATAACGATTATTAGAACAGCAACACCAAGCATAATTCCTAAAAATGAGAATAAAGATATGATTTTTAAAAAACCTTGTTTTCTTTTTGGTCTTAGATTTCTAGATGCTATTAATCTTTCAGTATAAGTAAACAATTTAGTTTTTAAGTTTTGATTTAATATCCTTCAAATCAACAAATGTGCTATTTGAATTTACCTCTTTAAATTCTATTTTATTCTCAGAAGATTTTGATCCGACAATAATTTGATATGGAATACCTATTAAATCGTGTTTTTTAAATTTTTGTGACATATTCTCGTCAACATCATCTAACAATACGTCAATATTTTGTTTTTTTAGTTCATTATATATATTTATTGATTTCGATAGGTTTTCTTTATTGTTTTTACTTATACTTGGAATAATCACTACATCATAAGGTGAAACTGATTTCGGCCATTTCATAATGTCTTTTTCATATTTAGCCTCAATAATAGCTCCGACTAGTCTTGAAACTCCAATACCGTAAGAACCCATTTTAATTGAGTTCTTTTTTCCGTCCTGATTATCTACAAAACAATTTAATGGTTTGGAATATTTATCTCCAAAATAAAAAATATGACCTACTTCTATACCTTTTGTAATTAACTGATTGTTTTTTTCAACTTTTTTATCAAATTCTTTTTTTTCGAATTTATCATCTGTTGCAGCATAAACTGATGAATAATCCTCAATCATTTTTTTTAAAGACTCATTATTAAAATTATAATCATCAATATTTATTTTAAAAATATTCTTATCTGTATAAATTTTACTTTCTCCAGTTTCGGCTAAAATTATAAATTCGTGAGATAAGTCGCCACCTATAGGTCCAGTGTCAGCTGCCATTGGTATAGCTTGCAAACCTATTCGTTTAAAAGTTTTTAGATATGAAAAGAACATTTTATTATAAGAATTTTTTGCATTGATATCATCAAGGTCAAATGAGTAAGCGTCTTTCATAAAAAATTCTCTACATCTCATTACTCCAAATCTTGGTCTTATTTCATCTCTGAACTTCCATTGAATGTGATAAAGCATCTGTGGCAATGATTTATATGATTTAATTGAAGATCTAAATATATCGGTTATGAGCTCTTCATTTGTTGGTCCGTAAAGCATTTCTCTTCCTTGTCTATCTTTAATTCTTAACATTTCTTCCCCGTAATCGTTATATCTTCCACTTTCCTTCCAAATGTCAGCTGATTGAATAGTGGGCATGAGTAATTCTTGAGCGCCGATTTTATTTTGTTCTTCTCTTACAATTTGCTCAATTTTTTTCATTATTTTAAGACCTAAAGGTAACCAAGAATATATACCAGCGGAGGATTGTTTTATCATACCCGAGCGCAACATTAACTGGTGAGATTTAATTTTCGCGTCAGAGGGTAGGTTTTTTGTAATAGGTAAAAATAGTTTAGATAAAAACATTATTTTAAAAACTCTCTTAAATTAAAATGATTATTAGACACAATATAGTATATTCCAATAAAAATTAATGTAGTAATCAAGGTTGTGTATAAAAATTTTTTAAATATATTTGGATTTTTAGGCGCTCCAGGATCATTACCTTCAAGATTTTTGGTAAATGGTTTATCATCATGTTTGATGCCAATTGGTAGGGCAGAAAAAAATACAATCCACCAAATTATCACGTAAACCACTATTGAACCCGTTATACTCATTAAATTCTTGCAATATTGACATTAGTAAAAGGTCTTTTGCCTGTCTTCTCTCGAACTATTTTTCTACAGCTTTGTTTAATAGCATCTATTAAATTTTTTTCTTGATTAAAATTATTTAAAGCAAAAGTTTTGCAAGTTTTTGTAATTTCATCTTCTAAATCAAACTTAAATGTTTCACTTAATTCCTCATTCGGAATACCGCGATAAGTGATTATAGGTTTTTTAATTTTCCCATTATTTGCAACAATTAATGTAATTTCTAAAAAACCGTTAATTGATATATTTTTTCTCTCTTTAATTGAGCTAGAGTCAAGGCTTACGGCTACATTGCCATCTAAATAAATTTTTCCTGTAGGCGCTTTATCAATAATCTCTGGCTGTTTATTTTTTAATATTTTAATAACATCGCCATTTTCAACTTTCAAATTAAAAGGTATTTGCATCTCTTTTGCAAATTCTATGTGTTCTTTCATATGTCTATGTTCGCCATGTACTGGTATAACACATTCTGGTTTTACCCATTTATACATATCTTTAAGATCCTCCCTATTAGCATGGCCGGAAACGTGTACAAATGCATTCTCCTCAGTAATAACATCAATGTCCCTCTTAACGATTAAATTTTGAAGCCCATATAATTTTTTTTCATTACCTGGAATTATTTTAGAGGAAAATATTACTGTATCACCACTATCTAAATTCACATCAGGATGTGTTTCATGTACTATTCTATTTAATGCTCCCATTGGTTCACCCTGACTACCTGTGCATAAATATAAAATTTTCTCTTTTGAAATTTTCTTTGCGTCTCTTGGGTCTAAAGGTTCTATTACGTCTTTTAAATAACCACATTGTTTTGCGGCTTTATAAATTCTGTGCATTGACCGTCCAACTAGTGATATATTTCTTTTAGTTTGTCTTGCTATGTAAAAAATACTCTCCATTCTTGCAACATTTGAGGCAAATGAGGTTACCAAAACCCTTTTTTTTTGGTTTGATATTATTTTTAATAAACTTTCTCTTACATCATTTTCAGATCCTGCTCTACCAGGGCTAAATACATTAGTAGAGTCACATATCATAGCAATCACTCCAGCTTCACCTATGGATTTTAGTTTTTTTTCATCAACTTGGTTTCCAATAAGCGGATTCGGATCTACTTTCCAATCACCTGTATGCAAAACTGTGCCTATAGGTGTTTTAATACTTAGGCCATTAGGTTCTAATATTGAGTGAGTTAAAGTTACAAAATCTATTTCGAAAGGGCCTAAGTTTATTTTGCTATTTAATGGAACTATCTTTAAATAATTTGTTATATCTATTTTCTTTTCTTTGAATTTTTCTTGTATTAATACCGCTGTGAAGGGAGTGGCATAAATTTTACATTTTAGTTTTGGCCATATATGAACTATTGATCCTATGTGATCTTCATGAGCATGTGTAAGAACAATACCTAATAAATCTTCTTTTTTATCAATTATAAATCCCGCATCTGGGTAGATTAAATCTATTCCGGGAATGGACTCATCAGCGAAAGTAATACCCATATCTACTATAATCCATTTTTGATTTTCTTCTGGGCCGTAAGCATATAGATTCATATTCATGCCTATCTCGCCTGAACCCCCCAATGGACAAAAAAGTAATTCGTCTTTCATATTAATTTTAATAAACCTTTAATAGTAAGATCTTTATCAATTTTTAATTTTTTTCCTACTGTGTCTTTAAATAAATAAGAAAGACCTCCAGTAAAGATAATTTGATATTTTTTTTTAGTATCTTTTTCAATCATTTTTATAATATTTTCAATTAGACCCTGATAGCCCCAATAAAAACCTGCTCTTACTGCATTTTGAGTACTTTTTCCTATTATGCTTTTAACTTTTGAAAGTTTAATTGTTGGTATTAATGTTGCTTTGGATGTAAGTGTTTTTAAGGATAAATTTACACCTGGAGCTATTACTCCACCTTTATATCTATCTTTAATTACTACATCAAAAGTTGTAGCTGTTCCAAAATCTAAAACTATAAAATTTCTTTTATAATCAATGACACCTAATGCATTTGCAATTCTATCAGATCCTATTTCTCTCATATTAACTTCAATTTTTAATTTTTTTTTTAAATTAAATTGTTTTAGCTCTTTTATTTTCAATTGAAGTCTCTTGAGAAAAAATTTTTTTAATAACTTAAATGTCGACGGTACTACACTGCTAAAAATTGCTTGATTAATTTTTTTTTTGTAAGGTATTATAAAATTTAATCGTGATAACTTCAAATCGTTAGTATTTAATGTCCTTTTCATTATAAGTTTTTTTTTATAATCAAATAAACAAATTTTTGTCTCAGTATTTCCTATATCTCCTATTAAGTTCATAATTTCACTATCAATTTTTCAAAATTTTTTTTTATCATTATATAAATATCTTTTTTATAAATCTTTTTGTTATTGTATTTTTGCAAATATGATGTTTTTTTTTTATTAATTTTTGGACTTTTGCACAGATTTATACCTACGCCAACAATAAAAAACTTGTAATTATTATAAACTACTGTTTCTTGTAAAATTCCACAAACTTTATAACCCTTTATCAACAAATCATTTGGTTGTTTAATTGTTATATTTTGATCAACAAATAAATTTAAACTTCTTTTTAAAGTTAAATATATTTTTTTTGTAATAGACTTTAATATCAACTTTTTTTTTATACTAAAATAAATACTAAAAAAAATATTTCCTTTATATGATATCCATTTACGTCCATATTGACCTCTACCCTTTTTCTGACTATCTGCAATTATTAATGCTGGTTTAGTTTTACCAGCTCTAATTCTTCTAATAGCAAAATTATTTGTACTATCTACACTTTTTAATTTGATAACTTTGAGCCTCATTAAATAAATATTCCATCCAACAATGTGCTGATATAGGAAGGAGAAATAAAGTATAAAGATAAAATTAAACAACTTAATATTATTGTTGTTTTAATGCTGATATTTCTTATATCATCGAAATTTACTTTTAAATCGTCAAAGTAAATTGTTTTTATAACTTTTAGATAATAAAATGCTGATATAACTGTAGTTAATAAACCAATTATTGCTAAAGCATACATTTCACTCTCAATAACAGACATAAAAATAAAAAATTTAGCAAAAAAACCACCGAGCGGAGGTATTCCAGCTAAAGAGAAAAATAAAATTAACAATGAAAATGCAAATAAAGGTTTTTGTTTTGAAGTGCCTGATAAGTCACTAATTTCCTCTGTGTATTTTCCATTAACTTTCATTAAATACAAGCAAGAGAAAACACCAATATTCATGATTACATAAATTGTAATATAAATAATGGTACTGGTATAACCAGATAATGTACCAGTAGCAACGCCTGCTAAAGCATAACCCATATGACTTATTGAGCTATATGCAAGAAGTCTTTTAATATTTTTTTGACCTATTGCAGCAACACTTCCTAAAATCATTGAAGCAATAGAAATAAAAATTATTATCATTTGCCATTCGTCTAAAATATTTTTAAAGGGTAAATTCATAAACCTAATGATTACTGCTATACCTGCAACTTTTGGTACTACCGCGAAGAAATTAGTTATTGAGGTCGGGGCACCTTGATAAACGTCTGGTGTCCACATGTGAAAAGGTACAGCTGAAACTTTAAAAGCTAGACCTACTAAAATGAAAACCATAGCAAATATTGCTCCAACGTTTTGTGTATCAAGATTATTACTTATGGAGTCAAAGTTTGTTGTGCCTGTAAAGCCATAGAGCAAAGAGCATCCATACAATAGAAGACCGGAGGATAATGCACTTAAAACAAAATACTTGATGCCAGCTTCTGAAGAAATCATATTATCTCGATCAATTGCTGCGAGGACATATAATGCAAGAGATTGAAGCTCGAGACCAAGATAAAATAAAATCAAATCATTAGCACTCAACATAAAAAACATGCCCAAAATTGAAAACATTATTATTATAGGATATTCAAATTTAAAAAGTTTTTGGTCTTTAATGAATTGATTGGATGAGAAAAAAATAAATATACTTGTAAATAATATTAGTACTTTAAAATAGTCAGAAAATTTATCATTTACGAAAGAATCTAAAAATATTTTAGGGTCTCCTCCCCAATCTGTTAAAATCAAATATGCAGTACCTAATAAAACAAGGATTGATAGTTTAACCACAATATCAAAACTATTTTTTAAAAATACTCCAATCATCAAAATTACGCAAATCCCTATGAATAGAGAAATTTCAGGCAATAAATAATTTAAATTTTCCATTAATTTTTAGTAATTAAATTCACAGTTAGCTCGTTCAGGTGATTTTCAATAATACCATCAACTGAAATATTCATAGTGTCAAAGAAAGGTTCAGGATAAAATCCAAATACTATGCTCACAATACATAAAATTATAAGCATAGACGCCTCTAATAAGTTAATATCTTTTAATTTGGATATTGCATTATTGACTTGGCCAAAAATTACCCTTTTTGCTAACCAGAGCATATAAGCTGCGCAAAGTACTACTCCAGTGCTTGCAAGAATAGCAGATAAATAATTTTTTTGAAAAGCACCAACTAAAACTAAAAATTCACCAACAAATCCTGTGGTACCAGGCAATCCTAACGCACCTAAAACAAATATTATGAAAATTAAAGAAAAATTAGGAAGATAATTAACTACGCCCCCATAATTCTTTATCATTCTTGAGCCTGTACGATCATATAAAACTCCAACACATAAAAATAAAGCTGCTGATATTATTCCATGACTAAGCATTTGAAACATGCTCCCTTCAATTCCTTGTTTGTTGAATGTAAAAATTCCTAGAGTAACAAACCCCATGTGAGCTACAGATGAATAAGCTATTAATTTTTTCATGTCCTCTTGCATTAATGCTACTAAAGAAGTGTAAATAATTGCAATAATACTTAAGATAAATACTAATGGAGTGAAATACTCAGATGCCACAGGAAACATGCCTAGAGAAAATCTTAGAAAACCGTAACCAGCCATTTTTAGGAGAATGGCTGCAAGAATAACAGAGCCAGCTGTAGGGGCCTCGACGTGTGCATCTGGTAACCAAGTATGTACAGGCCACATAGGTGTTTTTACTGCAAAAGAACTAAAAAAAGCTAACCAAAGTAAATATTGATATTCTTTTGGAATTTTAATCTTATAAATTTCCGTATAATCAGTTGTTCCCACTGACCAATATATAAAAATTATTGCGGCAAGCATAAGCACAGAGCCTAACAAGGTAAATAAAAAAAACTTATACGCTGAATAAATTCTTCTTGGACCACCCCATATTCCTATAATCAAAAACATTGGAATGAGGCCTGCTTCAAAGAATAAATAAAATACAATTAAATCTAAGGAGCAGAAAACTCCGATTATAAAGGTTTCTAATATTAGAATTGATATTAAAAATTCATTTAGTCTTTTCTTGACACTATTAATACAAGAAATAATACAGATAGGTGTGATAAAAGAAGTTAAAACTATGAATAAAATTGATACTCCATCAATTCCAAGTTTAAATTTAATAAATCCACTTATCCAATTTTTTTCCTCTATAAATTGAAATCCGCTAAAAGATTTGTCGAACGCCTGCCAAAGAAATAAGACAAGTAGAAAATTTGCTAAAGATGTAAATAAACTAATATAAATTCCGCTTTTATTTTCCTCTTTTGGATTTGATATAAGAATAAAAATAGCTCCGAGAAAAGGTAAAAATATTATTGTTGATAAAATTGGAAAATTCATTTAATTCAAAATCAGATAAGTTATTAGTGCAGATAAACCAATTAACATTACAAAAGCATAGTCATAAATATAACCAGTTTGAAACTGAACAGCTTTATTAGAAATAAATTTTATTACTTTAGATATACCATCGGGACCAAATCTATCAATTGTGTTTTGATCTCCTTTTTTCCAAAAAAATATTCCTATTTTTTTTAATGGATTAATAAAAACAAATTCATAAATCTCATCAATATACCACTTGTTTAGTAAAAAGTTATAAAGCGGCGTGTTCGACGCTTTTACCCCATCTAATATTGATTTATCTTTAATAAAAAGATGATAAGAGATAGGTATTGCTAAAATAATTAAAATAGGAGTTAAAAGTATTATCCATAATGGAATATTTTCTAATTTGATATAATCTAAAAATAAAATTGAATCTTGCCAATAATTAGTATTATTTCCAATAAATAGATCTTTAAACAAGTACCCGGATAAAATTGCGCCTACAGCTAGAATTATCAAAGGGATAATCATTACAAGAGGAGACTCTTGAGTTTTCTCAATTGGTATTAATTTATTGTTATAGTTTCCAAAAAAGGTCTTAAAAAAAAGTCTCCAAGAATAAATTGAAGTTAAAAATGCAGTAAATATTCCTATACTACTAGCATAGTTTCCAATTGCGTTATTTTTTAAATAAGCAAATTCTATAATTGCGTCTTTTGAATAAAAACCAGATAAAAAAGGGAAACCGGTTAATGCTAGTGTGCCTATTAACATCAAAACCATTGTAAAAGGGATTTTTCTCCAAACTCCCCCCATATTTCTTATATCTTGTTCTTCTTTAAAGGCATGAATAACTGAACCGGCCCCTAAAAATAATAAAGCTTTGAAAAATGCATGGGTAAACAAATGAAAAATTGCGATATGATAAGCTCCTACTCCCGCAGCAAAAAACATATATCCTAATTGACTACAAGTTGAATAAGCGATAATTTTTTTAATATCATTTTGAACTAAAGCTACAGAGGCGGCGAATAAAGCGGTTACCATTCCTATGATTGCTACAAAGTTAAGAGCAAAAGTAGAATATTCAAATATAGGAGAGCATCTTACAACTAAAAAAACTCCTGCTGTAACCATAGTAGCTGCGTGAATTAAAGCTGAGACAGGGGTTGGTCCCTCCATCGCATCTGGTAACCAGGTATGTAAAAAAAATTGAGCAGATTTACCCATGGCTCCTATAAATAGAAATACACAAATTAATGTAATCAAATTAAATTCACCGCCAAAAATGGAAAGGCTTGTTTCGGTAAAATCTGGTATCTTTAAAAATACTTCTTCAAAATTTACAGTTCCAAATTTTAAAAATATTAAAAAAATTCCTATCGCAAGACCAAAGTCACCAACTCTATTCACTATGAAGGCTTTTATGGCTGCATTGTTAGCTGTCTCTTTTTTAAACCAAAAACCAATTAATAAGTATGAGCATAAACCAACTCCTTCCCAACCAAAAAATAATTGTAAAAAATTATCTGAAACAACTAAACATAACATAGAAAAAGTGAATAACGATAAATACGACATAAACCTTGGTTTGTGCGGGTCATGACTCATATAGCCTATAGAATAAATATGAACTAAAGCTGATACAGATGTAACAACTACCATCATGATCGAACTTAAAGGATCAACATTTATTGACCAATTAACTTTAAAATCACCAGAATTTATCCATTCAAATATGGTATAATTTCCATAATTATTATATTTGATGCCTTCATAAAAAATATAAAAAGAAAAAATAGCTGCTAATAAAATCATTAAAGACGAGAAAATTTGAGAAAATAAATTTCCTAAACTTTTAGCGAAGTAGCTTACTAGAGATCCAATTAAAGGTAAAAATATTACCGCGAATTCCATTTATCCTTTCATTTGATGTATATCTTCGACTCTTATAGAGCCTTTATTTCTGTAAAATATAACTATGATAGCTAGTCCAATAGCGGCTTCTGCAGCAGCAACTGTCAAAATTAACATAGTAAAAATTTGGCCGAGTAAATCTCCAGAAAAAATTGAGAAGGAAATTAAATTTATGTTAACAGAGAGTAAAATTAATTCAACTGACATTAAAATTACAATTACATTTTTTCTATTTAAAAAAATTCCAATTACACCTAAAAAAAATATAATTGCTCCTAGAGTTAAATAATGTCCCAAACCTATCTCAATCATCTATTTTTACACCTTTGTTAAATTCAACATTTTTTAAAGCCACCGCCGAAGATTTTTCTCTTGAAATTTGTTTTATATAACTCTGAGTTTTTACATTGTCTCTTTTTCTATAAGTTAATATAATCGCACCTATCATTGAAAGCAGAAGAATTACTCCGGATAATTGAAAATATAAAATATAATCTGTATACATAACGCTACCTATAGAATGAGTATTAGTTATTGATTTATCAATGACTAGATTAGAGCTAGACATAACATTTTCTTTATATTTCCAACCGCCAACTACTACCAATAATTCTAAAAAAATTAGTACAGACACAATTAAGCCTGATGGTATATGATTTGATTTTTTTCCAATAAACCAAGATTGTTTTTGTTGAGCTACATTTAGCATCATTACTACGAAGAGAAATAACACTGCTACCGCGCCTACATAAACTATTAAAAGTATCATACCTAAGAATTCCGCGCCAACCATAATGAATAGGCAGCCTACTGAAATAAAGTCCAATATCAAAAAAAATACGGAGTTAACAGTGCTCCTTGATGTTATAACCATTAAAGCAGAAAAAATAGCTAAGATTGAAAAGAAATAAAAAAATATTGCGTGAGCTAACATTACCTGTAAATTTTGTCTGTTTTAATATTTTTTGCTAAAACAGTTTCCCACCTATCACCATTATCTAGCAATTTTTCTTTATTATAATAAAGTTCTTCTCGGGTCTCTGTTGCAAATTCAAAATTCGGTCCTTGTACAATAGCATCTACTGGGCAAGACTCTTGGCACAATCCACAGTAAATACATTTTAACATATCAATGTCATATCTCGTTGTTTTCCTACTGCCATCTTCTCTTTCTTCAGACTCTATAGTGATTGCTTGAGCAGGACATACTGCCTCGCAAAGTTTACAGGCAATACAACGTTCCTCACCATTTGGGTATCTTCTGAGCGCATGCTCTCCTCTAAATCTTGAGCTTATATGACCTTTTTCAAACGGATAATTTATTGTTTTTTTTGGTTTAAAGATCTCTTTGACAGCTTTAAAAATTGCTGAAAAAAACTCAGTTAAAAAAATAGTCTTTAATATTCTACTTAAGTTCATCAAAAGGCACCCTTTGGTAATTTATCGAAATAAAGTAAAAAACTTGCAGTCAACACAACATAGATCAAAGAAAAAGGTAAAAATATTTTCCAACCTAATCTCATAAGTTGGTCATATCGATAACGAGGAACAATTGCTTTAATTATTGCAAATAAGAAAAATAGAAAAAGAATTTTAAAAATCATCCAAAAAGGTCCTGGTATAGCATTTAATGGGTAAATATCTAATGGTGGTAGCCATCCGCCTAAAAATAAAATTGAGCCCATTGCACACATTAGAAGAATATTTGCATATTCGCCTAACCAAAACATTGCGTACATCATGCCTGAGTATTCTGTTTGATAACCAGCTACTAACTCTGCTTCTGCCTCCGGTAAATCAAATGGAGGTCGGTTGGTCTCAGCTAATGCAGATATTAAAAAAACAATAAACATTGGAAATAAAGGAATGACATACCATAGATTTTTTTGCGCAATTACAATTTCGTTTAAATTTAGAGAACCAACACAAAGTAAAACATTTATAATTATAATACCTATTGATACCTCATACGATACCATCTGAGCAGCAGATCTTATAGCTCCAAGAAAAGGATATTTTGAATTTGAAGCCCAACCTCCCATTATAATTCCATAAACGCCTAAAGAAGAAACAGCAAACAAATATAATATCCCAACATTAATATCGGATAGTACCAAAGTTTCACTTAAAGGTATTACTGCCCAAGCCACCAAGGCTAATGTCATTGTTATAATTGGGGCTAGTATAAATATAGTTTTATTAGAACTAGCAGGAATAATTATTTCTTTGAAAATATATTTTAAAGCATCTGCTAATGTTTGAAACAAACCAAAAGGCCCAACTACGTTTGGTCCTCGTCTTTTCTGAACTAATCCCCAAACTCTTCTGTCTAACCACACTATCATAGCTACAGATACTAATATTGGAACTATTAAAAAGGTAATTTTGTAGGCTTCGTTTAATAATATTAATAAATATTCCATGTTAATTGTCCGTTCCAGATTTTAATGTTTTTAATTTTATACTTCTACACTCACTCATCACTTTTGACGATCTCGAGATACAGTTCGAGAAATAATAGTCAATTTGGTTTATGAGGATTTTTTCATCAATAAAATCAAAATTAACTTTACTAGATGGTGATTTAAAAGTCGGTAATTTGTTGATTTCAGAAAAATTTACAACTTTTTCAAGCGCTTCTTGTCTTAAAGTGTTGAAGCTACTGAATAATTTTTCTTTTTTTAATTCAACATTAATGTTGTTCAAAATTTTCCATCCTTCTTTTGCTTCTCCAACTGGATAAGAGGCTTTTCTACATTCTTGAACTCGTCCTTCTAAATTTTGAAACAAACCATCTTCTTCAGTGTAAGCAGCGCTTGGTAAGATAATATCAGCAATTTCAGCACCTCGATCACCATGACTTCCTTGATATATAACAAATTCATCATTTTTTTGAAATTTAAGATTATCTGAACCGAGTAAGTAAACTATCTTAAATTTTCTATTGTTTAAATTTTCAAAAAAATCAAAATTATTTCTTTTGTTATCTATAATCTTTAAGTCTAAAGCTCCAACTGTTGAAGCGTTTTGAATAAGTACGTTTAAAGCATTCCATTTATCATTAATGTGTCCTTTTTTTATAAGAAAACTTTTTAGTTCTTCAAAAATATAACCTCCAGATTTCAGCTCTAATGCGGACTCTCCAATAATAAATAGAGGTTTTTTTGATTTATTTAATGTTTGATTAAAATCATGCTTTTCTTCAATTATCTCTTTTATAATTTTAGTGTCATTGCCTAAAGTCTCATAATTATAGGTTTGATCTCCTGGATCTCCTATTGAAAATATTTTGGTTTTATTTTTTAAAAAGGATTTTCTTATCCTTGCATTTAATATTGTGGCTTCATGTCTTGGGTTTGAACCAATAAGTAAAATTAAATCTGACTGATCAATGCCATTAATAGAAGAGTTAAATAAATAATTCATTTTGTCACTTGGATTAAAATAGAGATTTTTTTCTCTGAATTCTAAATTTGAGCTACCAAGCTTGTCGAAAAATTTTTTAAAAGCTAAAGTTGTCTCTAGACTTACGAGATCTCCAACGTGACCAGCTATTTGATTTGGGTTAGTTTCGTTTAATTTTTTAGTTAAAATATTTATAACTTCATCCCAGCTCGATTTAACTAATTTGTTATCTTTTTTTATATAAAAGGCATCTAATCTTTGTTTTAATAAACCATCACATGAGTATCTTGTTTTGTCTGATATCCATTCTTCATTGATATCTTCATTTAGTCTTGGAAGAATTCTTTTCACTTCCCAGCCATAAGTATCAACTCTTATATTAGAACCTACAGCATCAAGAACATCAATGCTTTCCGTTTTTTTTAATTCCCATGGTCTAGCAGAAAAAGCATAAGGTTTTGAAGTTAGCGCTCCTACAGGACACAAGTCTATAACATTACCAGATAATTCTGACTCCATTGATTTCTCAAGATAAGTTGTTATTTCCATGTTCTCACCTCTACCGATTGCTCCAATTTCTGGAACACCAGCAACTTCAGTCGCAAATCTTACGCATCTCGTACAATGAATACATCTTGTCATTTGAGTTTTAATAAGTGGCCCCATATATTTTTCACTCACGAACCTCTTATTTTCTGAAAATCTGGACTTATCTACTCCATAGTAAAGAGATTGATCTTGTAAATCACATTCGCCGCCTTGATCACATACTGGGCAATCTAATGGGTGGTTGGCTAACAAAAATTCCATTACACCTTTTCTAGCTTTTTCTACTAATTCAGTATTTGTTTTTATATTCATTCCCTCTGCGGCTGGCATTGCACATGAGGCTATTGGTTTAGGTGATTTCTCCATTTCTACAAGGCACATTCTGCAATTACCCGCAATTGACAGTCTTTCATGGTAGCAAAATCTTGGAATTTCAACTGATGCTAACTCACAAGCTTGTAGAACAGTCATACCTTGTTCAAATTCTATTTCTTTTCCATTAATAGTTATTTTAGGCATTCTTTTTTTCCAATAGATGTTGATCAACTAAATAAGGAACATCTTTTTTCTTTTTTATCAAAGGATCATTACTGCACTTTTTATCTACTTCTTTTCTAAAATGTCTTAATAAGCCTTGAACAGGCCAGGCTGAGCCTTCTCCAAATGCACAAATCGTGTGACCTTCAATTTGTTTTGTAACATCATCTAACAAATCTATGTCACTTAAAGTTGTTTCTCCTTTTGTAGCTCTATTTAATATTCTCCACATCCAGCCCGATCCTTCTCTGCAAGGAGTGCACTGTCCACAACTTTCATGTTTATAAAATCTTGCTATTCTTGCCATGCATGAGACAATGTCTTGATCTTTATTGATTACAACTATACCTGCGGTTCCTAGGCCGCTTTTGTTTTCTATTAAAGAGTCAAAATCCATTTTTAATGTTTCACAAATTTTTTTAGGTAACATAGGCATAGATGACCCTCCGGGTATAACAGCTTGTAAATTATCCCATCCACCAACCACACCGCCAGCATATTTATTTATAAGCTCCTTAAGAGGGATACCCATTTCTTCTTCAACATTACAAGGTGTGTTAACATTTCCTGAAATACAAAATATCTTTGATCCTGTATTTTTCGGCCTTCCCATTGATGCAAACCATTTTCCCCCACGTCTTAAGATTGTTGGGACAACTGCGATTGTTTCGACATTATTTACGATGGTTGGACAGCCATATAAACCAACTAGCGCTGGAAAAGGTGGTTTAAGTCTTGGTTGACCCTTATTACCTTCAATACTTTCAAGTAAAGCCGTTTCTTCACCACAGATATAAGCGCCAGCTCCATAATGGATAAAAATATCAAAATCCCATCCAGCACCACAAGCATTTTTACCTATCAGATTTTTTTTGTAAGCTTGATTTATAGCATCTTGTAATCTCTTCCCTTCAAAAGAGTACTCACCTCTTATATAAATATAACAAATGTGAGCACCAACTGCATATCCGGCTAACAAACATCCCTCTATTAATTTTTGAGGTTCAAATCTTAAAATATCTCTATCTTTACAAGTTCCAGGTTCTGACTCGTCTGCGTTGATTACTAAATAATGGGGCCTTGAACCAATTTTTTTTGGAACAAATGACCATTTCATTGCAGTAGAAAAACCTGCTCCACCCCTACCTCTTAATTCAGAGGTTTTAATTTCATTGATAATCCAATCTTTACCTTTTGAAATTAACTCTTTAGTATTTTTCCAATCATCTCTTTTTAGAGAGTTTTCTATTTCCCAGCCATATTGATTGTAAAGGTTAGTAAATATTTTATTTTCTTTTTTAAGCACGGTCTTCTCCATTTAGTTCTTTATTACTCTCAGGCGATGTGTTTTTTCTACCCCGGTAAGATCCAGGATTTAAAATTTTATCTTTAAATATAGAGTCTATAATTTTTGCAGTATTTTTTTCATCTAAATCTTCGTAATAATTTTCATTTATCTGTATCATTGGTGCATTGACACAAGCTCCTAGACACTCGACTTCAGTCCAAGAACATTCTCCATTTTTAGTTATTTCATTTTCTTTTTCTGAGATTTTTTGCTTACATACTTTAACAATTTTATCAGCCCCTCTAATCAAGCAAGGCGTGGTAGTACAAACCTGTATAAAATATTTTCCTACTGGAGTTAAATTAAACATGCTATAAAAAGTTGCAACCTCGTATACATTTATATATGGCATGGATAAATATTTTGAAATATATTTAATTGCTGCTAAAGGAATCCAATTTTGATTTTGTTTTTGAGCTAAATATAAAAAAGGCATCACAGCACTTTTTTTATTTTTTTCAGGATACCTTTTTAAAATTTCTTCAGCTATTTTTTTACTGCTGGAGTTGAATTCAAAGGTTTTTGGCTGTTCAGAATAAACTTTCTTTAAACTCATCTATCTACCTCTCCAAAAACTATATCAAGCGAACCAAGAACTGCTGGTACATCTGCTAACATATGGCCTCTAATTAAATAATCCATTGCCTGTAAATGTGAAAATCCTGGGGCTCTAATTTTGCATCTATAAGGTTTGTTGCTTCCATCTGAAATTAAATAAACACCAAACTCTCCTTTCGGAGCCTCTACTGCTGTATACACGTTACCAGCAGGTACTCTAAAACCTTCGGTAAATAATTTAAAATGGTGAATTAGCGCTTCCATTGATTGTTTTAAATCATCCCTATTTGGTGGTGATATTTTACCATCAACTGTTTTAACGGGACCTTTTGGAATTTTCTTTAAACACTGTTTAATTATTTTGACACTCTCTCTCATTTCCTCGATACGACAAAGATATCTATCGTAACAATCTCCATTTTTTCCAACTGGTATATTAAATTCTAAATCTTGATAACATTCATAGGGTTGAGATTTTCTGAGATCCCAAGGAATTCCGGAACCTCTTAACATTACGCCTGTAAAACTATGGTCTAGCGCATCTTTTTTAGAAACTATTCCAATATCAACATTTCTTTGTTTAAAAATTCTATTGTCGGTTAACAAATCTTCCAAATCATCAATTATTTTTGGAAACGTCTCACAAAATTTTCCTATATCTTCAATCAATTTTGTTGGAAGGTCTTTATGAACTCCCCCGGTTCTAAAATAATTTGCATGAAGTCGAGAACCTGAAGCTCTTTCGTAGAATGTCATTAAAGTTTCTCTTTCTTCGAAACCCCAAAGAGAGGGTGTTAAAGCCCCAACATCTAAAGCTTGAGTTGTCACATTTAATATGTGACTTAATATTCTTCCAATTTCACAAAAAATAACTCTTATATATTTTGCTCTAATTGGTACTTCGATATTAAGTAGTTTCTCAGTAGCTAAAGCAAAAGCATGTTCTTGATTCATTGGCGCAACATAATCCAGTCTATCAAAGTAAGGTAGGGCTTGAGTGTAAGTTTTATTTTCAATTAATTTCTCAGTGCCTCTATGCAATAATCCAATGTGAGGATCAGCTTTCTCTACTATTTCACCTTCTAGCTCCAAAATAAGCCTAAGGACACCGTGCGCAGCAGGATGTTGAGGTCCGAAATTCAGACTCATTGATTTAGTTTTTTTCATTCTCATCCTTTTTTTTAATCTCTTTTTGATACTTTGTTCCTTCCCAAGGACTATTAAAATCGAAATTTCTGTAGTTTTGTTCTAATTTAACAGGTTCATAAATTACTTTTTTTTCTTTTTCGCTATATCTAACTTCATTAAAACCCGTTAGGGGAAAATCTTTTCTTAAAGGATGTCCTTTAAAGTTATAATCAGTCAATATTCTTCGTAAGTCAGGATGATTGATAAATTTAATTCCATACATATCAAAAACTTCTCGCTCCATCCAATTAGCTGATGGGAAAATTTTTGTTATTGAAGGTATTTTATCATTAACGTCAAATTTTATTGAAACTTTTACTCTTAAATTATTTTCTAAAGACAGCAGAAGATAAACAATTTCAAATCTTTTTTCTTCATTGGGGTAATCAATAGCTGCGATATCTATTAATTGTTTAAACTTTAATCTGTCATCAAATTTTAAGAATTGTATTACTTCTATAAGCTCATTAGGTGAAATTTGAAAAATTAATTCGTGAAAATCTATATTTGAACTAAGTATTTTACTTGAAAGTTCTGAGTTTATAATTTTTTCTGTGCTAATTAAATCATTGGCCATAATTATCTTTTTAAATCTCCTTCTCTTCTTATTTTTTTTTGAAGTTGAAGTATTCCGTACAACAAAGCTTCTGCCGAGGGTGGACATCCTGGAACATAAATATCTACTGGAACAATTTTATCGCATCCTCGAACTACTGAATAAGAATAGTGATAATAACCTCCGCCATTAGCACAACTTCCCATAGATATAACATATCTTGGTTCTGGCATTTGATCGTAAACTTTTCTCAAAGCTGGAGCCATTTTATTAGTTAAAGTTCCAGCAACTATCATCACGTCTGACTGCCTTGGTGAAGCTCTAGGTGCTGCGCCAAATCTTTCTAAATCATATCTAGGCATTGAGGCATGCATCATCTCGACTGCGCAACATGCTAGCCCGAACGTCATCCAATGCAAAGACCCTGTTCTTGCCCAATTAATTAAATTGTTTGTTGATGTTGTTATGAAACCTTTCTCAGCAAAATCTTTTGCAATTTGTTTAAATTCTTCTGGAACTTGTTCTAATCTTTTATCGCTATCTAACATTCCTATTCCCATTCCAACGCTCCTTTTTTCCACTCATAGATAAATCCGATAGTTAAAACTGCTAAAAATATCATCATAGACCAGAAACCGAATACTCCAATTTTGCCCAAAGTAATCGCCCAAGGGAATAAAAAGGCGATTTCTAAATCAAAGATTATGAATAATATTGCTACTAAATAAAACCTCACATCAA
>MDTG01136015.1_pt1 | contig 20591 bp, 18 predicted proteins | sample 811421 | NCBI WGS metagenome assembly MDTG01 (sample SAMN05326645, study PRJNA326480) | marine metagenome | isolation source: seawater | place: Pacific Ocean: South East | collected 2011
AATCTTAGATGGATTATCACTAAATCCATCTGAATCAATAATAGTTAGAGGAACATTAATTTTTTTTAGAGAACTAGATAAATGTTTTAGATTACTAATAATAAATTCAATCTTACAGTTGGCCTCGTTATGAATTTTGATTTGATCTTTTGAGAATATATAAACACAGCTAACTTCATCTGAGGCAACACAAGCACTCCTCAAGGCAGGATTATCATCCATGCGTAAATCATTTCTTAACCAAACTAAACTTTTCATATATTTAAATTTTGACGTTTGAAAAAACTACATCTACTTGAAAATTCTCTCTTCTATTGAAGATTTTTGCAGCTCCTCCAGATGATTCTACTAAGGCGGCACCTGCAAGTACATCCCATAAATAAATGCCCTTTTCTTCATATTGCTCTACCTTACCTGAGGCAACATAGCATGCAGACATTGCAGCGGAGCCCATCATTCTAATTTTTTGCCACTCTTTCATGTCGTTTATCATATTATTTAAGGTCTCTTTAGAATAGTCGGTTTTATGAGGCAGTCCTGTTATAAGCACACTTTCATTTTTATGATTTTTTTTTGATACTCTAATGATTTGATCATTCATTGTTGATTTCATGCTAGATTTATCACCCACATACATATGATCATTATTGAAATCATATATAACTCCAAGTATCGGATCCATATCCCTGATTAATCCTATTGAAACACAGCAGAAAGGAATACCTCTATTATAGTTTGCTGTTCCATCTAATGGATCAATAACCCAAAAAGTATCACCCAAGTTTTGTTTGGACTTTCCAGTTTCTTCAGCCAAGATTGGAAAAGGAGAATCAGTTGAGATTATTGATTTTATTATCATCTCAGATTCAATATCGGCCTGTAACTTAATATCTTTTGAATCTTTATTTAGTCTAATATTAAACTTTTCTCTGCTATTTAGCAGAAGATATCCAGCCTGCAAAGCAGCTTTTTTTGCAGTCTTTATTTCATTGCTGAGATCTTTCAAGTGCGTTAACCCTTATAGGATACTTTATATATTACGTTATGCTTATCATCAGAAATGAGCATTGAACCATCACTCATAATAAATGGTGCAACTGGTCTACCCCATGCAATTTCATTAGAAAGCCAACCGGTTATGAAATCTTCTTGATATACATAATCCCCATTACTATCTAGTTTAACAAATACAACTTTATAACCAGACTTTCCATTATATTTGTTCCAAGATCCATGCAAAGCTACAAAAATACTATTTCTGTATTTTGTTGGGAATTTATCGCCATCATAAAAAGTAATACCAAGAGGCGCTACATGCGGACCCAATTCAGCTATTGGATCGACAAATTCTCTTTCAACTGAAGGAATAAGATATCCAAATTCTGGATCAATAACATTTTTTGCATGCTTATATGGATAACCATAAAAGCTTCCCTCTTTATTGATAACATTTAATTCGCATGATGGGCTATCATCTCCAAGCCAATCTCTTCCGTTATCTGAGAAATAGAGTTTTTTTGAAATGGGATGCCAATCAAAACCAACACTATTCCTTACACCATCTGCAACTGTAATCAATTCACCATCAACATATTTATGTATTGCTGCAAATCTACTATCTTTCGTCTGTGGTTCAATACAAATATTGCATGGAACACCTACGGGAATATATAAATTACCATCGGGCCCAAAATCAATATATTTGAAGCCATGCCATGTTTCTGAGGGCAAATTATTCGTATAAATACTTTTTTGTGCCGTTGAAATTGGATTTGAATTAAGCCAATTATCTATATCCTCTATGATCCAAACTGTGTCTATCTCAGCAAAATATAAATCTCCCTTGTGATACGTAACTCCAGTAGGATTTTGAAGTTTGTCAGCTACAATAATTTTTTTGTCAGACAGTCCATCATTATTAATATCTATTAATGCAATAATTTCGTCTCCATTTTTTGATCCGACAATAATATGCCCACTTGTCGTTTCAGTAATCTGTCTTGGTGAATCGAGACTTTCTGCAAATATTTCAATGATAAAGTTCTTTGGTAAATTTAATTGATCTATATCTTGAGAATGAATTGAAAAGGTTGATATTAAAAATAATGTGAATAGTGTTTTTTGAATCATAATTGTTATGCCCTGTAAATTAAATATAATATGCTAAGTGTATTATAAAATAAGTTTATGCCAGATACCTTAGCCCTTACAATTTTACTATTAGCTTTTTTTGCTTCAATTACTTTTAATGGTTTTTTTAGAAATATAGCAACAAAAAATAACTTTTTAATTGATATACCCAACAAAAGTAGAAAATTTCATTTTAGAGCTACTCCTTTGACAGGTGGCTTAGGTATCTTTTTTGGAATAATAATTTCAGGCATATTACTAACAGGAATATCAGATGCAAACTATTCTCTAGATTTAAGTAATAATGGTATTTTTGAAGAAAGTGAGTTCAGTAAGAGATCGATATCAAAAAATTTTGAAGTAAATAATCAAGAATATGAGTTATCACTTAATAAAAAAAATAATACTGCCATTGATGTTGAAATTAATACAGATTTGAGCAAGGACACTGTAAAAATTGAGTCTTTATCAAATAATAAATTTAAAGCTACTTTGCCAGGTGGAGAAGAAAAATTCTATATAATTGATGCTGACAATGTCATCGAACTCTCAAAATCAAACGAAGAACTTGAAATATTTACTCCTCAAAGTACTGATAAAATAAATTTAAATAATTTTTCAATATCACTGTATATATGTGCTCTATTCATAATGATTTTTATGATTTTTGATGATATGTATGGTCTAAAGGCCCTAAACAGGATAATTTTTCAATGTTTGATAGCTGTCTTAATGATAATTATGAGTGGTGAATATCTTTTTCAAGTTGGAAATCTTTTTGGCTTTGGAGAAATTAATCTTGGTATTCTGTCTATCCCGTTCACAATTTTTTGCGTTGTAGGATTAATGAATGCATTTAATATGATAGATGGTTTAAATGGTATCTGCGCATCTCTAGCCTTAGTTCCGATTATGTTTGTAACATTTTTAGGAAATTTTTCATATGGGCTCTTAGTTCCAATTGGTGCAATACTTGGATTTTTGGCATATAACCTTGGATATCTTGGAAAGAAGAGAGGGGTCTTCTTGGGGGATAGTGGTTCTAATATGCTTGGATTTGCTGTAGCGTTTATATGTATAGAGTATAGTCAAAATATTAACCACATGAGCTATATGAATCCTGTTACAGCTTTATGGCTTGTTGGATTGCCTCTTATAGATTGCATAGCAGTTATGGTCTCTAGGGCTCTTAAAGGAGTTATGCCTTTCAGACCAGGAAGAGATCATTTTCATCATCGATTATTAGACTATGGGACGAAACCAAAAAAAATACTAAGGATATTTATATTGATATCAATCGTTATGGCTGTGATTGGGTTATTGTTTGAGATATATTTTCCAAATAGAGAATATATATCCTTCTATGCATTTCTAACATTATCTTTAGTGTATTATTTTGTAAGTAAAAAAAATATTTTAGAACATGTTTAATTTTTTTAAGAGAAAAAAAGAAAAAAAAGTGCTAAATCAATCCACATTTGATATCGAGCTAACTGCTGCAGTTTTAGCATACGAAATAGCTAGAATTGATGGAAGTGTAAGTGAGTCTGAGCTTGAAATATTAATGGAAGAAATAAAAAAAATTTCAACTAAAGTTAACAAAGATTATTCTGAAATATTTAAATTAATTGAAATTTATTCGAAAGATAGTATCTCATTTTATGATTTTGTTGAGGATATAAATCAAAATTATTCAAAAGAGAATAAATTACAGTTATTAGAAATTATGTGGAGAATTGCATACGCAGATGGAAAACTAGAAGTTGATGAAGAAAGACTTATTAGAAGACTAGCAGACTTGATCAAAATTAAAGATATTGATGTTCTTAAACTCAAAGATATATCTAAAAATTAATATTCTATAAAACTCGCGTTATCCTTCAAAAATTTCTCAGAAGAAGTTCTTTCGCAATTATAGGGATATTTATCAATTAGCTCATCATAAAGATCATCGCCAACAAATGTAAACATTTGCAGCAGAACTACACATTTTTCAAGCTCAGTAAGATATCTATTATCAGCTAAATCCAATACCAGTGATTCAAAAGATATGTCATCATGAGACATTCTTAGATTTTTTCTATTGTCTAAAATTATAAAATTTGAATTATTTTTTTCTGAAACATATGAGTCCCAAACAATTGAATTAGTTGAACTGCCAGGGATCCCTGTTTTTGCAAAGTTTGTCCAAAATTGCATCATATTTTTTGATAAAAATCTTTTTGAAACACTTGGAGGATATATTAGATCTGACAATGGATAACCACCTACTAAATCAGTATTTCCTGTGAGTAATGGAATTTCTGTTGCATGTGCTGCCCCAATTAATTTTTTGAAGTCGGCTACAATCAATCTCCTATGATCATCCCAATCATACCTATAAGCATAAAGATTTTTGTTGCCTGCATTAGCTAATGAATTTAATGGTTGATTAACGCCTCTTATCTTCCAGGCAGAACTTCTATAATAATTAAATGCCTCAAAAGCACTTTCGTTAGTCAATTTAACTTTGGGAATATTTAATAGAGATCCTAAAATTGAATAATCTAGATCAACAAAATATTGTGCAGTAGCTAACCAAAGTTTTACTTCGTCACGATTTGATCCAGCAATAGTTGGTACAATATTTAGATGCTCTTTGTTTGTAAGGGCGCTTCTAAGTCCAATTTTAGGAATTGCAATTCCATCAGATGTTAAAAGAGGTATCTGCTCATATGTTTTTCTTTCTGAATAATATTTAAAAAAATCTTCAGAGGACATTGATTTCAGAATATCTCTTGTTTTTTTTATATTTTTCGAATCATCCTGAATGTAATTCTTCATAATTTTTTCAACAACTTTTGAGCTAGTGTACTCAGAAGTAGAAGATGTATTATTCTGTTTATAGGCATCTTGAGGAGTGATTGATGTTGTGTAGCCTGACATTGTTATTGCTTTGTGAAAAAGTCCTTTAGCTTTTTTAGATACTAAAAGGGATAGAACGTTATGACCACCAGCAGATTCTCCAAAAATAGTTACATTATTTGGATCTCCGCCAAATTTTGAAATGTTTTCCTTGACCCATTCTAAAGCCATAATTATATCTAGAGTTCCAAAATTTGACGATTTATCATCTCCATTTTGAAAATCTTGAATTGCAGGGTGTGTAAACCAGCCAAATGGCCCAAGTCTATAATTAATTCTTACGACTATGACATCATGCTTTGAAACCATTTTTGAAAAATTATATAAATCTTTCAGGCCAGATGTATTCCCTCCTCCATGTATCCAAACCATTACGGATAAATTTTTGTCAATTTTTTTTGGAGTAAAAATATCCAAATACAAACAATTTTCTGAACCAGTGTAGAACTCATCACCATTGGCTCCGCCTAAATTTGATGGTCTTTGAATGCAGTGATTATCTTCTTTTGGCATTATCTCTTGAGATGAAATAAGCTTTCTAGGAGCCTTCCATCTCAACTCACCTACAGGTGGCTGTGCATATGGAATGTCTTCAAAAAATATTACTCTATTAGATTTAGTGCCTTCCACTGTTCCAGAAGATGTTGAAATACTATATTTTTCATTAATCGCAAATGTTTGTGCAGAAAAAATATAAATTAAAAATATTAAAATAAATTTCATTTTTGTATTTTGGTATTAGTTATATAAAATGTGATTCAGTAAAATTATATATGATTTTTCGGGATGTAGCGCAGTCTGGTAGCGCACTACACTGGGGGTGTAGTGGTCGTCGGTTCAAATCCGGCCATCCCGACCAAAAATATGTGTTTTTTTAATATATATTTAAAAAAATTGTTAATTTTTTGTATATATACTTAAAAAACACGTATATAATTGGCAATCTGCAGAAATGGTTGTATTATTGTAGATGTAGAACAGCCTTTTAAAATAGAGGAGTTATTAATTATGGCTAAATATATTAAATCAAAATTTAAAGTTTTATGGGGTACGATATTTGCATTCTTTTATGGATTTTTTGTAAATGACGTAATCGCACAGGAATCTGATTCTTCTGAGGAAGCTGAAGATCAGAAATCTGAAAGTAAACAGTTAAGTCCAGGTGCTATTGCTGCTGCTGTTGCAGCTGCTGCCGCTTTGATTGCCGCTGATGACGGAGATGGTGGGACACCACCACAAGCTCCGGCTCCAACACCGGCACCAACACCGGCTCCAACACCGGCTCCAACGCCTGCACCAGCTCCAAGTACTGGACCAAGCACTGGCGAGAGCACAGGTGAATCTACTGGTGAAAGCACTGGTGAAAGCACTGGTGAATCTACTGGTGAATCTACTGGTGAAAGCACAGGTGAAAGCACAGGTGAGAGCACTGGTGAATCTACTGGAGAAAGCACTGGTGAATCTACTGGTGAAGCTACTGGTGAAAGCACAGGTGAGAGTACAGGTGAATCTACTGGTGAATCTACTGGTGAAAGCACAGGTGAAAGCACAGGTGAGAGTACCGGTGCTAGTACTGGCGAAAATACTGGAGAGAATACAGGTGAGAACACTGGTGAAAATACCGGTGAAAACGCTTCGTAATATTATTTAATAACTTCTAAAAAATAGCGGCATTTGCCGCTATTTTTTTATTCAAAGAATAGATGTCCTTGCCAATCGTCACTAAACTCAAGTTGATTTGTATTAAACATTGAACCAGTTAAACTTTTTCCAAATTTAACCTTTTGACCACCATCTCTTGTGAGTGGTCTTAACCTGTAATCTATTCTCCTGCCTGAATATTTTCCGCCAGATAGCAGATCAAATGGAATCCTCCAATAAAAACCCTTATCAAAGCTTCCTTCACCAAATAACTCAAAAGGAACATCTGTTAACGTGACCCATACTCCAGCTGAAAATCCAGATGGCGTTTCTCTTGATAAATCAAGAGTGCATCCGTCATCTTTTGCGAGATAGCGACCACAACTTATATCAGCTGATATACCATTCCATAATTCATAATTAAAGCTAATGTGTCCTGTTGAGACTTGATAATCTAAAAAATCAAGTTTTTGATCAAATGCTCTTTTTCTGACTTCAAATAAATTAAATGCAATGTGATATCTTTTATCAAAAGGCTTATATAGCATTTCAATTCCCACTCCTCCGTACATAGATTCAAAAATTCCTGCAGCTATATGAGCATATATTTCTTTTCGTGGTGACCAGAGATAGTCAAGTTGTAATTGAGCAATATGTTGATCAGCGCCTTTCAGGTACTGCACAATATCTGACCTAACATGGGGTAAATCTGATTGAGGTCCTGAAATAGAATCTCTGAAGTTATTTGTTATTTTGAAACCGAGATCTGAAGTTAAAATTAAGTTTCTTTTAAACAAAATTTGATTTACCTGCTTTACAGCTAAACCTCTTGAGAAAAATCTCTCAGGTGCTCCAATATGGGTTAAAAAAACAGGGCTTCTCGAAGTAAATACCATTGGTAACGGAAGATAGGGTCTATACTCATGTTCTAGAGATTTTTCTTTATCGCCCGGAGCAATATCAGTGTATTCTTTTAGTATTTCTATTATTTGGTTTTCATTATTGACCTGATTAGCAAGGTAACTAACTTTGTTAAGTTCTACACCCTCATTCATATGAGTTACATTTATTGTATGGACATCAACTTTATGATTATCAATAACATCTTTTACTATAGAGGCCGCATATGAAGATGATCTGATATGATTCATGTGACCTTCAGCCATTATGACAACATCAACATTTTCATCCTCTAAGTGCGCAGTCTGAAGCCATAATTTCTCTGTATTTAAGTTTCTCAAAAGATCAACATAGAAAGTTCTTCTATCAGATGATCTCCTTTCTTCCCAAGGTAAATCAGTGTTCTCAGATGAATCACTAATTGTTGGTTTAAATTTTGTTTTTTTTACTCCATCTCCTTTAAAAGTGCCCCCCAATGAGAAGCCAAAACTAAATGTGTTACCTTTAACAAAAGAACTTTGTAAAGTTAAATATTGATTTACTCTGTATGTTAGACCGATATTTAAAGAAGATTCTTTTTGTCTTATATTAAACAAGGCATCCTTTCTTCCTCCAGCTGAAAAATCAAAATAATCGAATGGATCATATTCCATTTTTAAAACCAAACCTCTTAAGTTTGGTATTACCCATTCGATTCCACCAAAAAATCCAACATCTCCCCTAAACCACTGATCATAAGATGCAGCTCCACCAAATTGATAATTATCAGAAATTTCTGGTCTATAGTTTAGTCTCTCAGCTATAAAATTTAGTGGATTCTCAAAAGAATTTTCTGCTGCAAATTTACCCCAACCCATTCCTGCTGAATATCTAAAATTATCAAAGTTCTTACTAGCAACAATATATTCTTTAGTAAAATATCCGGTTCCCGCAAAATCATCCATACCTATCGCAATATTTGGAAAAAATTGATTTTTTGGTCTATATAGTGCTTTAACATTAAATCCTTTATCGAGGTAGTCTCCTCGTTGAAAAGTACCCTCCCAGATCAGATCCCTAGGCCTATAATAGAAATAGCTTGCTTCTAGCCAATTAAACGGACTAGCTGTCATTGTCCCAAACTTCCACATATCATTTAGGTTAGTTGTAAGGTGAACAGATCCCTCATCAAAGATATTAGCTGTTGGAGTATGAATTAAGCCGGTTTGACCAAATGAATTATAAGAAAGATTAGAAAAGTCTAAATTTTTATAACTATAACTTAACAGTGAAGATGAAAAAAATATTAAAAAAAAAATTTCATCTTAGTTATTGTTAATTGATGCTACTGAGGCAATGCTTAACGCTAAGCTGCTCACAATAGGAGCCCAAATTGCAGCTGTTTGGACCGGATTTGCAAGTTGTGCAGAGCGAGGTACATAAATAATTGATCCTGGAAATATTTTTATGTTCTGTTTGCCCAAAGATCTCACAAAAGAAAGTCTTGAATTATCAAGTGATATGCTTTCTGTTTGACCATTTGGATGAACGACAAAAATAGTCTTCTCATCAGCAGAAACTAATAAGCCTCCTGAACCTTCAATATAGTAATCTAGCTTTTGATTTGGTTCATATCTTACTGCACCTTGGTTATTAACCTCTCCATAAATATATACTTGTTGAGTAAGAAGCGGGATTATGATCTCATCTCCATCTTCAAGAACAGTATCAAGATCAGGTTTTGCATTAAGAACATCTAAATCAAACTCTGCAATTACCCTTCCAACATCTTCTACATTTCTAAGTTCCTTTAAAATGAATGCCAGGTCTTTATTGCCTGTGCCTATCGATGCACCAGCAAGTCCAGTATTATCTATTAAATTTCGAAGAAATTTATCATAAAGTTTTTCTCTTGCGATTTTATTAATCTCTATACTTCTAGCATTATTCAAAAAGCCGCCAAAAGGATATGCGTATTTCTCATAACCTCCAGCTCTTTCAAGAAGATCTTTTAAAGTATCGCCATCAACAATTTTGTACTTACCAGGAATTTTTACAGCACCACTTATATCTACAGATCCATACTTGTATTCTCTTATTATTAACGAGTCATTATTAAGGGCTTTAAAACTATCAAGTTCATCAAATTTAAGCGAGAGAATTTCAACATTATTTTTTTTAAGCCTTTGAAGTTGAATAAATTCTAGATCCGCATCAGAAGAAATACCGTTTGCAAAAGTGATAAGATCTTTTAGAGTCTCGCCATCTTTTAATTCATATAAAAATGGTCTGTTCACACCAGATAAAACGTTTACTATATTTTGTGAAGGTCCAACTAGAATACTATCTCCACTCCTAAGCCTAGTATTAACATTATATTTACCTAAGATTATGAGCTCATATACATCAAGTGTTTCAATCACTTCGTTATTTCTTATGAGCCTGATATCTCTGTAGCTACCAGAATCATCAATACCACCAGCCATAGTAATAGCGTGCAATATATTAGAATTACCACTCAATGTATAAACTCCTGGATTGAAAGCATTTCCAGTAATTAAAACTTGAATGTCTCTAATATTGCTTAAGGTTGTAAATGCTTGAGTTCCGATATATGCACTATTAACTCTTGCTTTTATCAATTCATTTGCATCACTTAAATTTAATCCGGCAATATTGACTTTTCCTATGCCAGTAATATTAATTGATCCATCTCTCATTACAGGAAATTCCTCTATGAATTCCTCTTGACCAAAAAGCTGAATTTCTAGGACATCACCATAATCGAGAATATATGAATCATCTAAGTTTGGCTCATTAATCGGCATAAACGAAGACTGAATTGTATCGAAGAATTTTTTTCCAAAAACATCATCAGAGTAATCGTAATCCTCAATATACTCATCTTCTTCTTCATTATCTCCATCTTTTTTCATTTTTTTATCTAATTCAACTGATGCTCTTCGATAAACAGGTTCTTCAATCTTTTCTGTTTGCTCCATTTTGTCACGAACATCATCACGCACGTCTTCAGGAAGAGTTTCTAAAAATAACTCATTCACTTCTTGTGCATTTAAAGTAAATGAGAAAGATAGAATAAAAAATAATTTTTTATGAATTTTCATTGATTAATTAATTGAATTTTTTGTAATATTTGATGCTTTAAAATTGAGCTTATTCATACGCTGTATTATATATGATTCTTTTGTCTTTGGGTTTCTTCCAATCCTTTGTGGAGATCTCTTATACTCAAATGTACCAAATCCACTTAATTTAATTTTTTTAGTTTTAACATTAAATTTTATTTCATTAAGGAAAAATTCAAGGATCTTCTCACTGTCTTGTAATGACAAATTTGTGTCTGAGCTGATATTTTTACATATATATTTTTTATTGGTCATAATTAATTTAATCCTGGGACAGAAACCTTTTTAAGGGAAACAGCCATTGTGATTATATCATTAATTATATTGTTAACCTCTTCCTCTTTCATTGTTTGACTATGAGATTGAAAAATAAATCTAAATCCAATCTTAATTTCATTTTTTTCTTCATTTTTAAAATAATCGAAAACAAATACATCATTTAGGTCTTTATGTTCAAATGAGAGCATATATTTTTCAAGAATCTCTAATTGCGAAAAATCTCGAACAGAAAATGACAAATCTCTTATAGAAGATGGGTATTCAGAGATTGGTTTATAAATATTATATTTTTTAGGTTTTAATGATTGAGGCTGATATTTTAGAATTAACTTTGAAATAGTATCTATATCTAGTTCGATATAGAAAATCTTATTTTTATTTTTTGTATTTAAATTTTCTCGAGAGATCTCCACAGTATTTTTATTTAAATAAGGGATATATTCATTAAATGTTTTTATGAGGTACTCTTTATCTATACTTTTAGAAAAATCTTTGTAATTTTTATCAACCCTTCCACTGCAAATTATTCCAATTTTTCTTTTGAATTGAAATTCTTTATTGTCTTTATCAAAATTATAAATATCTGATACTTCGAATAATTTTACTGAATCTTTTTGTCTTCTTTCGTTATAAAGTAAATTATTTATTAAGGATTCTTTTAAGCTGTTTCTTAAATATTGCCGATTGGAATCAAGTGGATTATCCAATTTAATAAGTCTGTCATTTTTCGAACCAGAAACAAAAGGATTGTTAATTACTTCATAAAAACCATTGTCAACAAGCAGTCCAATAAGTGAAGATTCTATTTTGGGGATATCACAAGACTTTTCACTAAAAATTTTAAGTTTTTTTAGCTTAATATTATCGTATCCAATTACTCTAGCAATTTCTTCAGCAATATCATTGTTATTTTGTACATCATTCCTAAACGAGGGGATAATCAATTTGTCATTAGAATATTTAAATCCTAATTTGACTAAAATATCAGAAATTAATTTATCCGAAATATCTGTTCCAAGAATCTTATTAATTTTGTTATTGTCTATTTGTAAAAATTTGTTTAATGAATCCTCATAGGTTTCTGAAAAAAACTGAACTGTTTTTATTACAGCATATTCCTCTACTAAACTTACAAATCTTCTTAAAACATCTTCATGGCAATCATAGTCAACTCCTCTTTCAAATTTATACGCTGCCTCAGAATTCAAATCATATTTCACAGATTTTCCAGCAATGATTTCAGGGTTAAAATATGCGCACTCTACTAGGACAGATCTTGTTTTATCTGAGCATGCTGTAGACTCATCACCCATAACTCCTGCTAAATTAATAACTTTTTCACCACAACTAAACACAGCATTTTTGCTCTCTAACTTTATTTTTTTGCCAAGTAGTGTTTTAAATTCTTGTTCATGAGAAATTTCTTTGAAAATTAATTCATTTTCAATGCAATTTAAATCATAACAGTGCGTGGGTTGTCCGGTCTCATATGCGATGTAGTTCGATATATCAGTAAAAAAATTATTCTTTTTTATATCTAAATCATTGAAAAATCTCTTGAGCTTACCTTTATAAGGCAAAATATTTTCATCTATTTCAAGTTTAAGGAATGATATTTTTTTACATCCATCAATAAATTGATTTTTAAAATTTAATTCCAAATTGTCTAGTTTTTTTGAAAATATTGTTTCGTCGTTTTTTATATTATAAAAAACTGATAAGTCTCTCAATATTCCATTTACAGAAAGGCAATCACCCCTATTAGGTGTAATCTCTATATCAAAGATTTCTTCTTGAATTTCGTGTTCATGCCCAAGCTGGAATAATTTTTCAGATATTTCCTCTATTTTTGGTTGGCCAATAATTCTTTCAGAAATATCCTTAAATAAAATTTTCATTTAAATTGGCCTAAAAAATTCAAATTTGATTTATAAAAATCTCTAATATCATGAACTTCGTGAAGAAGCATAGCAATTCTTTCAATTCCAAGACCAAAAGCTAAACCACTGAATTTATTTGAATTTATTTCACAGTTTTCTAAGACAACTGGATTAACAATACCGCAACCTAAAATTTCAAGCCAACTGCCATTCTTAGACAATATATCAACTTCTGCGGATGGTTCTGTAAATGGAAAATATGAAGGTCTAAATCTTAATTCAATATCTTTACCAAATAATTCAAATACGATTTCATATATTAGGCTTTTTAACTTTGCAAAAGTGACATCTTCGTCAACGTAAATTCCTTCAACTTGATGAAACATTGGAAGATGAGTGGCATCATCGTCTTTTCTGAAAACTTTACCACCTGATATTAATGCTAATGGAGGTTGTTTCTTTAGCATTCCTCTTATTTGAACGGGTGATGTATGTGTTCTTAATACATGTGACTTATTTTCTAAATAAAAAGTATCATGCATTTGCCTTGCTGGATGAGATTTTTTAATGTTCAACATATCAAAGTTATATTTTTCTGATTCGATCTCGGGACCATAAATAGTATCGAATCCAATAGATTCAAGAAATTTTATTATGTTATCTTTTGTGGTATTTATTGGATGATAGGCGCCAAGTTCGTTTATAAGAATTGGCTCAATAACGTCTTTTGAATTTGACACTTTGCAAAATTTTAACTTATTGCTGTTTTCACTACTTTTTCAAAAGTTGAAGGGTCATTAACAGCTATATCAGATAAAATTTTTCTATCAAGCTGAATATTGCTTTTAGACAATCCATTGATCAATTTTGAATATGGAACATCTATTGTTCTTGATGCAGCATTAATTCTTGCAATCCAAAGAGATCTAAAAGATCTTTTTTTATTTTTTCTATCCCTATATGCATATTGCAGTGCTTTAATATGGGATTGTTTCGCAGTTTTGTATAGTCTACTCCTGGCTCCATAGTGTCCTTTTGTAGATTTGAGAACCTTCTTGTGCCTAGATTTAGCCGTAACTGATTTAGTAACTCTTGCCATAACTTTTATTTAATTAATTTAGATATAACCTTTAAATTTGCACCTTTTACAGTTTCAAGACCCCTGTTATGTCTCTTTCTTTTTGTAGATTGTTTGGAAAGAATATGATTTCTATTTGCACTTCTTCTTTTAAGAGAATTTCCAGTTTTTTTGAAACGCTTAGCAGCTCCTGAATGTGTTTTAATCTTATAACCCATAACTTTACAATTTTACTTTCTTTTTAAAGGAGATAAAACCATTAGTAACTGTCTGCCCTCCAGTGAGGGTTCATGATCAACTTGAGAGATATCACTTAGCTCATTCTTAATATTGTTTAATAAATTAAGACCCATGTCACTATTAAGTATTTCTCTTCCTCTAAATCGGACGCTTATTTTAGTCTTATCTCCCTCAAGAATAAAGCTTTTTATTTTTTTTAGTTTAATATCAAAATCTCCTTTATCTGTAGATGGTCTAAACTTAATCTCTTTTACAGAAGTTCTTCTGGTCTTTGACTTTGAAGAAGTCAAATTTTTTTTCTTTTCAAAAAGAAACTTACCATAATCAAGTAACTTACAAATTACTGGAGAAGAATCAGATGGAGAAACTTGTACCAAATCAAGAGATTGTTTTTTTGCTAATTCAATAGCATCATCAATACCAATTATTCCTTTTTTTGATCCATCGGAGTTAATAAGTAATACTTCAGAAGCTCTTATATCTGAATTTATTGGATTAAAATTTTTTTTGGATGTAGCTATGAGATATACCTAAATGAAATTTTGCAAAAGAGTTGCTATTTAATGTATTGATAATTAATTTTCATTAGAGTCATTATACAAATTTTTTTACGAACATGAAAACTATATCCTAATTAGTAATTTTTTCTACTTCAAAGTAATCCGTAACTGAATTAAATATGCCAGAAACATGCTCTCCATTCGATGGCGCAAATTTTTTGATATCTTCAGAAAAGTAGGCGAAACCCTTGCTTTGATGTTCACCATTTTTAATTGCAACAAAAGTTGTATGATCTATAAGAGAATTTTGTTTTTCAAAAATGTTTATCTTTGTATCCGATTTAATTTCCTTAGGATATGTCAAAACAACAAATAAGTTATTGCCTCTATTATCTATCTCTTCAAATAATTTGATTTCACTATCAACATAAATTTCTTTAAGTATGTTCTCAGAAAATCTAGCCTCTTCATCAGATTCAAACGTTATTAAAAAATCTCTTGTCATTCTTGGAAAAACTTCTTTATAAGGTATTCTGAGTTGATTTAGAAAATCTTTGTGATCTCTTAATCGGTAGTAAAACTTCAGCTCATCAAAAGGTTTTTGTGATAAGCCTGTTGCAATTATTACTTCAGTATTTTTATCTTTGTTTGAAAAAATGTCTTGAAGGATTTTGTCATAAACAAATAACATTTCCAAGAAAGGATCTTCATCTGGTTTTAAATACCAATCAGGATTTATTAAATTTTCATTTGTAACAAAAGGTGAATTATAAAAATAATGATGTTGAATATGGGCTCCAGCATTAAGGAAAATTACAGCAAAGTCCGGTTTATTCTTTTTTATTAATGTCTTGTGAAATTCATATAGCAACATGTCAAGGAACAATGCTTTTTTCCATGACTTTTTGATGGAAGATATAGCATATAGAAAAAGAGAAAATATTCTTAATGGATTGATTAAACTAACGATAGAGATTAACAAATTAAAAATTGTCGAAAAAGTAAGCTTTGATTTAGAGTTATCGTTTACTGCTTGAGAAATCGCTGAAGTCAAAGCTTTACTAATAAAACTGCTGTCACTTGGAGTCTGTGTCCATGGGTCGGGTATAAAATATGCTGGATTTGAAAGCTTGTTGCTAGCATTCATTGGACTTATTGCTCCCACTTTATATCCATTTTTTTCTAAAATTTCAAAAAATTGTTCGTCATTGGAATTTACAAAATCGCCAAGTCTAAAAATTTTGTGCTCATTGAACTTTTTTCCAGTGTGTACTGAAGGCCATTGAATCCAAGGCTCAAGTTTGTCATATTCAGATTCAGATGATGTTTCTTTAAACCCGTCATTTATGATTTTTTCAAAGCCAGGCAAATTTGTTCCACTTTCTACATATTTCTTTACAATATCAAAATTTATTTCATTTAACTCTACAAGAATAAGTCTTTTTTTTGTCATATTTTTACACCGCAAAAATTCAAAATCTTTGATGATTCCTCAATCATATTAGAAAGTTCGATATTTTGAAATTCTTTATGTTTTACAAGGATTAATATTAAATCACATTGCATTGCATCCTCAAGTGATGTTAATTCAAATTTACTATGAAAATCAATATTTGGTTCAACGCAAACTACATCCAATCCCTCATCATATAAACTGTTAACAATATCAATTGCTGGAGATTCCCTCAAATCATCAATATCTGGTTTGAATGATAATCCTAAGCACGCAATCTTAGGTTCGATTTTTTTATTTATTCTAATGTCTTCAACCTCAATGATAGTTTTATTTACAATCCATTTTGGTTTAAAGTTGTTTACTTCTCTTGCTGTTTTAATAATATTTGCATTTTCTGGATCATTTGAAACAATAAACCATGGATCTACAGCAATACAATGACCTCCTACTCCTGCGCTAGGCTGGAGAATATCAACCCTAGGATGGTGATTCGCCAAACTTATAAGCTCCCATACATCAATTTCATGCTGATCGCATAATATTGATAACTCATTAGCAAAAGCAATATTCAAATCCCTGAAACTATTTTCAGATAATTTGCACATTTCTGCAGTTTTTGAAGAAGTTTTTACCACTTCACCTTCAATAAATTTTTTGTAAAAATTGGCAACATGCTCTGATGATTGATCATTTATGCCTCCAACTATTCTGTCATTATGAACTAATTCATCAATTATCTTTCCAGGTAGAACTCTCTCTGGACAATATGCAATTGATATTTCATCAATATTTATACCTAGTTCTTCAAATAATTTTGCTATTTTTTCAGTTGTTCCTACCGGCGATGTTGATTCAATAATAACAATGTTTCCTGGTTCTAATAATGAAGAGATAGATCTTGCTGCTTCCATAACATAATCAATATTTGGTGTCGGTATTTCTGAGTCTGATTTAAATGGTGTTGGAACACATATTAGATATATATCAGACTTTTTAGGTTTGGTAGATGCAATAAGACTTTCACTTTCAATTGAAGATCTTACTAATTTTTCTAAGCCAGGTTCGATAATATGAATATTTCCATTATTGACTGTTTCGACAACCTCAGCATTTACATCAACACCGAAAACCATAAAGCCTTTATCAGCTAAAATTGCTGCAGTAGGAAGGCCAATATAGCCCAAACCTAGCACGCTAACTTTTTCTTTATGTTTTACCATTAAAAATTTCCAATTCTTTTCTTAATGCGTTTGTTATCCTAGAGGAAGATTTACCGTCTCCATATGGGTTATGTGCTTGTGACATTTTTTGATATTCGTTTTCGTTTAAAATTAATTTTGTTACTGATTGTTCAATGTTCAATTGATCTGAACCAACTAATTTAACTGTACCAGCCTCGACAGCTTCGGGTCTCTCAGTAACTTCTCTCATGACTAAAACTGGTTTTCCAAAACTAGGAGCTTCTTCTTGTATTCCACCCGAATCAGTCAAGACGATATGACAATTTTTAAGAAGATGGACAAAGTGCTCATATTCCATAGGCTCAATCAAGTTAATGTTTTTTAAGTGTGAGAGATTCTTTTTAACAGGATCTTGAACATTTGGATTTAAGTGCACAGGATATACAAAATTCAATTCTGGAAAATTTTTAGCTAGAGTTGCTAGTGCTTTACAGATATTTATAAAACCATCACCAAAATTTTCTCGTCTATGACCTGTAATAAGAACGTATTTATTTCTTAGCCAATCAAAATTCAGACTTTTTGAAATATCAGATTCTATTGATTTTATGTGCTTATTATTTTTTTTGGTAATCCAAAGCAATGCATCTATAACTGTATTGCCAGTAACATATATTTTATTCTTTGATACTCCTTCATTAATAAGGTTCTTTTCACTTATTTTTGTCGGAGCAAAATGATAATTTGCTACTTTAGAAATCATTTGTCTATTAAACTCTTCAGGATAGGGAGCATAGATATTATAGGTTCTTAATCCTGCCTCAACATGTGCAATTTTTATTTTTTCATAAAATGCTGCAAGGGCAGTTGCAAAAGACGTCGAAGTATCACCATGAACCAAAACTAAATCTGGTTTATTTTTTTTAAACAACTTTCTCATTTCAGCAATAATTGAAATCGTAATGTCTGTTAAATCTTGGCCTGGTTTCATTAAATTTAAATCAAAATCTGGAGTAATTCCAAAAATACTTAAAACTTGATCCAACATTTCCCTGTGTTGTGCAGTTACACATATAGTCACATCAAAGTTTTTTGAATCATTTAAAAGATCATGACAGACTGGTGCCATTTTGATTGCCTCTGGCCTTGTTCCAAATACAACAAATACTTTAAACGGCAAATCAAACTCCTAGAAGAGACATTTATATTTGATAATTATATATCATGAGATAAGGAATAAACTATTTTTAAAAGTGTTGCTTAAATGAATCTTTAAGGGTGTTAAGATAAAATTTTGCATTGTTCTCTCTTATAAATTTATGTTTTAAGATATTTTTATTTTTTTCTGCCATCTCTGGAACAAATGTCAAATTTCTAATTATTTCAAAACTTTCTTTTAACTCATTATATTTACCAACAGGAAAAATTTTTACGCCAGAAAAATCTTTAAATATTTCTTTAGCCTGACCATCAGGAAGTCCAAGAAGAACTTTCCTGCTTGAAGCAAAATATTCAAATATCTTTGTTGGAACTGCTGATGAAAAATTTATACCAATCTGTGCAAATAAAATATCACTTTTCTCTATATGCTCACTCAGAAAAAATGGAGAAATCTTTCCAACAAAATTAATATTTTTTAGATTTGTTTTTCTTGCTAATTTTTTTAAATAGCTTTGTCTAGAGCCATCACCGATTATTGTAACTTCCATGTTATGACTATAGTCATTAGCCAGTTGAATTAAACATTCAAGTTCTTGAGCAATGCCAACGTTACCAATATATGTAAGATTCACCTTTTTTGTCTGTTCTTTTAATTTTATCTTACTTAAAGAATCAAATGTTTGACTGGAAATACCATTTGCTGCAATTATTGGTTCAATACCAGAAAGTTCAAGAACTTGTTTTTTTTCCATATTATTTGTTACAGAAATAATATTAGATTTTTTTATTGCATATTTAAATATTACTGAAAGAATTTTATTGATAAAGACATTAAAAATATTTCCGGAGAAATAATTCCAGACTATATCGCGAATATCTAATGCAATAAAATATGATTTTTTACTAAATAATATTGGTATTAGTAGTAGGACGGATGGCACTGTAACTAATAAAACATCAGGATTGTTTTTTTTAGCATTATTGAATAGCTTAAATGCATGGCTGAGTTCATGATATGCCCTTATAAAATAATTCTTTTTATTAATTTCATTTAAATTAATATTAACTAATTTTAAATTATTATCTTGGGTTAGGAAATTATGATTATCTGATGATGGACAAACAATGGTTACGCTGTTTGCCAAGTTCTCTATCAAAAGTTGTTCAGCAAAAACTTTGACTCTATTTGATGTTGCCTTCCCATCCATGGGAAAAGAAGAAACTATTGTTACTTTCATGAAAATTTTGAATTGTTATCACCACAATTGTATCATTGAAAAATTAAATTATTTCAACATGACACTCGTCCTTTTCAAAAGACACCTCAATACATTGATTCTCTATTAGCTCTCCCATCCTGGAGGAGTGCTTCCAGTTCACAATATTAGCTTTGCCTTTTATAACCTTAAATTTTAATTTTTGGTTTGGAGACTGGAGAATAAAATTAGCATTATCCTCCTTTGAAATCTCTATAAAACTATTCAAAATAAATCTTGAAACAGCAGTTTTATGTTTTCCTTTTACAGTGTCTTTGATAGATATTTTATTATTATCAAATATCCAAACTCTTTTTGGAGTAAGATCATTGAAAATGGAGGAATAGCCATCATGTGAACAGCTGACTTTAAAAAATTTTTCATTTTTTTCAACACTTAGATTTCTTGGTTTTGCTCTTTTGCCTACTCTAAATGATGACCAAACATCTGAAGAATTCTTATTATTTAAATGTATGCAATTATGCGCTTTTGTGGAACGCTCGAATAATCTTCTGTCAGATAATTCATATGTTGAAGTACCTGAATTAATAAAAAATTTTTCATTTTTTGATTCTAATTCAAAAGAAAGTGTATCTGCATGAGAATGAGCCATTAAATAATCTGGTCCAAGATGTGCTACATCCAAGATAATCTTCATATCACCTAAATATACTGCTATATAGCCAGAATCTTTTAATTGCTTTAAAAAAAAAGGTTCGTGATATATTTTATCTATATTTTTGAATCCTAGCTCAGATGCGTAATTACAAATTTCATTGAAATTCGCAGCTATACCATCAGCGGTATCATTAAATAAAGATAATGAATTAGAAAACTTCATATGGTAGAGCCAATTAATC
>MDTG01034135.1_pt1 | contig 20582 bp, 42 predicted proteins | sample 811421 | NCBI WGS metagenome assembly MDTG01 (sample SAMN05326645, study PRJNA326480) | marine metagenome | isolation source: seawater | place: Pacific Ocean: South East | collected 2011
GCTACCCTTTGATTTGTGCATCTGACGGCAGGCAAACGTAGCGTTTAGAACCTCGGCAACTAGGGCTGTCTTGTAAGGCTTTGCAACTTTACGGTCTTGATAGCCATGCAGACCGTCACGGAACTTATCGTGACTGTAACTGATAAGGCGCCAAGACGAGAATGTGGGAGCGGTTCCTCGTATGGACACTAGGTCACCTACCCCATATAGGGGGGTAGAGTTGAAGCAGCCCCACAACTTATCACGGAGCTTAGTGCCCTCCAATCTCTCAAGGCGAGGTAAATGGAGATCAACATCAAGGCCTTGACGATACATCTCTAGCTGCCGTCGTAACTCTGAAGCGCAGCTTTTGTACCATTCAATGTGTCCGCTGTGAGGTCCCTGAGAGTAACGGCTAGACACATAGAATAGGGTCAAGAAGTCAATCCATTTGAGAAACTGCTCATCTTTGGTACGCCACAGTCTATGCCATTCTTTACGCTTTCTTACCTGCTCCTCGTACATTTCAACAGGGAATGCTTCGATTTGCTCCTGACACCATTCAATCTGTCGAGAACTGATTTGTCCTTTCTCAACATACTGGTCGGCGATGCTCCGTAAAACGTGTGCCTTACTAGCCTTGCCAAGACCCTCACAGATCTCAGCAGTTTTTGTGATTTGTTCGATTGTAATGGTCATTTGACCTCCAATGTTTGTTGGTTGTGCCCATAGTGTATCACGCTGCTGAGATCTGTCAAGTCAAAAGATAAACTTTTTTATAGAAAATCTTTATGAAATGCTACCAGAACGCTGTCTGGGTCACGGAATGACCACATTCCTAGGACGATTGTATCACCTGTGCGGTTGCATGTTATCTCAAAGTTATCGCCATAAAACATACTGTAGCTGAAGTTGTGCTGCACTGTCTCGTAGATATGGTCAAATATGATCATAGCTTCCTCAGTGGTTGCTCTATATGGTTTTAGTTTACTAGTCATTTGCGTCCTCCTCGTTGTTAGTGGTTTCAGGGCGACCAAACCCTATTGGTGTTCTATCTTCTTTACTTGGCTTTTTTGATGGTGGCGGGCCAGCCAAGGCCCCAAGCATCGCTGCTGGTATTCCCATCGGTGCTGGTTGGTTGAGGGTAACCATCATACCCATCACTTTCTTTAGCAAGTCATCGCTAACGCTAATGCTAATGTTGATCTCGTTATTTGCTTCCATTGTTTCCTCCATCTTCTGGTTGTTTAGGCATTGTACAAAGGCCATTCTGTATCATACTTGCTGCTGCTCGGCCATAGAAACCTTGCAGCTCCCAAGCGTGTCCTGTATCGATTAGGTATTGCCATGTTGCAATAAACTTGTCCTCTTCTACCTCCACTTCCCCCTCAGCAATCAGAACTGCTTCAGATAGTGTGAGCTTGAAAGGGTTTTTTATTTTTCGCTTCTTACTCATTGTCTCTCCTGTGTTTGGGTGGGTACTAGTAATGTATCACGGCTGTAATGTTTGTCAAGTAAAAAGGTAAAGTTTTTTGTCAACTAGAGATAAGTTCGAGGTTTTTGGGGCGTATCCAAGCGTAACCCCATCCCATAGTGAACCATTGGACTTTTACCAAGCCAGCTATAGACGGCAGCTTTTCCTCGACTACCATACCGATTGCATCGCGGTGGACAACGTGTCTCACTAGTGCGCCCACTTTCATAAAAGCTCCAGTAGAGAAATAACCCACCATTCAGTTTCGCCAGCAAATGTACCAGCGGTCCAATGAACATAAATCATATCATCGTTTACCCCATCACCAACCTGCATAACTAGACCAATCTCTCGTTTACAGGGTAGACATACTATATCTCCTATCTGCATAATAACTCCACCTCGTCGCCATAGATTAGCTCATATTCACCATTACAAAGAAATATGGTAGCCATATCACAAACTAAACCATACACTTCGGCAACAACACCGATACGATCATCGTGTGTGTATCGTACTAAATCACCTACTTGCATAGTAGCTCCACGTTATAGTATTGTAGCCAAGCCCAGTTTTTTGGTTGTTCTGGTGGTGGGTTGGGAATATATACCTGCACAGTATCAGGCAGTGATTTTTTCTTGACATACTTAGTTATCACACCCATTTGGCCTTTTAGATACCAACTGTTTTTTATTATCACTAAGTCTCCTACTTGCATATTACCTCCGTTTTTCTTGGTTACACAAATAATGTATCACGGTGGTAGTATCTGTCAAATAAAAAGTATAAAAAACTAGGCCACCAGTTGCAACTCTTCTCTTCTCATCGAAAGAACAAGATTGAACTTTGGCCAATACACTCTTATGTAAACCGAGTCATAACCAACAACTGTGCCGATGCCCCACTTGTCTCCTACTCGGTTCTTGTGCTCTTTGTCTTGCGCAACTAAATCACCAAGCAATGGTCGTCTTGCATAGGCACGCTGTTTCACATTACCTCCAAATAACTGTCGTGGACATACTTCTCCTCCCCATCACTCCAGAAAACAAGCCAGCAGCCATTCGGCTTATCTGTCTTTTCGATAACAAATCCAATCTGACTTTTGTACATACCTCGGAGGGGCTGTTCTTGCGAGATTAACCAAGGAACCGACCACTTTACTAAAACACCTGCTTTTATTTGCATCACAACCCCCTCTTGTTGTCTAAGACAGTTTCACAAGATGCGACCTTGGTTGCACCACCCTATGCTCGACAGTTGTCTCCATATCCCTGAACCAGTAAACTACCGCACCGCCTTTGGTGACTTTTGTTACGATACCCCAATCTTCAGGCTGACCGTGGAAACGACGGCTACCATAAAAGCAAACAAGATCGCCCTCTTGAAGTATAGCAGCCATCAATCATCACCTATCTTCGTCCACATATACTTCAAATAGCCGTGAGGTACGGTGAAATATACACATCTCCAGCCCATAAATCTAACTGGTAGGTCTGCTCCTTTATGATACGCGGATGGGGGGTCTATCATATACCCCGCTGGGCCTAGAGGTACAGTATCAGGCCCCTCCGCATAAACGTGCAAAGCACCATTCTTATTTTTTATCTCAAATGCTCCGTCGGTTTGGTCAAGTATATGTTTGGTCATAGCTTCCTCGGCTTGTTCCCAAGGTTCTTTTTTGCTGAATGCGAGATTAGCCATTAGCTCTCCTGTGTTAGTCCCTGTGCCCGGGGGAGTAGGGTATTAGTTCATAAGCATACTCTAAGATATGCTGATCTACTTTTGCGTAGAAAACGAGATAGATAAGACCATCAAAGTCATTGTCGTCAACCATGACTTCAGTAACTAGGCCGATGCCTAGGTCAGGGTCAATAACCAGATCACCTATCTCGAACTCCACATCAGGCCTCCGCGACAAGAACTCCGCTCTGCTTGGCTCCCTCAATAAGTAAGAAGATCGCTTCCCAAGCTGGATCTTTTTGATCCTCTGGCAGGTTTTCTATCATTTCCATACTACTAACTAGTAGTTCGGTCAAAGTAAGTCTCTCTACCATCCGCTGGACGGACTTTTGTGCTTTATTCAAGGTTGTATCAGTCATATCAAGCTCCTTTCTTTTTTGGTTCTTCAGTTGCATTTGCTCCAGCGTGAGTGAACGTTACATCGTTCAAGCCACCAGAACGTCGATTATTCCAGCCAGAGTTGGCTCTCCATGCTTTGCCGTAGCGAATAGCATCTTTTTCATCATTGAACCTGACGAAAGAGATTGCGGCCTGCTTTGCAGATCCAGAAACAAAGCCCCTTATTACTGGTGCTGTTTCGGTTCCTAGTTCCTCCACACAATCAGGGCACTCATTGATCTTACCACCAACTCGCTTTTTACGTGGAGTACCTAGTCTAAAGGTATCTCCACAATGAATACATTCTTTGAAGCGGCCCATAACGACCTCCAATGATAGGGTTCATTATTATTGTAACACGATAAAAAAGTCTGTCAAGTATTTTAGGAAACTTTTCTTAGCCAACTGTAATGTATGTCGCGTGTCTGGCCATTGAGCAGAATGACCACATCATTATCGCGACAGTTATCAGGTGCTTCTACGACATACCCGACCACAAACATCGGCATATCAGAGCCAAAAAACAAAGTGGTCTTTACGATTACAAGATCGCCTGTTTGGGGATGGACACCACCGTCAAATCTGTAGGGTGTTGCGTTTTCGTAATGAGTGAATGAAGCCATGTTTCCTCCGTGGTTGTTTATAATGTATCACGTTTACAAAATCTGTCAAGACAAAACTTCTATTTTCCAAAATCTTATATCAAAGTCTGCGATCTTACTACCCTCATACATTAGTTTGTATGAAAACTCACAGTGGTATGGTCTACCAATATAAAGACCCACCATTTTTAGTTGCTCATCACTTGACGTTATCAACACTAAGTCACCTACTTGCATATTACCTCACAAAACTCGTGCGACCACCATCTGGTGCTATTATCATCACATAGCCATACTTCAATATGATGAATGGCTTCGGGCGTAGGGGAAACATACACCACTATACCGATTGAACCACTACTCTTGTGTCGAACTAGGGAACCAAACTCCAGTGAAGATTTAGAGGTTATATTTTTTTTCATAGATTATTATAACACCACAACAACATCTGTCAAGTATTTTTTATATTTTTGTAATCTCTTCCTCAAGGGCCTCGTGATACTCTCCCTCCGCATCTATTATCTCATAGAACATTTCACCGTCCTCTAGAAAGACTGCGCCTGTTATATGCCCTATGCCCTCCTTCCATGTCCACACGCTACCAGTACCATCGTACCCTAGAAGTATCTTATAGAACACCAGATCACCGACAATCATCATAATACCTCCACTGCTTTAGTTGCAAACACGCGCTCAAAACCTTGCTTCCACCACCAGACAGATATTGTCTTATACGCTATAGACACACGTACCACCGTACCGATACCCCAGTCTTGAACGATCTCAGGTTCGTATATTTCATCACTTAGTTTCACTAGGTCGCCAGTTCTAATCATTGTCTCCGTGTCCTACTGGTAGTATATCAAGTTTTTTGAGCTTGTCAATAGCTTTTTTCTTGTTTTCACATTTTTTTTTGTACTCATCGTAAGGTTCAAGTAACCACTGAGCATCGAAGTGCGTTAGGACATCGCGACCACTGGGTGTTTCGACTTCGTATATTAGCATTCCATCGTGCAATAGGTCCATAACTGCAACAACAATCCCAACTTCATCCTTATCACTCAAGAACTCTCCCTTGTAAATCACTAAATCACCAACGCTGTAAGAATGTTTATAGGGGTCGTAGTGGGGCTTCTTCATATAATATATATGATTGCATCTCGCATTTATCGAATAGATAACATAATTTATTGGACTAAAGATCCTTGTCGTCAAAAGCGGTCTTTATTTTCTCAAACAAATCATACTCATCCAAATAATTATTGAAGTCAAAATCTGGTAGGAAATCTAATTCAAAGTTACTAGCCAGAAATTCAATTATCTCATATTCATAGACAACAATGTATGATGAAAGCTCTATGACCCAGCAAAAGTAAAAGGGACCTAGGTCACCATGAAAGTAGTCAGGGAGCCTCTCGTGAAGCACGACACAAGTAAAAGCCCTTTTACTATCAGACACTAAAACTAAATCATTTTTTTCATACCCCACATTTTGCCCTCCTACAAAAAGTGAAACCCCTCAGTGGAGGGGTGGTGGCTAATCAGTCCTCCGGAACCTCCAAGATTTGAATTGTGCCATCTGCAACTAGTTTATCTATTGTCTCTTTTCCCATTATAGAAATCATACCATCCGAGTAATAAATTTCATAATTTGTTCTCCAGTTGAACAAAGGATTTTCTGACCAAGTACCAGCCATTATTTCTCTATAGATGATTCCTATCTTGCCGTTATCATCTATCAAAGTACCGACTTTATATTTGTCGTCCATTGTCTGAGATTTATTTTGCATTCTTTAGAAATTTCCTTATTTCTTTTCCTTCCAAATAACTAATGTCGGCAGCAAGAGCGAGCTGCGTTAGGTACATTGGGAATATGCCTGCCACCAGTTCTGCTTTCACTGCGGATAGGACTCCTACCACCCTACCATCATCATCAAAAAGAACAGATCCACTTGAGCCAGGAAAGGCAAAAACGTTCACAAGAAGTTTGTCTTGGTGATACCCAGAGTAGATCCCCTCCTCAACAAAGAATGTGACCCCAGCAGGATGACCAACATAATACACAGGCTCTCCCACAAGATTTTGTATGGCTTTCCTGTAATAAATTGGCTTAGTGTGCTTTAGTTTTTGTTCAATTCTCAATATAGCGATGTCTGTATTATCGTCACGATAAGCAACGGTTGCTAAAACACCATCCATGCTTCTTTCAACAACTAGTATGCTATCTGCATCATCAATAACGTGTGCTGCCGTCAGGATAAATCTATATTTACCGCTTCTAAAATAGTTACCAGAGCCAAAGCTGAAAGGTTTGCCCTCCTTGAATGCGTGTATCTGCACGGATGATCTTATTGCATTTTTCATACCAACGTTTGAAAATGGATTTACATCCCTGTGGTATGTGTTGGAATACTCAGGTGTATGTGCAAAAGATGTGTTCAGACACAGCACTATAAATAAGAATAAAATTTTTAAGTTCATATTGTTGCCCTCATAAATAACTAGGGCACAAAAATGAAAAAAGCCCGAAGCTGTCGGGCTTACGGGCGGACGTTACTAAGCAAAATTTTGATGGATTGTCTCAAACTAGGTGATACAAGGCGTGGATTTACCTCTTTACATTCCTCTGGAGGGTCAAAAGCAACTGAGCCCTGAGTAGGGTGGGGGACCCTCCTTCGTGGTGGCTGACGGCATACTGTCTTTATTATTTCCGTGTTCGCAGAAGATGCCCTGAGTCTACCGGTAGGGTCGTATATTTTCATAACAACGTTCAACACTTCGTCTGTGAGTTGGATGTGGGTTTTCACAATCCAGTGTTCACTCTCTCTAGAACAGGCTTGGGCATTTTTTTCATAGTCACAATCTTCTTCATATTCATTCGAGCTTTTATCAAATATGAAAGGTTCATAATTATCAACGTTGAAGTAATGATGTGCATATTGTGCAGCTGCACCAGATATGATTGCATTTATAACAGCAGGGCTAAGCCTACCAGTTTTGTCGTCTATTGTTGCGTCATCGATATAGATTTCCTCTGGGGCATCCTCGACAATAATTGTTTCTTTGGCGACTGTTGCTGGTGGTTCTCCTGCTAATGAAAGCAGACTAAGTAATAAAAACATATTATCTCCGTTATTTTTTAGTTAACTGTGTTACTTTGCAGCGTGAAGCGGTCTGTAATTTAGAAGTATAAAACTTCATCAAAAGACCAGTTAGGATTGGTAGCGACTGCTTGTTTCCGTTATTGCTTTTGGCTCTTTGGTTGTTCATTTTTTTTCCCCTTTTTGTAGATCGTGAAAATAACCAACTAAATCATCGTAGCCCCCAACTAACTTTTCAATTCTAGAACCAGTATCTTTTATAAAGATCATCGGCACTGTCCTATGATTGTATTTGGTTTTGTACGCTTCCCAGAGATCTGGGCTACAGTCGATTGTGCAGAACTCAAAGTTCTCCTCACGCTCAATAAGTAGAAGCTTAGCTCGCAAACAGTACGGGCAATTGTTTTTAGCTATGATCTTGAAATATTTCATCCTTTTAGTATGCCCTTTTTATTGTTGACCTTTAGGTATATGGACCTTGCTGATCCTACAACCCTAAGTTGTCTGTTACCTGTTGCTTCTTTTATTTCAACGGTGGAAAATTCTATATGTTCACTTAGGCCAATTCTGCCTGTTTGCTCAACAAGGTGTTGGCTAGGGGAGTGGTCTCTCACACTAACAATCTGGCTAGGGTTTACATAAAACTCAACAAGTCTGTAAGAGTCACCTTGTTTTCTAACCTCTACTAACTCAACAAGCCAATGTGGGTTCACGCCTCTCAACATAAAACTTTATCTCCCTTTCTTTTATCTCATAAAATGTATTACCAACCATAACTTTTTTATAGTTCTTATTCTCCGTAGAACCAACAAACACTCCAATCACTGGCTTTGCTGTAACCTCTGCATTCGAGAATAAGTTATCACTCTCATTCCTTTTTCTCATTAGGTAAGTGCCTTGTGGTATCCATACCAGATCGCCCGTCACGAACATTTCTATCCCCCTCATAGTGTGTCTGCAAGGCATTTAGGATTGCTTGCATCTCAGCTAACGTAGCGTCAGCACTAGCCAAAGAGTGTCTGGCTTCATCGACGATAGTTGTGCTTCTTCCATAATTATTCTTATGCTCCAGTAAAAGATCAAAAGCCTTCTCGGTTTTTTCGGCTGCTTCTCTTATTTTTAGAACAATTCCGCTTGAAATCTCATTCAGTTCTGTATCAACCTCGTCTAGTTCAACAGAATACGCTATTTTTACTCTCACTTTACCTCCAAGATGTATTTTATAATTTTACATACTTGTCAAATACTTTAGCTAAATATACCAGAGTAGATGGACTCTATAATTAGACCAACAACAGCAATGCCAACAGTCCAAGTAAACTTACTTACACCCTCTTTCCACTGCTCTAGGTCACGAAGCCTAGCATAAAGACCTTGGTCAGGATTATATATTGCTTCCTTAATCTTCTTAACGTCCTCAAGCATTTCATCTTGTTTATTCGCCATCTGTTCTATTTGCATAGTGAGACGAACTAGGGCATCTTTCAAGTCTCTTACTTCAACTTCATCCATCTTGGACTCCTCCGATATAAATAGTTCTAGCAATCAACAATAGCATGCGATGTGGTTAGTAATGTACCGGCAGCGGATGCTGCGTTCCGTAAAGCTGACGTTGTAACTTTACAAGGATCAATAATGCCTCGATCATACATATTTACCACTTCTCTTCTCAAGAAATCATAACCATTGTCTCCCTCTTGTTTAGAGACACTAGATACGATTATGTCTGCAGACTCACCAGCATTTGTAGCCATTTGCCTGATAGGTGCCTGACATGCCTGTAGGATAACTGTGGCGCCAATAGCTTGCTCTTCATTGTCTGTATCGACCGTCAGGCCACTTGTCGCACGCAGCAAGGCTACACCCCCACCCGGGAGGGTTCCTAGATCCCTAGCAGCCCTAACGGCTTCCAGAGCATCATCAATACGGTGCTTCTTCTCAATCATTTCGATTTCTGTGGCTGCTCCGACTTTGATAACTGCGACTCCCGAAGCAAGTCGAGTGATACGTTCTTGAAGTCGTTCACACTCAGATAGGTTGTCAGTCTGTTGTATCTCGTTCTTAATCGCTTCAATGCGCGTATCGATCTCCTCACCATTTCCTTTTCCTCCTACGATTGTTGTCCAGCCTTTTAGAACACTGACTCTCTTGCAGCCACCAAAGTGATTTAGTTTTACCTCAGATAAAACAAGACCGTCCTCTCTGGTAATAAATGTTGCACCAATAGTTGCACACAAATCCCTCATGATGTTTCTTCTTTCCTCTCCATACTTTGGAGCTTTGACCGCACAGATCTTCATCGTACCACGGACTGCATTAGCAATAAGTGCTGCAAGTGCTTGACCCTCAAAATCGTTAGCCACGATCAGTAAAGGTCTGTTATCGCGGGCTGCAACTTCAAGTGTCGGCATGACCTGCTCAATGTGCTCAACTTTCTCATCAGTGATTAGGACAAGAGGATTCTCATAGTCAACTTTACCAGCTCTTTCATTATTGATAAACTTGTTAGAAACGTACCCAGAATCAAATCTAAAGCCCTCAATAAGATCAAGAGAGGTAGACATGCTTCGCGCTTCTTCGACGAGAATAGAGCCATCCTTGCCCGCTTTATCAACTGCTGTGGCGATCAGAGTTCCGATAGTACTATCGTTGTTAGCAGAGATGGTTGCAATATGCTTGATGTCCTCAACCGTTTGGATTGGTCTGGACATCTCGGTTAGACGGTCACAAACTGCTTCAACCGCTTTGTCCATACCTCTCTTCATTTCCACAGGGGAGACACCAGATACTAGGTATTGCTGAGCTGTCTTTAGGATGCTACGGGCGAGCACGGTTGCGGTAGTAGTTCCGTCACCAGCAACGTTAACTGATTGTTCAGCTGCTTGTTTGATTACTTGTGCGCCTAAGTTCATAAACGGATCATCAAACGTTATGAACCGGCTTACTGTGACACCATCCTTGGTTATCACAGGTGTGTCTTGTTCCTTGTGGTACAATGCAACATTACGACCTCGGGGTCCCAGGGTCGTAGCCACATTGTTTGCTAAAAGGTCAACTCCCTCAATAATTTTTGAATTAAGGGCCTGACCGTTCTTGTAATGTTTCACTTTTCCTCCAAAGTTATTTTTTCATTATCTCTAATATAACCTCTTGCATGGCTTTGTCAAGTATTTTTGCAAAATTATTTTTATTTTCTGTAATCTCTAATTCTCTCTCGGATGAGTCTTTTTTGATTGTCGCACCAACTAACTTATTAGCAAACTCTTCGAAAGACTTATCGGCTGCATCTAAAGCAGTGAGTGTGTTTGTTCCCTCATCTAGCTCACCTGAACTTGCAAAGGTTCTACAAGATGCTTGAGCTACTTCAAGCTCCTGGAAGAATGATTGGAGATTTGTTAGTATCTGTCTCTTTACATTGTTAATGTTGGACGAAACTGACTTGTAAATCATATCCCTGAATGTTTTTGTTCTTGTCTCCGCAACAAACATTGTCGACAGGAAAGTCCCCTCATTGATAAAGTCACCAAGTCTCAACCTACCATCTTTGGTCAAGTTGCGTCGCCTAAACAAATTTGTTCTCCCAACATCACCAGACCTAACAACTTTCCTAACATCAAACGATGCATCATCCGTTTTAGTTACACTGAGATAATAGATATCTGCTGCTATAATCCTAGCAGCATCGCTGCCACCAGCTGCACTGACCTTTCCTATCTGGCCAGTTGTCTGCTTTTTGAGGGCGATTATGTATTGAACTTCCTGCCCAATCTCAAACCCACTGATCGCTTGACTAATGTTTGACTTCTGGGAGTAGAACTTAGAACTACCAGCTCGACCATCCTGTGTTGTGAAATCAACAGCGCCCATTCCTGAAGCTGGACCGGCCTCCTTACCTGTGACTCGGCCACCTGCTAGGGCAGCAAGGTAGTACTCAAACAAATAAGAGCCAGCTCCGACATCGAAAGAGTTAGCTATTTCAGCAAAATACTCCAGCAACATAACTTCAGCCAAAAATTCTGTGTCTGGTTTGTTAGCTAGAGCTTGTGAGTTGCCCTCTGGGTTCCTAGCGATTTCGTAATAGAACTGTGAAATTTCACTTGTTTTTCTAATCCTTTCCAGCAGATCGGTGTTTGTGCCCAAGACAGAATCGATGATGGTATTCATTTCATCCGGAAAGTCTCCAACCTGTCCGGCTGCCGATCTGATCTGTGGCTGGGTGATTGTTTGTCTTTGGGTTACTTTGTCTCCAATCTCTGTCTCTAAGTTATCCAGTACCTCTTGAGACTTAGCCTTTACATCATCGGGTGCATTGGGTGATCTGACTAGGGCAATGAGTTTAGATTGAGTCTTCTCATCAATCTCTTGTGGGTTTGCTAGCAGAAAATCAAAATCCAGTTCGGTCACCTCATCCTTTGGTGGTTGCTGATCAGCTACCTTTTTGAACAACTGGTTCTCGCTAGAGTTTGGTTGAGGTTCGTTTTCAAGGCCCCACATATCCTTTGCTGAATCATAGGGGAACCTTTCCATCAAAACTTGTTCCATAATTTTTACAAGGTCTTTCATTTAATTCCTCCAAGTATTTTTTTGAGATCCAAGCCGGCACAATCAATCTTTCGGTTGGTCAAGTGATAGTGGCTCACAAAGCCCTCAAAACGACCGTCAGCCACCGGCTTGCTTACTTTAGTACTAGTGTTGCCCTTTCTATCAAGAGGGCACTTCAAAGGGATTCCTGTGGCTGTATGAACAGTTTTCATAAGTGCTTGGAGCGCCTCTATCTGAACTGGATAAAACCCCAGATGTTTTTCAACTTTCTTACCGTGAACCTGTGCGTTCCACACCATTGGTCTTTTACCGTAACCTTTCTTCTCATACCAAGACTGATACTTAGGATAGAAAGCATTGGATATCTCAACCCCAATGGATCGCTCATTCCACTTACGAGAACCAGCGTGATAAGCTATGTTGTTCATGTCCATGAATTGATAGATAGTTCCATCGTTATCAATCGCAAACTGAACGCTAATCCCCCTCTTGTTCAAAACTTTGTAACAAGTCTCGCTTGAGAGACAAACATCCCAATGGCACACAAAAAACTTTGGATCTCTTTTTTGCCTAGAAGCCTTGAAGCCTTTTGTTAGTTTATATCCATCGGCTTCAAAAAATAGTCTCACCTTTGGCCACTGGATTGGGTAATAGTCCGAATTGTAAATGATGTAGGACTCTTTGTTCATCTTGGAAGATGATGGGCGATGCTCATCAAGCTCAGCCATTCGTTGATTGTAGATCCGACGATAAGTTGTAGGGCCCATCAATCCATCAGCGGTCAAGCCATGGTCTTTTTGAAACCTGATAATTGCATCAACCAAGTCCTCATCAAAATCAGAACAGCCAAACCAGTCAGGAGTCCATCCCAGTTTAGCTGCCGATCCTTCATTATAGAAGATTTTATCCATTACATATACCCGTCTGCGAGTCCTTTCTCAATAGCTTCCTCTGCGCTGAGATAGACATTTACTTTCCTATTAATTAGGCCTTGTACTTGCTTTTTGCTCAGCTCGGTTTCATCAGAGATAGCTTGAATGTAAGAGTCTTGAAGTCCTTTCATTTGCTCCATCTCGTTGAGGATAGAGTGAAGACCGCCCATAGAACCTCCGGCAACAGCGTGAATCATAACACGAGTGTGCTTTCCGATTTTCCTGTGTCCTTTTGATCCTGCAGACAAAATCAAAGTACCAGCGGACATTACTTTACCAAGACCAACAGTCTCAATGATAACGCCTTTTTCTTTACACATATTCATCACATCATAGATACCAAACATTTCATCAGCAGATCCACCATATGTTGAAACATAGATTTTGATTGGGTCCGGTACCCCAGTCTCAGCATTTACTTGTGCTGATAGTACGATAAGTGCGGTAATGATTTCCAAAGATTTTTCTTCAGTTAGATCACCCATCAACATAATACTGCGAGCTTCTGGGTTTTCGGCGAGACCTAACATCTCTAGAAGTTGTTGATTCAGCGCATCACCTTCCATTTCTTCTTCAGGGATCTCTTCTTCTGCGCTTTTTTTCTTGGTCTTTGCTAGATTAATCATAACGTCTCCTTCTAATTTTTCTTGATTGTCCTTCGACATACTTTATCATGGACTCCCAATCTTTGAACTCTAAAAGGTTCTGGAAAGACTCGGGCCACTGATCTAAATAGCCTTTAATCGCTGCTTTCTTCATCTCGCGCATTATGTTTCTGTCAAGAGTTTTTCTATTTATTTTCTCTCTCATCGATAATGAGCTTTCGTCAATGGCTTTGCTGCGATACAGCTGAGCCTCTTTGTATACTTGGTCCACATGTGCAAGTATAAAAGCACTATTACGCATCACAGTTCTGAGTATGTGAACGGCTTCACCTAGGCTCATAACGTACATGACAAGTAAGGCAGTGCAGTATCCGATTAGGAAACACACTAGATTCAATAACATTCTTCCTCCATAAAAAATGGAGAGGTTACCCTCTCCATATATTTTTAACACACTCTGAATGTTACGTCAAGTAACAAATTGTTATTTTTTGTTTCCAAGCGCTTTGTTGAGAGCCTTTTGGGCTTTCTTAGCTTCTTGAAGACGCTTTGCAACACGACGAGCAACTTCTTCAACGACATCTGATTGTTCGCCAACAAAATCAACATCAGCCAAAGCTTCCATCAATTCAGTTTCTTCAGCGCCCATTTCCATGTCCATCTCTGGTGCTGGCTCCATGTCCATTGCTGGTTCGTCAGCTGGTTCGTCGCCCATTCCAAGAGCACCACGAAGCTTATCAACTACGTTCATAGCAGCATCAAAGGCAGCAACGAGCTTTTCTACATCATCTTCTTCAAGATCAACGTCAGTATCGCCATCGCCATCAAGGTCAGCATCTACATCAACTTCTTCTTTTTCTTCTTCCTTGCCGTCCTCATGAGCGCCCTCTTCCATGCCATGATCCATTTCGGCCATTGGATTGGCTTCTTCTTCCATGCCATGATCCATTTCGGCCATTGGATTGTGCTTGCCCTCTTCCATTTCTTCCTCTTCCATTTTGTGGGCAACTTCGTTATAGTAACTACCTTCGTTGACTGGGTGGATAGATGCAAGAGACTGGAATCGTCTGATTTGCGCTTCGTTCAATAAATTTTTCTTAGCCATGATAATTTCTCCTTTACAGAATGGTTAAAATACACAGTAAATAGAAGTTCAGATAATAAAAAACCATTTTTTTTAAAGCTCTGGGTGTTCTTGGGCGATGATGTCGAAGATATTTTCTATCTCTGAGTCGTCAAGTCCAAGTTTAGCCACAAGCTCCTCGGCATTGTTACGTTCTTGCCGGATCTTTTTCCTCATCTTCTTCTGTTTACCTTTATCTTTCTTTTCTTTATATTCTTCAATAAAATCTTCTATAAGATCTTCTTTAGCTACCACTGCTTCCACACAGGCGCGAAGAAACTCTGACTGTGATAAGTCATGGAATTCCATCCGTAACTTAAACTCAGCCAGATACTCTTCTTTACCATAGAAAACATATTTTCTTTTGTTTTGAGACATCAAGAACCAGTAGAGCCAAACCCACCAGCGCCCCTAGATGAAATGCAGACAGGTCGGTCATAAATAGTACCAGCAGGCACTTCCAGACACTCAAAATGATATACAGGCAATAAAACAAGTTGTGCGATTTTATCACCAGTATTTATTATTTGTGGCTCCATACCTACATTATGTAGATTAATGAAGACCTCGCCACTGTAGCCTGGGTCGATAACGCAAGCCCCGACCAACAGCTGCTTCTTTGCGGCCATAGATGAACGATTCTTGACCTCAAGCATATAGCCGTGAGGTACCTCAAACCGAAGACCTGTTGGGAGAACTGCTGTTTGCGTTGGTCCGATGAAGATAGCTCCCTTATCATACTCAGGACAATAGAATACATCTAGCCCAGCATCAGATGGATTGGAGCGCTCTGGTGCTTTCACACCGGGCCTAACATTCTCATACCTCAGAATCATTTTGTTCCTCCGGCATTGTTGATTTTAGAAATGCATCAAACTTTGTAAAAGCTAGTCGCAAACTATTCAGTGAAGTTTCATATTGCTCTTTTGATAGCTCTCCAAAATCCTCTGATTGATAGGCTAAAAGATAAGAGTTGAATGTCTCGGCTAAGGCAAAAGCTGCAACGGCCAAATCTGCTTTTGTTAGAAGAGGTGTGTCCTCGGAGTTTTCGTTTGTTACTTTCATTTCTCCTCCTTTTTTCTCAGAGATTCGTAAATATCAATCAGTTGATCAAGGTCAATGTCTGTCTTGAGCAGACGATACGCCTTTACAGTTAGACTGATGTCTTCCTTGGTGAGCCAACCGTTCTCTACATAGTTGGCCTTTAGTTCACGCTTTTGTTCCTTGTAGGGCTCCATGGCCTCCTCTAGGGCTTTCATAGAAGCAATGTAATCAGCCATGTGCTGTTCTTTACTTTTTTGCTCCTCTGCTTGTTCCACAACTGCTACGGGGTTGCGAAGTCCCATTTCAAATCTAGTCATTGATTACCTCCATTTAATATAACTGACTGTGCGCGAAAAATAAAATCAATCGCCGCTTCTATTGTAGTGAACATAGTATGCACTGATTCACCTGATGATAGCATAATGCAAACCGTACCATGGTCCAGTCTAAATGAACTTATATGGTCAACGTTTATAACTGCTCTCACTCTGTTTCTGTCCAATAACTCAACTAGTCTCATCTGTTCCTCCTAGTTTTGATTTTACCCAAATACCGATGAACGGTAGTGATGAAGCCATGGCGATGAGGGCATTCCATTCGCCATGACAGTTTGCTAGGTGTTCCATATATCCTCCTAAAACATCCTTACTTTGTTTCCAAGACTATTGATCAAAGATGGGATATCATCCTGTTGGAACTTTATCACCGGATCTGATCGTTTGTTGGCTGTACTGGTGCCGATAAGAGCGCTAATACCATTATTGGTAACAACACGAACTCTCAAACCATAGTCGATCAGGTTACCGCTAGAGTCTCTAAACTTTACCTGTGCAGAGTCCACACCTCGACCAAGAACAATCTCTGGTGTCTTTGAGCCGATGGCCTGGTACAATGGAGAATCAGAAAAAGAATACTCCCAGTTTTTACCACTCTTAGACTCTGTGATCATGATCTTCATATCTTCATTCTTTTGCTTGATATGCTTATCAAGTAGTTGTGTTAGCTCTTGCGAAGTCAAGCTACAGATAGCATCATAAGCAGCTGACTGAACCGTCAGCTTTGCTCTACCATACTTAGGTCTAGACTCAGCGACACCTCTTACAACCTCAGCAAACGCTCTAGTGGATGCAACATCTCTAATCGCAGATGATGAGTTTACCCAATCAAATGAACCTTTATCAATAGTTTCTTTCTTCTTAGCAGAGATTAAGATTGTTGTATCGTTATCAATAATCTCAAGGTCTTGCTTATAAGTTGTACCACCTCTTTTGATTACATCTAGTCCCTCTGAGAGCTGTGGGTACAGCTTTCTTGCTGCTCCACTCTTTAGATATTTCCGAAGTTGTTCTTCGTTTTTGATACCGGTTACGTGTGATGATCCATCTTCACGAAATCCCATGATGTCCTCCTTTTCTTATAATAACAATATAACATGGTTACTAAAACATGTCAAGTGTTATCCTTCATTTTTTATTCTCCTCTTGCAGGTTTCAATAGCATCTTCACTAATATCAAATAGTATGTATTCTCTACCAAGCTGTGATGCTGCAACCCCAGTTGTCCCTGATCCAGCAGTGGGATCTAAAACAACATCTCCCTCATCAGAAGTCATCTCTATGATTCTTTTGAGTAGAGCCACTGGTTTTTGCGTAGGATATACTCTCTCCTCTGCACCCATTGCTATTGAGTGTATATCATCCCAATAATCTGTTGATGGCTTGCCCTTTGATTCATGAGCATATATCTTCTTGTAGGGATTACCTCTCTTGGTCGGGAAGTGAATCCTATCATCCGCAATCAAAGACTCGAGATCCTCTTTGGACATTCTCCATCCATACTGTGGGTTGTATGTTTTACCGCCATGTTGTATTTCATAGTATCGATGAGGAGTTTTCTTACGATCAGGGGCCTGAGTCTTTGTGTAACAAATGTGCCCAAGTGCATAGTTTCCTCTTTTATCTTTATTCTTATAAGAGTTCTCAGCATAGTAAGGGTCTAATGGCTGATAAACCATGTTGAACTTAGGTTTTTCAAGATGTGAGCACCAAAAAATAACATCAGTGCAAGCTCCGATTTTTGTTTTTACATTGTTTTTGGACCTTGATCTTTTCCAAAATATTGGTTGAACTTTCTTGAAATACTTTGAACATATCATATGCGGAATCAACATTTGATCAGCTGAGATGTGGAAGAAAAACGACCCATCTTTCTTTAGGATTCTAGCACACTCTTTTACTATCGGACTGACCAGTTCAACATACTCACTATCAGTTGAGAATATATCGTCAAATCCAACACTATCATCAGATGATGTTAGCCTGTATTTTCTGTTTGAGTTGAATGGTGGATCTAAATACACCACGTTAACTGTTTTGTCCTCTAACTCTTCAAGCAACTCTCTTGAGTCGCCAACTTTAGTAACATTCATATTACCTCCTTGTTGTTATAAATGTAACAAGCCCCCCAGACGTTTGTCAAGGGCTTGTTGTTATTTTATGCTAACCTAGCCCAGCTAGCATCTATGGGGCCACTCGTACTAAATCCCCAATCTTCAGAATACTTTGGCTTCAAGAAATACGGAACATTTACATCTGGTTGGTCACTAAAATCTTTCCCAATATTCCAGCAACGAACCTGAGTTGTTACTGAGTTGGAGTCGATTACTGTAATGACGTGATACCATTTTTTATTCCTTGTCTTCTTGGAGTTAACATTGATTGGAATACACCAACAAAACTCTTCACCACTTTCAATATATTCACTGATCGGCGGTAAGCCTTTCTTTTCGAATCTCTGGCGAAGTTCCTCTGGGACTACCAAGCTTAGTGGATAAATTCCAGTAAGTGTTTGAATGTGCTCAATGAATTCGTTCCTAGTAAAGTCTCCTTCGGGTAAGTACTTCTGAATGTTCTCATTCAGTTTCTTCCTAGTCTTTGGCTTATCAACTACTACTGCGGACCAGAAATGTTTCGTACCGCTAAAGCGTTCATCAATAAGATCAGTCATTGCGTTAGAGCGACATAAAGCGTCCAAAGACTTCTTGTTTAGCTTCCGAGCCACTACACCCTTATCAAACAACAAGTCCTCTACTGAGGTGAAAGGTCGCTTCTCTATGATCTCATCTATAGCTGCATCGCCTAGACCTTTGATTGTTGTAAGGGGAGCAACAAGAGTTGTTCCGTCAAGGACAGTCCAGTTACGGCCAGAGGTGTTGATGTTCAATGGCTTCACGTTATACCCCTGAGCTTTTACAAGGTTGATAGCTTTTTCTTTTCTTGTCTCTGGTTCTTTATCCAAGAACGCACAGCACCATTCTGCGTTGTAATAAGTTGCAAGCCAAGCGCACTGATAAGATACAAGAGAGTAAGACACAGCGTGAGACTTATTGAAGCCGTAACCAGAGAAGTATTCAAACTTCTCCCACAGCTCATCAGCCATATCTTCAGTCATACTTTTCTCAATACAACCCTCGACAAACTTGTTATAGATCTCTTCTTTCTTAGCTTCTTTTGCAGGATCAAGACCTTTCTTGGTCAGAAGTTTACGAAGCAGATTAGCATCATCAAGATCCAGATCTTTACCAAGATGGTGAGCCAACAATGCGATTTGCTCCTGAAAGATAAGAAACCCATGAGTTTCACTTGTGAACTCTTCCATGATCTCGTTCTCATACCTAATTGATAGAGGGTCACGAACTGCTTGGACATAATCATTATGCACACCAGCAGACAAAGGTCCGGGACGGAAGATAGAAGTGATAGCAGAAATATCAACGATAGACTTCGGCTTTGCTTTCTTTGCAAACTTCTGTGCTCCTCTCTCAGCGAACTGGAATACACCAACCCACTTGCCGTCATGGAAGATATTTTCATATACTTCTTGATCATTCAGGTTCAATACGTCTGGGTGTAGGGTAGTATCATAGTACTCCTTGATGTCCGCGAAGGTAGGGTTCTCAACACCATGATGACGTTCAAGGATTCTACGGATACACTCTTCCATCATTCTCAAGGTTGCAAGACCAAGGATATCAAACTTGATGAAGCCCATTGGTTCAAGTTGGCGAACGTTCTGCCCCTCGGACCAAGGAGTCTGTCGAACACCTTTGGATGCAATGAGGGGCATAAACTGATCCAGCTGCTCGCCAATAACCACACCACCAGCGTGACGAGAAGTTGAACGGATCTGTCCCATCAAACCCTCAACGTGAGATTGAACACGAGGATACTTTCTGAAGAAAGCCTGAAGTGTTGGAGAGAACTCGCACACCTCTTCAAAGTTAGGAGTGTACATGCCCGCTTTCATACCTCTGCGCTTCTTAGCAGGACCTGTCGCTTCACGCATCATCACAGCAGTTACTTTGTTCACCTCAGCAAAAGGGATATCATAGAACTTAGATATGTCCTTGATAAGAGAACGTAGCTGTAGCGTGTTGAAGTTAGAGATAGGAACAACAGTATTCTCTCCCCACTCATTAATGAGCTTTTCTTTGAGAGTCATTGGATCAGACACATCAAAGTCAATGTCGGGATAGTCAGTTGCATCTGCTCGCAAGAAACGAGAGAACAGCAAGCCATACTTGATAGGGTCAACTTGTGTAATACCTAGGGCATATGCAACAAGAGAGCCGGCAGCAGAACCACGGCCTGGACCAGCGAGCTGAACCTCGTTAGTCTTGTCCACGATTGCTTTCATAGTAAGGAAGTAACGACTAAAACCACGATCAGAAATAACCCCCAACTCATGACCCAAGCGGTCATTGTAAGTTGCAAGAGTATCTTCATCGTCTCTGAGTCCTCTTTGCTCCAAGATTCTGAGAAGACCTTCGAAAGCCAACTGTGATAGATAGTTATCAGCGGTGTGGCCAGCCGGGACGACAAAGTTAGGTAGCCGAACAGTATTGTCCGGGATAAAGTCTTTAATCCTTTCAAAAGCGATTGTGTGCGTTTCTTCAAGAGATTGCCTAATAAGCTCATCATTGTATTCAACTCCACATTGTTTAGAATATTTTAAGTAGTCCTCCCACATTTGTTCGCCGTTCTTTGGATACAGTTCGTATTCC